>Ga0209591_10000944_pt1 | contig 37438 bp, 34 predicted proteins | sample MAT01_FD_187207 | JGI IMG/M metagenome (GOLD analysis project Ga0209591, IMG submission 187207) | Freshwater microbial communities from Lake Fryxell liftoff mats and glacier meltwater in Antarctica - MAT-01 (SPAdes) (version 2) | ecosystem: Environmental > Aquatic > Freshwater > Ice > Liftoff... | reverse complement strand
TAGAAAAAGTATGTTTTGTATCAAATTATTAATTTCACGTGTCGGGGCCGGAGCAAAAGGGGACAGAGACGGAGCAAAGCGGGACAGAGACGGAGCAAAAGGGGACTGGCCGCCATCGCAGGTTGGCCTGGAGGAGGCCGGAGCGTAGCGGAGGCCGACGGAGGGCCAACCTGCGATGGCGGCTCGGCCGGCCAGAGGGGCTTCTGAGAGTGCCCATCGATTGATCTCGTTGATTGGGTCGAGCGGTCGATTCTTCGCTCTTGAAAAGCAACAGATCATCCACAGACTTCCCTCGGAGTTCGTCCTTCAGACCCTCGATAAATTCAACGAGGGACTTCTGGACGTAGCAACGACCGCCACTCAGTTGGGAGTAGGCAGATCCCAGCTTTATCGCATGAGGACTGACTGGCTGGCTGATCGCAAGACCTACAGCCCGAAGGCCAGTGGAGGCGACCGACACGGTCTCTGGCCAACCAAAGTCCACGCCTTCCTCAAAAGCTTCTTGCCGCTACAAAACCCTCCCAACTACCAGCTGGTATGCGACGAACTCGAACGCCTTTGCAAATTCACCCGCGCCCGCTCGACGGTTGAGGCCTACGTCAAAACCCACTTTTCACATCTCGTCCCGAAGCCGCCGAGCAGGAAGCGTGTCTATCGACGTTTCCGTCGGGCCAAGATCGGCGAACTCTGGCAGCACGACAGTTCTATTCATCAGTGGTGGCCAGGGCCTCGCAAGCAAACCCTTCTGCTCACGGTCGACGATCATTCAGGTTTGAACGTGGCCGGGCGTTTTGTCACCTCCGACACGACTTGGGACCACTTCCTCCACTTCCGCGAAGCCTTCGAGACCCATGGGATCCCTGAGATCGTTTACACCGACGGATTGAGCCTCTTCGGACCAAGTTCCAGCGATGACCGCACCGACCCAAAAAGTCAGTTCCAGCGAGCTTTGTGCGCCCTTGGCGTCACTCACCTGGTCGCGCCCACTCCCCAAGCCAAGGGCAAGATTGAGCGGCGATTTGGCACCTTCCAGAATCGCCTCGTCACCCTCCTGGCTCATGCCAACGTCAAGACATGGAACCACGCAAACGATATTCTCCAACTCGAAATCCACCGTCAAAATTACAAGACGAACCGTTCCACCGGAAAAATTCCCGCTCAAGTCTCCGCCGACGCCGTGCTTACAGGCAACACATCAATGCGACCTTGCCCGCCTTCCCCTCTCTTGGATCTCCACCTTTCCCTACGCACCTTGCGGCGCGTCAACAACGACCATACCATCGACTTCGAGGGCCATAATTTCGAAATTTCAGCCACCAAACGGAAGTTCGTCACCATCGTGCATCATCCAAACACCAAATTCTGGGTTCTCGAGCACCCTCCTAAAGACGCTTGGCCTTCTGTTCTTGGGGCTTTCAGCCTCTAAACATCTGTCCCCTTTTGCTCCGGCGAGAAATCCCCTTTTGCTCCGTCGCCGACACCATTTTGTCCAGCGCTTGCCACTGACGAAAAAATCAGCGAAAAACAAAGCATATGGCAAAACTTTCCCTGCTCGTTCTCGCCGCCGGTATGGGCAGCCGCTATGGCGGTCTCAAGCAACTCGATCCCATGGGACCATCCGGCGAGACGCTGCTGGATTATTCGGTCTTTGATGCGCTTCGCGCTGGTTTTGACCGCGTGGTTTTCATCATCCGCCGCGACATCGAGACGGAGTTCCGGGAAAAAATCGGGACGCGCTACGCGGGGCGTATTGCCGTGGACTACGTGTTTCAAGAGCTTAACTCCTTGCCCGAGGGTTTTTCCGTGCCGCCCGGTCGCACAAAACCTTGGGGCACGGCCCATGCCATTTGGTGTGCACGCGCCGGGCTCAGTGAGCCGTTTGCCGCCATCAACGCCGATGATTTCTACGGCCGGCAGTCCTACGAGGTGATCGGGCGTTTTCTGGCATCGGAACCATCGCAAAGTGCTCGTTTTGGCATGGCCGGCTATCGTTTGGATAAAACCTTGTCGGAGCATGGCTCGGTGGCGCGCGGGGTTTGCCGGGTGGATGGCGCAGGCCGCCTTCTCGCCATCAAGGAATGCACCGGTATCGAACGCCGCGACGGGTGCATCGTTCAAGCGGAAACAGACGGCGGGCGTGAGACATTTGATGGAGACGAATCGGTTTCCATGAATTTTTGGGGACTCACCCCGGCGGTCTTTCCCCTGCTCGAAAAGCAACTCGTCAAATTTCTCCAAGCCAGCTCCACCGACCCCAAAGCCGAGTGCTACATTCCCATGGCCATTGGCGAAATGATCGCCGGGAGCGAAGCCACACTTGATGTCCTGCCCACGGATGCCATCTGGTTTGGAGTCACCTACCGCGAAGACAAGCCGCGCGTGATGGAATCCCTGGCGAAACTTCATGAGGAGGGTGCATATCCCGCGCCGCTGTGGCAATAATCTCACAACTCCGCAAAGCCCGGCTCTACGGCATTCTCGACCTCAGCTATGTGAAGGAAGCCGAGGCCCCGACGGTTGCACGACGCATGCTGGAAGGGGGTGTACAGATTCTGCAGTTGCGGGCCAAAAAGATGGACGCTGCGCAGTTTACCCGGCTCGCGCAGATCTTAGCCCCCTTGTGCCGCGACCACGACGTGCCCTTCATCCTCAACGACCATCCCGAACTCGTGCACGAAACCGGTGCGGATGGCGCCCACGTCGGACAGGATGACACGAGCGTCGCCGAAGCCCGATGCCTCGCGGGCGACAGAGCCATCATTGGCAAATCCACCCACAGCCTGGCGCAGGCCGTCGCCGCGCAGGCTGAGGCTCCGGATTATCTCGGTTTCGGCCCACTCTTTGCCACGGCCACGAAGCCGGACTACAAGCCCATAGGCCTTTCGGAAATCGCCCAAGTCCATCGGAAAGTGCCGCTGCCCGTTTTTTGCATCGGCGGAATCAAACGCGAAAATCTCCCGACCATTTTAGCCGCCGGAGCGGTGAGGATCGTGATTGTTTCGGGAATATTGACAGCAACCTGCCCATTAAAGTATATAAGTGACTGTCTGCGAGAACTCGACAAGCACGATGCAAACTCCATTGTTCATGACACGAAGACGGCAACTTGAAAACCAAGCCCGCATTCTGATTGTCCTGGTAGCGGGACTGGCACTGATACTCTTATCACCCAAGGCATCCGCTCTGGTGATCAACGGTGAGAACGCAACGAACAACTATCGCTTTACGTCCGGCTTCCCGTCCAGCCCGGTCCCCAACACCAGTGGCAGCTTTGTTGCCAGTGGATACGATCTTTCCGGCGTGGGTTGGGGCACGGACTCCACTCGCGGCTACACCATGATCAACTCGCAATACTTCCTTTATGCGACACATTATCCTCCCGCCACCGCGGATATGTTTTTTTACAGTTCGAGTAACGGCGTCGTCACATATACGATTGACACAACTTTCTCACTCACTCTCGAGTATCCGTTCGCATCCCCTGGCGATCACTTAAAGTCAGACCTCGCCGTGGGCAGGCTCACGACTACCTTGAATCCAGCCCATAACATCACCAATTACCCGGTTCTTACTCTTGGCACTGGCGCGCAATATCTGGGCTTGAATCTTCTTGTCTACGGGTGGAGTGCCGCAGTGGGAACCGGGGTCATCAATGGTTTGGGGCCACAGAACCTCTATTGGAACAATGGCACCCCAAACATTGCCGCCGACGATGTGCTCAATACGGCGACCAATTTCGACAACCTTAATGACACATTTATGATGACCTTCACTCAAGGCGCTGGAGCCGGAGAAGCCGTAGTGGAAATTGGAGACTCCGGCAGCCCCTCGTTTGTTCCGTGGAATGGCGGACTGGCTTTGGTGGGAATCCATTCGGCTTTAAATGGTTTAACCAGCTTTGATACCTTTCTTCCTGCCTACCTTCCAAGCTTACAAAATAACGGTATTATATTCCAAACTGTTCCAGAGCCCTCCTCCGTCTGGCTGGCCGGACTGGCAGGTATGGCACTCATCATGACCAGCAGGCGAGCGCGAGTTGCCAAGCCCTCGCCGTTTTGAATTTTTCGTGATGGCAACTACCGCCTGCGTTTAAAACGAGAGCGTGAAATTCCCGCAGTGGTATACAAACTCACCAGTGTCAACGTGGAAGGCCCGGGAATCACGCTGAGAATCCAAGTCTAACTGCCAGAGATGCTCGGGGCATAATCCAGCCCGAAGCCGCTCACCAATTCCCAGCCGGTGAGAGGATCTCCAAAATGGCCGTTTTGATCCTAAAGTGAGGCAAGCAGGGTCTTGGGTGGTGGGGGATCTATGCTCACGTAAAGTTTTTCCGGCCGGTAGTTTACGATCTCCGTTTTCCAGACGAAGCCATCCATAATGAAAACCCCGCCCCTGGAGTCGCCTCGGGAATAGGATCCTGCATTGAAATCTTCCGTGCAGCTGAGGGTCATCCCCAGAAGGGAAGGACCGTATAAAGTTCCCCCATCGTAAATGCCTGCGACCTCGCTTTCCCCTCAACGCCTCACTTCGTCAGTAGTCCCACCCTGCCGCTTGGGAATGGCATCACGCAATCCCTGAGCCGCAAACATAAAACCTCTCTTCAGGGCACCCAGGCCAGAGCCAGCAAACGCACGGAAATCCCGCTCCGCAGAGGCTTCACCTCCACTATCTCGATGGCCGGCTCCGTTGCGGCGACGGTGGCGCTTTCGGCTGCGATGTCCGTCTCGATGTCGGCGAGCTGCTGACGGATCGCCTCGACGCTTTGATCGGCCGTAGCAACGTCCGAGCCTTCCTTCAAACTCCGTCCCACCCCGCGCGCGGCCGTGGCGGCCTTGCTCATGGTGGCGGAACTCATGGCTTTGCGGCCAAAGAAAGCTCCCAGCAAGGTCGAACCAACGGAAATCGCCGTCTGCAAACGGGCTTGGTTGGCCTGCTCCTTCTGTCTCTGCGCCGCAGCCTCGGCGCTGGCCATGCGTGCCTGCAACCCGGCCACCTTCGGCGCATATTTTTTTCGCAGGGCATCCACCGCCGCGTCGCGATTCTCACGGACGGCAAGCGCGATGCGCGCCTTGAATTCCGCCTCAGTCTCGTCCGGCTTGGAAGCGGTCTTCAACTCCAAACATCGGAAAATCTGCAGCCGCTGGGAGACGGCCATCGCCAGAGCAAAATCCTTCTCCCAGACCCCATAATTTTTCGGCTGCGAGGCGGCTGGAGGAGCGTCCTCGAACTCGGCGCCATCCACCGGCACTTTTTCAAGTTGGTTCAACGCCAATTCGACAATTTCCGCCGCAGACCAGTCCACCCCTGCGACGCCATCGGAAACCGGCGCGGAAAGTATCACCTCACGGGCCATTTCGACCCCGAGCTTTGTATCGCTGAAACGCACGCTGGCAGCTCCCAGAAGCCGCGGCGTGTAAACAACTGCTCCACCTCCAGAGACAGGTAGAAAAACCTGCGGCACAGCCGGCGGCAGCGCGGGCCGCTTGGCACTGCTTTTTCCCGGAACCACGGGGGCCACTGCGGCAGAAACATCAGGTTTGCGACCGGCCATGAGAATCTTGATCTGATCCTTGGTCAGCGGGCCACGCAGATAACTCATGGTCCAACGCGTCTCAAAAACAACCGGTCCGTCATCATGAACATTGTTCATGAGGAAGATGCGATTACCGAGTCCGGCCAAGGTGGACTCCATGGCCTGACGGTCGAATTTCCCGCCTGCCGCAGCACCCTGAAGGCCATCAAGCACGCGGGCCTTGTCGCGTTCTGTTTGCAGGCGCCCGATAAACCACGTCCCCGCGTTCGAGAGCGCCTTGTAGTCAAGGTCCACGGGATTTTGCGTGGCCAGCACGATGCCGACCCCATAGGCGCGAGCCTGTTTGAGCAGCGTGAGCATCGGCAACTTCGAGGGCGGATTGGCGGTGGGAGGCAGGTAGCCGAAAATCTCATCCATGTAGAGGATGGCGCGCAGGCTCGTCGTGCCGCTCTGGGCTCGCGTCCACGAGAGGACTTCGTTGAGCAGCAGGGACACAAAAAACATCCGCTCGTCATCACCAAGATGGGCGATGGAAAAGATGGCCAGGCGCGGTTTGCCTTCCGGCGTATGGAGGAACTTGCCGACATCCAACGGCTCCCCTTTCTGCCAGGTGGCAAATCCCGGCGCGGACAGCATGTTGTTCAGCGCCATGACGAGGGCGAACCGGTCTTTCGCGGGGTAAAAAGCCTCGATGTCAATGACGCCGATTTTTGGGAAGGGCGGATTCTGGATGCGTTCGATGATGGTGGAAAGATCCAGGTCGTTTCCCTTGCCCCACTCGTAGGACAGCAGAGCGGACAGCAAAATGAATTCGCGGCTTTTGACCGGGTCAGCATCTATTTTCAGCAATCCCAGCAAGCTGGCCGCCGTGGTTTGCACCCGGTCGGCCAGAGCTTCGGGGTCGTCGGTTTCCGGCGCGTCGAAGGACGCCAGAATATTGACCGGAATGCCGCTGGTGCTGCCCGGCGTATAGATGGCCATGTCGGCCTTTTCGCGCAGGGTGCGGATGCGCTCGCCGCTTTCACCCCAAGTGGAAAGTCCTTTCGCCCAGAGTTCCGCCTGCTGCGCCGCGAACGCATCGGGTTCCAGCCCCTTGCGACGCGCGTCCTCCTCATTGATCCAGGGACGAAAATCCTCCGGGAGCAAGTCCGGGAACGTAAGCAAGAGATTCGCCAGATCGCCCTTGGGGTCAATGATGATGGCCGGGACGCCGTCCAGCGCGGCCTCTTCGAGCAGGGCCAGACAGAGCCCCGTCTTGCCGCTGCCCGTCATTCCGACGCAGACCGCATGGGTCACCAAGTCGCGGGAATCGTAGAGCAGCGGCGCGTCCGTCGGCTGCTTGGTTTGGATGTCGTAGGGACGCCCGAGATAGAAAGCTCCGAGCTTTTCGAAGAGAGTGGAATCGAGTGGCATAAAGGCACGTTAAGGGTTCTGGGCGGATTTGGCGAGAATTCCTCTTGCAGAAATTCCTGCGGTGCGTTTTCTCGGACTCATGCAATCCCTGCTGCGCGCCCTGTTTTTGGTTTTCATCCTGACGGCACCGGTCCGGGCCGAAATCCAAAAGGAATATATCATCCTAAGCGGAGGACCGTCCCTGCACGAATGGGAAAAATTCAAGTCCGCGCCGCACGACCGCTGGTGGGGAAATTTTATCCGTGCCGCCCGCGTGCGTATCGAGCAACTGCGTAAGGAACACGGCCCTGCGGCCCGTATCACCTGGCTGGTTTACCGCCCCGGTTATGTCCGGCGGGGCCAGCGCGAGGACAAGACCGATCTCATCAGCAACATCATCAGCGTGCGCGATAAATACGGTGTCAACCTCATCTTCTTTGACCAAGCCGCACAGGTGGTCAACTATCTCAACTCCGGACAGCCGCGCGGAGAGGTAAAAATCGCTAATTTCGAATTCTACGGCCACTCCAACAAAACCTGCTTTATGTTCGACTACAGCAACGAGATCGACAGCGCTTCCAAAGTCTGGCTGCACGAATCCGATCTAAAGAAAATCCATCGCGGCCTCTTCACCCGCGACGCTTTGGTGAAGAGCTGGGGCTGCCACACCGGAGAAAGCATGAGCAAGGCCTGGCGGCAGGCCACCGGAAAGAAAATGATCGGAGCCATCGGAAAAACCGATTACGCCTACGGTCACTTGCGCGGCTGGATCCCTGCTCTCAGCAGCGGAGCACGCTGGGGAGGATGATTCGATTGCGGATTGAGGCATGCGGATTTCGGAATAAAAGGAGATCCTGCAATCCCCATTCCGCAATCGTCAAAGCGTGGGAGCCGTCCGCACCTTGCTTTCCCAGCGGGTCAGCAAGTGGATGATCACATTGGTGCCGAATTTGAAAGTGGTAGCCAGGGCATCGGGGGTGAGGTTGCGAACATAAACTTCGCGATTTTCAAAGAGAGTCGAGTTGACCGCCACATATTGGCCTTGCGCATTCCTTCGCAGATCAATCTGCCCTTGCTCGTTGAGACCGATCTGCCACATGTCGCCGTAGTCGTTGGAGGTGTAGAGGATCGCAATCTCGCCATAGATTTTCAGCGCAAGAACAGGATCCTTGTAGTAGTTCAACCCCGGCGGAACTTCCTTCACGTCCGAAAAATAGGTCTGCGTAAAAATGGGATGGTTGGCGGGCAAGGGCTCGAATTCCTTGTCGACGTCGGGGATGACCCGTTTCATTTCGCGCCGGAAGGCGATATCGAACCGTGAGCGCAAGCCAGGCAATGAGCTGTCGCCCCAGATGCATCCGCCCAGCCTCACATATTTTTGCAGGTTCTCCACTTCCTTGTCGGTCAGTTTGAAATCTCGCGTGCCGGTCAGAAAAATAAACGGCGGCTTGATGGCGAAAATCTGATCGCTGTCGAGCTTGATGGCCTGGACGTTTTTGTAGTTGGTTTTGATTTTGTCCTTCGACCAAAAGCTCATTAGATATAGCAGATTGGGCAGGCTGCCGGTCTCGATTTTATTCTGCACCACGCGCACGGTGGAGTTCCAGTTGCCGCCCTGATATTGCCCGATGTAGGCGGTGAATTCAAATTCGCGCGATTTTATTCCGGTGCCGCTGCCCTGCCCCTTGCCCCAACCGCCGGTAAACCCTTTGATCGCGGAGGCCGCACCGACACTCATGCCTGCCGCGCCCATACTCGGTCCGGGAGCCGCCGCAACGGCAGAGGGTGCGGTGGGAGCCGCGTTCATCGGCGCCATAATGGCTTGGTTCATCGAGAAACTCAGCGGATTGGCCGCCGTGGTAGTGATCGCGTTGACATTGGAAGTCGCAGAAGGAGGTGGCACCGCCGAAACGTTGAAGGTTGTCTCCGTCGGCGCGGCCGGTGGTGCCGAGGGAGCCGCGACGTCATCGCCCGCTTCGACGAAACCGCCGGTTCCGCCCTCAAAATCAGGCGGCTCTTTCACGGCCTGGAAAAGTACCGTGCTTCCAAAAACGATCACCAGAATCACGTGCAGCGCAAACGAGATGGTGAAGTCCCGCGAGTCGCTGAATTTATCAATCAGCTTCTGAAAAAAAGGGGGAAGCTCTTTGGCCATGGGTGGAACTTACACCAAGAGCGGGAAGTTTTTCAAGAATCTTTCTTTCCCGATCAGGTTCGGGCACAAAAAAAACAGCCGGGCCCTTGCGGACCCGGCTGTCTGTTTGAGTTTGTGGCATCGGCTTGCAGCCGATGATCCATCAAATCGCATGGGCAGGATGCCCATGCCACTTGAACGTGATCGGGACTTAGTAGTCCATGCCGCCCATGCCGCCACCGCCGCCTTGGGGCATGGAGGGAGCCTTGTCCTTCTCTGGCAGCTCGGTGACGAGCGCCTCGGTGGTCAGGAGCAGACCGCTGATGGAAGCGGCATTTTGCAGCGCGCTGCGGGTGACCTTCGTGGGGTCAACCACGCCGGCTTTGACGAGGTCTTCGTATTCGCCGGTCGCGACGTTGTAGCCTTCGTTGCCTTTGCGCTTCTTGACTTCCTGCACGATGAGGGCGCCTTCTTTTCCGGCGTTATCCGCCAGGGTGCGAAGGGGCTGCTCGATGGCGCGCCGCACGATGGCGAGGCCGACTTTTTCGTCACCTTCAAGGGTGAGGGTGTCGAGGACCTTCTGCGCACGGATGAGGGCGACGCCGCCGCCGGGGACGATGCCTTCTTCAACGGCCGCACGGGTCGCATGGAGGGCGTCTTCGACGCGGGCTTTCTTTTCCTTCATCTCGGTTTCGGTCGCGGCACCGACATTGATGACGGCCACACCGCCGGCGAGCTTGGCGAGGCGCTCCTGGAGCTTCTCACGGTCGTAATCGCTGGTGGTTTCCTCGATCTGGCGGCGGATTTGATTCACGCGGCCCTGGATGTCGGCGTTCTTGCCTTCACCTTCGATGATGGTGGTGTTTTCTTTGTCCACGGTGATGCGCTTGGCTTTGCCGAGGTCTTCCAGGCCGACGTTCTCGAGCTTGATGCCGAGATCTTCGGTGAGGAGACGGCCGCCGGTCAGGACGGCGATGTCTTCGAGCATGGCCTTGCGGCGGTCGCCGAAGCCGGGAGCCTTGACGGCTGCGACTTGCAGGGTGCCACGGAGCTTGTTCACGACGAGCGTCGCGAGGGCTTCGCCCTCCACGTCTTCCGCGATGATCAGGAACGGCTTGCCGCTCTTGGCGATCTTCTCGAGCAGAGGCAGCAAATCCTTGAGGCTGCTGATTTTCTTCTCGTGGATGAGGATGTAGGCGTTGTCGAAGCTGACTTCGAGGCTTTCCGCGTTGGTCACGAAGTAAGGCGAGAGGTAGCCCTTGTCGAACTGCATACCTTCGACGACGTCGAGGGTGGTTTCGATGGACTTCGCTTCTTCAACCGTGATCGTGCCGTCCTTGCCGACCTTGTCCATCGCGTCAGCGATGATCTGGCCGATGGTGGTGTCCCAGTTGGCGGAGACGGTGGCGACCTGCGCGATCTCGGAGCTGTCCTTGACCTTTTTGCTGATCTTCGCGAGTTCGGCAACGATGGCCGCGACGGCCTTGTTGATGCCGCGCTGGAGCGAGGTCGGGTTGGCACCGGCAGTCACGTTGCGCAGACCTTCGCGATAAATCGCCTCGGCCAGCACGGTGGCTGTGGTGGTGCCGTCACCGGCGATGTCGGAGGTCTTCGACGCGACTTCGCGCACGAGCTGTGCGCCCATATTTTCATAAGGGTCTTCGAGCTCGATTTCCTTCGCAACGGTCACGCCGTCCTTGGTGATGGTGGGTGAGCCGAATTTTTTGTCGAGGATGACGTTGCGTCCGGACGGCCCGAGGGTCGCCTTGACGGCTTTCGCCAGTTTTTCGACGCCGCGCAGCAGGGAGTGCCGGGCGGATTCGTCAAACAAGAGTTGTTTAGCTGCCATAATATTTAGTTGGTGTTTGTTGGTTGATTGTTGATGGGACGGATCAGCCGATGATGCCGAGGATGTCGTCCTCACGCATGATCAGATAGCTTTCGCCGTCGATTTTGACTTCGGTTCCGCCGTATTTGGAAATGAGGACCTTGTCCCCTTTTTTCACGGTGAACTCAATGAGTTTGCCTTCTTCATCGCGCTTGCCCGTTCCGAGAGCGACGACTTTGCCCTCCTGGGGCTTTTCCTTGGCGGTATCGGGAATGATGATCCCGCCTTTTTTGACTTCCGACTCTTCGATCGCTTGCACGAGCACGCGGTCGCCGAGAGGCTTGATGTTTACGCTGGCCATAATGTGGCTGTTTCTCCTTTGGTTGGGTTGTTTTGGTTTTTAACAAGCCCCGGCTCCGAAGGAGACGGGACGGTTTGCTAAAGGGTTAGTTTTTCTTTTTGTCCTCGTCCACCATCTCGAACTCCGCGTCCACGACGTCGGCGTCCTTCTTGGCTTCGGGCGGGGGTTCGGAAGCGCCGGCGCCGGGCTGGGGTCCGGCCTGGGATTCCGCAGCTTTTTTGTAAAGCTCCGCGCTGGCTTCCTGAAATTTGGTCTGCAGGTCGTCGAAGGCCACCTTGAGGGCGTCGTTATCGTTGCCTTTAAGGGCCTCGCGCACCTTGGCGATGGCATCCTCAATGGTCTTCTTCTGCGCACCGTCGAGCTTGTCGCCGAGGTCCTTGAGTTGCTTCTCGGACTGATAGGCGAGGTTGTCGGCGTTATTGCGCAGCTCAATGGATTCCTTGGCCTTGCGATCTTCTTCTGCGTGGCTTTCAGCCTCTTTTTGCATCTTCTCGACTTCGTCCTTGGTCAGTCCGCTCGATCCGGTGATGGAGATTTTTTGCTCCTTGCCGCTCCCGAGATCCTTGGCGGAAACGTTGAGAATGCCGTTGGCGTCAATGTCGAAGGTCACTTCGATCTGCGGGGTGCCGCGCGGGGCGGGCGGGATGCCGTCGAGATGGAAGGTGCCGAGTTGTTTATTGTCGCGGCTGAGCGGACGCTCGCCTTGCAGCACCTTGATTTCCACGCCGGGCTGGCTGTCGCTGTAGGTCGAGAAAATCTGCGACTTGCGGCTCGGGATGGTGGTGTTGCGCGGAATCATGGCCGTGGCAATGCCACCGGCGGTTTCGATGGCCAGCGAAAGCGGGGTCACGTCGAGCAAGAGCACGTCTTTCACGTCGCCCTTGAGAACTCCGCCTTGAATGCCGGCGCCGATGGCGACGACTTCATCCGGATTCACACCTTTGTGTGGCTCTTTGCCAACAAGGGCGCGGGCGGTTTCAATCACCTTGGGCATGCGGGTCATGCCGCCGACAAGAACCAGTTCATCAATCATGCTGGCAGTCCATTTTGCGTCACCAAGGCAGTCCTTGACCGGCTTGATCGTGCGCTCGAAGAGATCATCGGTGAGTTGTTCGAGTTTGGCGCGGGTCAGCTTTTTCTGAATGTGTTTCGGTCCGCTCGCATCCGCCGTCACGAAGGGCAGATTGATTTCGTATTCCTGGGTGGAGGACAGTGCGATCTTGGCTTTTTCGGATTCCTCTTTGATCCGCTGAACGGCGTCGGGTTGCTTGGTCAGATCCAGGCCGGTGTCCTTCTTGAACTCGTCAATGATCCAGTCCATCAGACGATTGTCCCAGTCGTCACCACCGAGGTGGGTGTCGCCATTCGTGGCGGCCACCTGGAAAACTCCGTCGCCGATTTCGAGCGCGGAAATATCGAACGTGCCGCCGCCCAAATCGTAAACGGCAATTTTTTCATCGGATTTTTTGTCGAGACCATAAGCCAGCGAAGCTGCGGTCGGCTCGTTGATGATGCGCAGAACTTCCAGTCCCGCAATTTTGCCGGCGTCCTTGGTTGCGTTGCGCTGAGAGTCGTTAAAATAAGCCGGCACGGTGATGACCGCCTGGGTAATTTTTTCGCCCAGCTTGGCCTCGGCGTCGGCCTTCAGCTTGGCCAGGATCATGGCCGAAACTTCGGGCGGGCTGTAACGCTTCTTTTCGCCGCCGACTTCCACCTCAATGTGCGCGTCACCATTCGAAGCCTCGACGACTTTGTAAGGAACGCGTTTAAGTTCGGACTGAACCTCGGAAAACTTGCGGCCCATGAAACGCTTGACCGAAAAAACCGTATTCTGCGGATTCGTGATGGCTTGGCGTTTGGCCGCCTGTCCGACGATGCGCTCGCCACTCTTGGTAAAGGCCACGACCGAGGGCGTGGTGCGCGCACCTTCGGAGTTTTCCAAGACAACAGGCTCCCCGCCTTCCATTACGGCCATGCAGGAATTCGTGGTGCCCAAATCAATACCTAAAATCTTTGACATATTCTTAATAGTTCGCCCTGACTACAGCATGAGCTGTTCCGTATTTTTACGTTAATTGTAAGTTGCTTTATATTAGAGTTTTGTAAAAATTGTCTGATAAAAAAATACATCGGAAGCGCCGTTGTGGCGCTATAAATGCAATCAAGTGTGCCAAATTAGCCCTTACGCTGTCGCACACGAGAATCAAGTCGAAAGCCCATAAGGAACGAAGAGGACAAAAGCGCTGAGATGCTGTGATTTTCTTCCTTTTCCAGCCTTGGCACTCTTTGCGGGTATTTTCCGTCAGCGCCCGATTTTCTTAAGCGGCAGGCCGGACATAAGGTTGCGCTCGATTTTCTCCAGCGAGACGCCCTTGGTTTCCGGCACGAAGATCAGGAAAAAGATGATGAACAGCACATTCAATCCGCCGTAGAGCAGGAAGGTGTTGCCAGGTCCGAAACCGTTGATGAGGGAAAGGAAGGTCATGCCCACGATGGCATTGGCGATCCAGTTCGTTCCGGTGCTGAAGGTCACTCCCATATCACGACCGGCCAGCGGATAAATCTCCGAGCAGATCACCCAGATGATGGGGCCGGCACTCATGGCAAAGCCGACGATGAAAATGAGCAGGCCGAAGATGGCGGGATAAGCGAAATCGAGGCTCTTCAAAACGACGCTGGCCTCCTCGATGCCTTTGGCATTCGGGATCATGCGGGTTTCGCCGCCGATGAGGAAGAGTGAGCCGACCGCGATGAGGGCTACGCCCATGGTGACAAACCCGGCGTACATAATGGGTTTGCGTCCGATTTTGTCCACAAAGGCAATGGCGATAAAGGTGGCCAGCACGTTGGTGACACCGACGATGACAGTGCCCCACATTTGTTCGTTGGTATCTTCAAAACCTGCCATGCCGAAGATGCGTGGCGCGTAATACATGATCACATTGATGCCGGTGAGCTGCTGGATGATTTGCAAGCCGACGCCGAGTCCGATGGCGCGGCGGAAATTGGGATTGTTTTTGAGGAGCGAAAAACCATTCTGCTTCACTTTCACACTGTTTTGAATTTCCTGGACCTCAGCGGCAATCTCCGCGTCGTCGAGTTTCATTTGCTTGAAAACCCCGATGGCTTTTTCCTGAAATCCCTTGAGGAAAAGCCAGCGTGGGCTCTCGGGCAGAAAATACACCCCGACGAACATGACTGCGGCGGGAATGGCGATGATGCCGAGCATGATGCGCCAGTGACCGCCGGTGACTCCGCCGAATGTGGCATAAGTGGCCAGCCAGGTGTTACTGAGAAAGGCCATGACGATGCCGATGGTGATCATCAATTGATACATCGAGATCATGGAGCCGCGCACGGATTGCGGCGACACTTCGGAAAGGTAAAGCGGAGCCGTGAAAGAGGCCACACCCACGGCAATGCCCAGAATAAATCGCGCCAGGAGCAGCATGTGCTCGTTCGCGGCAAAGGCGCAGAGAATCGCGCCGATGATGAAATTCACTGCGCTGATCAGAATCGTCTTGCGGCGACCGAGGTGGCTGGAAAGCACGCCGCTGAAGAGCGCACCAAAAGCCGCGCCCCAGAGAAGCGAGCTCACAATCAGTTGAATTGAATCGTCAGAAAGCTTGAAATCTTTCTGGATAAATCCCTCGGCGCCGGAAATCACGCCAACGTCCAGACCGAAGAGCAGACCAGCCAGGGCGGCGGTCAGACCGATGAAATAAACGATGGGTTGGACGCGTTTGGGGGCGGCGGGAGGGGTCATTAAATAGAGGGGAGTTCTTCAAATCATGACAAGATTTTCTCCCCTTAACAAGACGGAAGAGCGGTTCCCCCGCTTTCCAATGAAGGGAACGCGACGCCCCTTCCGCTTCGTGGAAAAAAAGTGGACGGGACGTCCACTCCCCCTTCCCTTATTCGACGACTGCGGTGATTTTTCCGTTCACGTCCTGCAACGTGATCGTTTCGACGTTGGTCAGATTCACATGGTCAAACTTCACGACGAGTCCCTCGTCATCCACAACGTTGATATCCCAGGCCGCCGTGCCGGCTTTTTTATCGAATTGCACCGTGAGCTTGCCCCCGGCGGCCAAAACGCGGCTCTTGGTCAAAAGATTGCCGTCCCAATCTTTGTTGTCCGACGCACTGATATAAACGGCCTCAAAACTCCGGCTGGTTTCGTTGTGCAGGACAAAATCGAGATCGGTGGCCAGAGCGCGGCCGAAGCTAAGAAGAGTAAAAAGAAGAAGGAGGTGTTTCATCGCAGGCGGCTATTTCTTTTTCTTCTTTTTGGACGTCGTGGTGTTTTTGTAAACCGTCTGTCCGTATTGATTCTTCACCGTGGTGGTCTTGAAAACCTTGTTGCCTTTGGTTTTCTTGTTCGTTGATTCGTGATAGTAATCGGGCTGCCGGTAATACTTCGGTTGATTATAGTACGGATCGAAATACGCCGGCCGGGACGGCTCGCGCACGTAAACCATGTCAGGACCGGGAGAGAGCAAAATCTCATCGAGGGTTTCGCATCCGGTGAAGGATGCCACCACTGCAATCAGAAGGAGGGCACGAAAAAACACAGCGCTTCTCTATCGGCGGTCGGTGAATTCGTCAACACAATCCGACACCCAATCCGAGATCGCGTGGGTAAAGCTGCCGCATTTCACCTTATTCCCTCAGAATTGAAACCGAAGCAGTCTGGCCAATGCGCAGCGGCACCGGGGGTTTGCCGGTAACCTTGACCCGTACGGGAAACCGGTTCGGCAGCCGCACCCAGTCTATGGTCTGGCTCACGTCAGGGAGCAGATCCACGGTGGAACCATCCTGCAAAAAAATGCCCCACGCCACACTATCCACCGTGCCCTTGAAGGATTGGGATTCGTGTCCCATGAGGGTGATGCTCGCCTTGTCCCCGGGCTGGACGTGCTTGAGCTGGGTTTCCTTGAAATAGGATGCGACCCAAAATGAACTTCCGTCCACCAGCGCGAGCAGTTGCTGGCCGATATTCACATATTGGCCGACGCTGGTGTTCATATTTGTCATGTAACCGTCCACCGTGGCGAAAATCTTGGTGTAGGAGAGATTGAGTCTGGCGTCCGCCAAGGTGGCGTAGGCCCCAGCCGTGTTGGCTTCGGCGGAGGCGTAACTATCCTGGGCATTTTGCAGATCCCGGAGGTCATTGACCTTGGTCTGGTAAAGCTGCGTCTGGCGTGCGAGATCCTGCTGGGCCTCCACTTGGGCCGCCTGCGCCTGCTGGAGCTTGGCCGCGGCGTTGTCCACCGCAGACTGGAAAGTGGCGGGATCAATCTCGAAAAGAAGGTCGCCCTTTTTCACAGGCTGGTTGTCCTGAATGGGAATCTGAATGATGGGGCCGGCCACGCGCGGAGCGATGCCGATGACATTGGCCCGCACCTGGGCGTCGCGGGTCCAGGGCCGCGTGGTGTACCGGAAATACATCGCCAGCGCGGAGACAATAGCCAGCACGATGACCGCGACGGTGATGAGATATTTGGAGCTTTTCACGGGGCGAAAATTAATCCCAACACACAGCCGAAAAATACCGCCAGCGCCACAAAAAACAGCGGCAGGTGCCAGACCATCCGCGTCCACCCGAGCCGTTCCATTATGACGACAAGCACCCATGCGGCCAGAAATCCCATCGTGCCGATCCGTGCCGATCACCATTCCCCAAGGAAGGAGGAAGTCCCCGAAGAGGATTTCCGCATGGCGGAGGTTGTCAAAAAATTCCACGACTCCCTTTTCTTTCACGTCCACCGCCCGGAGGCAAGCCGCCGCGCAAGCCGGTCAGTCCGCGAACTCCCGCGGGCCGGACTCAATCAACCCCGGATAGGCGACGCCCCACAAGGCCGGTTGCGGCTGCGCGGCGGGGTCAGCCCCTGGCGCGAGGAAATGGAACACATCCTCGAAACGCAAACTGCACTGCAACCTGCGCTGGGATTTCGAATCAATTTTGGGATTCAGAACGATGGACGACTCGCTGAAGGGCGGCCGGCTTTTCATCTCCTGGGCCAGACGGCGCGCCTCCTCATAGCCCAGCGAGCGGTCCTTAATCACGGCATCGAGCCTCTCAATATCCGCGCGGGTCACGGGTCCCCAAAGTTTGCGCCAGACCGCAGGAGTCACCTGCGCGGTCAAAATATTCACCATGCGTTTTCCCTGCGGCTCCTGCACCCAGTAGCCGACGATGAGCAGGAAGGGTTCGTTGATGTCGAACTGCCTCAGCGCGTCGCCCAGATCCAACGGCGTGCGATACTTGGTCGCCTTGGGATTGACGGGTACGCCACCATGCTTGGTGTTTGCCGCAGCGGGAATGTCCCATTTCTGCGTGTAACTTGTGGGCTGGTAGCCATCGAAAAACGTGTCGCGCACCCATTGCTCAAAGACTACGCCATGACGCTGCACCTCGCCCGCTGTGAGCCCGTGACAAGCCAGCATGCAACCGACAATCCGGACGAATGACTGGATTGACACGGCCATGACGGCACAGCTTAGTGTGAAACAATGCGAGCGGCAATACGCGCGGTATTTCAGGATCCGGCTTTTCGCTACGCTGTGAAATTCGGATTGGCCGGCGTGTTGGCCGTATTCATCGCGTTGCTCCTGCGTTTGGAGGAACCGACCTGGGCGCTCTTCACCATCTTCGTGCTCATGATCGCGCAATATGTCGGGGCGATTGCGGAGAAATCCATCTTCCGCATCATCGGCACGGTGATCGGGGCTGTGCTCGGCTATCTCATCACCGCGAGCTTTGAAGAGCAGCCGGTTCTCTTCCTCACTTTGCTCGCAATCATTGTCGGATTTTGCACCGCCATGTTCGGACAAAGCCGCTACCCCTACGCATTTCTGCTTTGCAGTATGACGACCGTGGTGGTGGTGAGCAATGGCCTGGGCAACCCTGATCAATCCTGGCAATACGCCCTTTGGCGGATCGAGGAGGTGACCCTCGGAATCCTCGTGGCGATTCTGGTGCAGAGTCTGCTCTGGCCCCGGTATGCCCGCGTCGAATTTCTTAAAAACGCGCGCTCGGCTTATGCGGATTTGCAGAAGTGTTTTCAGGCCGGTTCGCAGGCGGTCTTTACCGGCGGCAACACCGAGGCCTCGCGGCGGGCGGAGGATTTTCCCGCCCGTATTTCGGCCCTGCGCGGGCTGCTCGATTTCGGCGCGCGGGAGAGCCAGTATTTCCGCGACCGGCTGACGACGTATTTTGAAATCACCTCCTGCCTCGCCTCCATAGCTTCCGCCATTGCGACCCTTTCCAAATCCCTGCCAGCCGGCTCGTTTTATCACACCCACCTCCAAGCCGAGTGCGAGGCTCTGCATCTCGCTCTGGAAGCTGCGCTCGGCGATCTGGCCGCCGAAGAATCGAACCCGGCATCCCGCCATCAACACCGCGATCAAATCAAGGAGGGTTTCCGTGTACTTGACGAACACCTCGTCGGGTTGCGCGGCGATCCCGCACTTTTCACCGTTCCGGTCGATGTCATCATCGCCTTCGGTTTGCATCTGCTGGCTTTGGACGAAATCCGACAGCAGATCGAACGTTCGCACGAATTACTCGATTCCCTGCCTGCAATGGCCGGTCGCACCCGGCGGGAACCACAGCCCTTCGTTTCGCCGTTTCCCCCGCCCTTCTGGATCAAAAGCGGCATCAAGTCCGCCGTTGCGGTGGTGGCCGCCCTGGTACTCGACAACTGGCTGCACCCACCCGGCGGGGCCATGTTCGTCCTCGGAGCCTGGGTCTTCACTTCGCTCAATGCCACCAGCCCCGGGGGCAGAGGTGACTGGCGGACGTTTCACTTCCTCGTGTATAACACCGCCATACTCATCGTCGTGAGCCTGATTCTGCTCGCCCTGCGGCCCCTGCTCTCCAGCTATGCCGTGATGAATACGCTGATTTTCACCTGGCTGTTTGTGTGGGGCTATCTGTCTTTCAGCGTGCGCGGGATTACGATTCCCATGCAGCTCGCCATGCTCATGATCGTGGGAATACTTGGACTCAATGGCCAGGAAACCATTTCGTTCCAGGCCATCGTGAACTTTTTTTTCGGACTGGCTTTCGCCCTGCTGGTGGCGTCGCTTATTCAGCGGTTGCTCTGGCCTTCCCTGCCGCAATGGGAACTGCGTGATCGCTTCGTGGAGTTTCTCCGCATGTGCCGGCGTGTCCTCGAGGAAGGCCCCCGATCTCTCCCGCTCTGGCAGAAAACCCGCATCGCCTTGATCCCCGGCGAAGCGGACGTGCGCATCGGCCACCTCGTCCCGCCGATTTGTCCGGCCGGCGAGCAGGAACGCCTGCGTGATTACCTCACGATTCTGCGTCGGGTCGGAGCGCAGCTTGTAGTCGCCGTCGGCCGGTTGGAGCCGCTTTTGCCGAAGGAGCACACCGAAAACGGACATCAGCGCATTGTCCAGTTCGAGTCGGAAATCCAAAAACATCTCGCCGCCCACGAAGCCGGAATGGCCGGCGCGGCTCCTCCCGTAATTGACACGGCGGAACTCACGCGCATTCTTGCCGCCTGGAAGGAATGGATGAGTGAAATGCGCGTCTGGATGTTGCAACACCAGTACCCCGGCCTTGATGTGGTCCGCGTGGTGGGATTGTCAGGGCGCTATGAAGAGGCCGGGCGCGACCTTCTGCTGGCGAACGACCAGGCCCATAAACTGCGGCTGCGTGATTACATGGGGGACTACGTTTTGTAGCCTTGGATCGTCAGCGAACCACGCTTCCCTGCACCATCATCCACTCGACCACATTGTTGTTTGCGATCACGGCATCGAGGGCCTGGACGGCTTCTCCGTCATAGGGAAGCGCAATAAGATCAGCCAGCGCGCCGGGGACAATCTCGCCGAGCTGACCCGGCAACCCGATGGCCCGCGCCGGATTCCGGGTAACCATGTCGAGAATATCCGCCGGTAAGAGGTGGGGATGTCCCGCCCGCAGCTCGCGCATTTCCTCGAAAAGATTAAGCGAGGAATTGCTCGCGAGGCTGTCCGTGCCCAGACAAACCAAAAGGCCCAGCTCGCGCAAACGATCGAGCTGAAAAGGCGGCCGGCCAAAATACGCGTGGCATTTCGGGCAATGCACCACGGCCAAATCCCCCTTGCGGGCAGCCAGCAGCTCGTAGTCGGATTCCGCCAGCCAATTCATGTGGGCCAGAATGCCACCGCGCGGCACACGACCATCCTGCAGCAAACGCGCCACCGGGGTAATGCCGCCGGTGTCGTCCATGTCGCGCCCCAACGACTGGAGAAATTCATGCAAAGGACCCGCGCCCGCCACGAACATCAAAAATTCCTCCTCGGTTTCCGCCAGATGGGTCGTCCACGGCATCCCGTGCTCCTCACAACAAAACTTCGCAAGTTCATAGAGGCCGCCGGAAGCCGTGTAAGGCGCGTGGGGTGAAAGACCAAAGCCCCCGATCCAATCCGCCCGTTTCTCAAAAAACGTCAGCGCCCCGGCCACTACATCCTCGGTGTGAATACGGCTGCGGATATCCATCAATTCATAAAACCACCACGTCCGGATGGGCGGCGGAGGCAGGCGCACCATCAACTCGGGAAAGGACTCGATATTAAAAACAGCCGTCGTCCCCCAGCGGCGCAATTCCGCAAAACCTTTCCCGATGGACTCCAGGTAATCGTCATCCGTCAGCGTGCGTTTGAGCTCGTTGATCCGCCGCACCCATTGCGGGAAATTGTTCTGCTGGAGAATCGCTCCGCGCATCACGGTATAATCCAAATGACAATGCGCATTGATCAAACCCGGCATCAAAATCACGTCACCCAGATCCTCGGCCTCAGCTGCCGGAAAATCCTCCGCCCGCCCCACCGCCGTAATGCGATCCCCCGCGATGCAGACCACGCCATTTTCAATGGGTGGCGAACTGACTGGCAGAACAAGGCGGGCTTTAAGTGTTTTCAAGGAATCTTCCAGAAAAGCAGGAATCCCGGCGCGATCAATCGCGATGACGCACCGTGCGGACTTGCCAAAGCAGGCGGCGCGGGGAATGTTATCTGCCATGTCTGTGCTTCTCACCCCGGGGGACAAAGCCCCCGATTTTTCCGCCATCGCCGTGGGAGGGCCCTACGAAACCGGCCAAACGGTCAAACTCTCCGACTTCGCCGGCAAAACCCTCGTGCTGTACTTTTACCCCAAGGACGACACGCCCGGCTGCACCGCGCAGGCCTGCGCCTTGCGCGATAGATACGAACATCTGATCGAAACCGGAGCCGTCGTTTTCGGCGTGAGCATTGATCCGCCCGGCAGCCACGCCGATTTCATCGCCAAATATGCCCTGCCCTTCCCGCTCATCAGCGATGAGACGCACGAAATCGTCAAGGCCTACGGCGTCTGGATCGAAAAAAACTTCCTGGGAAAAAAATCCATGGGCACCGAACGCAGCACGTTTGTCATTGGTGCGAACGGGACGATCAAATCCGTCTTCCGCAAGGTGAAACCCGAGGAACACGCCGCCACCGTTCTCGAAGATCTCCGCCACTTTGAACCGTGACACCCTGCTGACCCTTTACGACCGCTTCGCGCGGCTTGTGGAGAAACTTCCCGGCGGCCTGCAAAAGCCGATCCTGCGCGAACTTGGTCCCATCCGGGAAGTCTTCCTCGAACAACGCCCGGCCAGAATCATCCTGCTGGGCAGCCCGGAAAAAAGTGTTCCTGAGTTTCTTCACCGCCTCGGCGGCAAACTCGTGGAAACTGGTGACAGCGAAAACGGCTGGCGCAGCTACCGTGTGCCCGAGCGCGGGGAAATCCTCATCCTCGACGCCCGCACGGAAACCCCTCAATCAGTGGTTGATGCCGCTCTGGCCCGATACCACCCCGACCTCGCGTTGCTGCTGAGCGAGTCGCATGAAGACGAAAAATTTTTTGAGTCCGCCGTCCGGCGTGCCACGGCGTGCGGAGCGAAAGTACCATTGATCGGTGTCGCCTTCGGCGGCGATCCAGAGCGCGCACGCCTTGCGGCACTTTTCAATGCGCACCACGAATTTTCCGAACGCCGCATCTCTGTCTGTTCGCCTGAAACTGGAACGTCCCTGCCGGAAGCCATTTGCGCCCTCCTGCCAAATTCCACGAAACTCGAATTCGCCCGTCTCACCGGTGCCAAGGAAGCTCAGGCGCAAATCGCAGGGTCGCTTTTGAAATCCTTCACGGCGGTGTGCGGCGTCATCGGCCTGCAGCCTATTCCCCTGGCCGATCTGCCCATCCTCACGGCACTGCAAACCCTCATGGTCAGCCTCATCATTCACACCTCGGGCAAGCCGGTCAGCATCCGCCTGGCCGGTGAATTTCTCGGAGCCCTCGGACTCAACATCGGGGCAGGCATGATCTTTCGCGAAGGCGCGCGGGCCGTAATCAAGTTTGTTCCCCTCTGGGGCAATGCCGTCTCCGGCTTCGTTGCCGGGGCCGGAACCTATGCCATCGGGCGCGCTTCGATTGCCTATTTCATCGAGGAAACTCCGATTACCGAAACCAAAAAAATCTTTCGCAAACTGCTGCCGGGCCGGGACAGCTTCAAACGCCGGCTGCCGTAGTTTAAGTTAAAAAAATCAGGGAATTGAAAGAGGTGGCTGGAGAGGGAATCGAACCCCCGACACGAGGATTTTCAGTCCTCTGCTCTACCAACTGAGCTATCCAGCCGTTGAAGGGAAGGGAGAAATTAGGCGGTGTCGTCCCGATTGACAAGCGGGATGGTGGAAATTTTTACTTTCCCTGATTCCGTCCCATTTCCCAAAAAAAAAGCCGGATCTTTCGATCCGGCTTTTTCGATAAGTTAAATTTTTTCTGGTTTAGAAAGCGAAGCGAAGACCGCTGCGCACGTTTGCGAGGTTGCCTGTTTCACCGTAGAAATAACGACCATCAACAAAGATGCCGATATTGTCGGTGACACGATACTCAAGTCCGCCGCCCACGTTGCCGTAGCCTTTAGGATTTCCGTCGAAGGAAACTCCGCCGCCAACCATCACGTAAGGAGCGATGTTCCACGCGCAGATCGGGTAACGGAAGAAAAGATTTCCTGCTGCCGGGAAATGCTCACCTCTTCCGCTGGCAGTCCAGAACGCTTCGTAGCCAATACCGAAGTATTTGGCAAAGAAGAAATTCAGGCCAACGCCGCCGCCGGAACCGGTTGTGACTTCGGACCCGCTTGAGCCGATGATGCCGGAGTAAAATGCATCAACTTGAAATTCCATGTCGCGAAAGCGGCAGGTGTCAGGAGTGATGACGTTTTTGGTTTCCTTGAACGATTTTCCGTCTCCGGCGATGGAGGCGCAAAGTGAGCAAGCGAGGATTGTGGTGGTTAGGAGCAGTTTTTTCATAATGGCTATATAAGTAAGCGACACCTTGATGCCTAAAATGTTCAGCATTGTCAAAAGAATTATTCAACAACCCTTTCGGGTTTGCCCCTGATCGTGTTATCAGGCAAACTGCGGCAAGGGCGGAGTGATTCTTCCCTCATAGAGAGCCTTGCCTATGATCGCGCCGTAGAGGCCCTGCATGGCGGACAATTTTTTTAAATCCTCCACGCTGGAAACGCCGCCACTGGCGATGAGCTGGCAATCCAGGATCTCCAGCAAATTCTGCATGGCCGAAAAATTCGGGCCCTCCAGCATTCCGTCGGTGGCAATGTCTGTGTAAATAATAGTGCCTGCCCCGGCGTCCTGGGCTGCGAGGGCCAGTTCCGTCGCCTGCCGACCGGTGGTTTCTGTCCAGCCCTTGACCGCGACCAGACCGTTGTTGGCGTCAATCCCGACCGCGATACGATCCCCACCAAATTCCCCGCACACTTCGCGGATGAAGTCCCCGGATTCCGCCGCTTTTGTGCCGAGGATGACCCGGCTGATGCCGGCGGAAAACGCGGCGCGGACATTTTCCAGGGTGCGCATACCGCCGCCGAGTTCACAGGGGATGTTCACTGCGGCGCAAATGGAAGCCACGTGATCGAGATTTTTCGGTTCGCCTCCGAAGGCCGCGTCGAGATCAACAAGGTGCAGCCAGTCGGCTCCGGCAGCCTCCCATTTTTGGGCGAAGGCGACCGGGTCACGGGAATAAACGGTTTTTTCGGAGGCGAGGCCGCGCTTGAGTCGCACAACCTCGCCTCCCATCAGGTCAATGGCAGGCAACAGGAGCATGGGAATTTTCGATGGAGTTGAGGAAATTTTTCAAGAGGCCGAGTCCGGCTGCCTGGCTTTTCTCGGGGTGGAATTGCGTGGCATGGACCGGGCCGCGGCTGATGCTGGCGGCAAAAATCTCCCCATATTCGCAGCGGGCGCTGACGATGGCGTCTTCCTCCGGCACAGGGTAGTAGGAATGGACGAAGTAAAACGAAGAAGACCCGGTTCGCGCCGGATAAAGCGGCCCCTTTTCTCCGACGAGCGTGTTCCAGCCCATGTGCGGGATTTTTAAGCCCGGAGCGGTGAAACGAACGACGCGTCCGGGCAGATAGCCCAGTCCGCTCACGCCAGGCGACTCCGCACTGGATTCAAAAAGCAATTGATAGCCGAGACAGATGCCGAGGTACGGCCGGCCCGCCCGCAGCCATTCCAGCAAGGGATCCCACAAGCCCGAGGCCCGCAGATTCCGCGCACAATCACCGAACGAGCCCACGCCGGGAACGACGACCGCATCGAGACTGTCCATCTGCGGAAAATCCGTCACCAGTTCCACGGCGGCACCCACGGTTTCGAGTGCCTTGCTCACACTGCGCAAATTGCCGCTGCCGTAATCAACGACACCCACTTTCATAAAAACGGACGCGAGCGTTTCACAGCACCCCTTTGGTGCTCGGCACGCCCTCCACGCGGGGGTCAATCTGGGTGGCAACGTCCAAGGCGCGGGCGAGAGCTTTGAAAACTCCCTCCGCCATGTGGTGGGCGTCGCGCCCGGCCAGGATGTCGACGTGCAGGTTCATGCCGCCGGCCACGCAGAAAGCGCGCAGGAATTCTTCAACCAATTGGAAGGAAAAATTTCCCCCGATGGCCTCCACGGCAGCGGGCGGGCCATAAGCCAGAAAGGGCCGGCCGCTGAGATCCAGCACGACGCGAACCAGCGCCTCATCCATCGGCACGCAGGCAAATCCGTACCGGCGAATGCCTTTTTTGTCGCCCAGCGCTTTGGTTAAGGCCTGGCCAAGCGTAATGCCGGCATCCTCAACGGTGTGATGGAAATCCACCTCGATGTCGCCTTTCGCCTCGAGATCGAGATCAAAGAGCCCATGCCGGGCGAAGAGCGTGAGCATGTGATCGAAAAACGGGATGCCTGTGGAAATTTTCGACGCACCCTTGCCATCAAGGTTCAGGCGGGTGCGGATGGACGTTTCGCTGGTGGTGCGTTCGATGGCGGCTTCGCGCGGCATCCCGTCATCATGCCTGGCCACCGGCCTTGAGCAAAGAAAACTCTTTGCGGCAAAGCGCGACCGCCATGGTGATCATCGCCACCTGCGCGGCCACCCGGTCGTCGAGGGAAAACTCCGAGGGCGTTTCGACCGTAAACGTGCGGGCCGCGTGGTGGAAATGCAGCACGAAGGCCTCCGGCCAATCCGGCATCAAATCCGGCTTGATCGCCCGCCGTACCACCCCGCCCCGCGCGGACCGGCCCTCGATTTTCCGGCGCAGATCAGCCGGAATGTTCTTGGCCGCTGCCTTCACCATAGCCTCGGCCCAATAGCGCGGACGGCTCGGCACCTCATAGATATAGAGTCCTTGCGCATCGTAATCCTCGTGCAGGGTCAGGCCGAGGTCAAAGCGGCGACCGGCCATGAGCTTCATCTGCGCGGCGATCTGGGGAACATCGGTGCGATTGTAGCCCCGATTCAAATCCCTCCCCTCCGCATCCATGCGGCTGTTGCCCGCCAGCCCCCAGGGATTCAGGCAGGGAAAAATCAAAACATGGAGCGCGCGCAGCACGGACACATTTTTTTCCGCCCAAAGCAAAAGCCCTTCCGTGGCCGCCACCTCGTCGCCGTGGATGCCGGCGGACAAATAAACCGCCGGTGCCGCTTGGGTGGCTTTGGGCGATTCGAGAAAATACAAATCGTATCCCGCCGCGTTGACATATTTTGCCATTTTGAGACCGGCCCGGCGGGCCAGCGCGCGCCAGCGGCGGATCAAGTGCGGGTAATCGTGGGCGCGGTCGTGGCGAAGCGATCGGGGCATGATCAGTCAATCAGCCGCTTGGTGATGTCGGCGTAGGCGTCAATGCGGCGGTCGCGCAGGAAGGGCCAGTGCGTGCGCTGGGTATCAACCGTATCGAGGTCCACCTCCACCACGAGAACCTCTTCCTTGTCCGAGGAGGCTTTTTCCAGGATCTGCCCGGAGGGATCACAGATAAAACTCTGACCCCAAAATTCGATGCCATCCCCGCCATCCGGGGCCTCGTGTCCCACGCGATTGGGCGCGGCAACATAGCAACCGTTGGCCACGGCATGACCACGCTGCACGGTTTCCCACGAGGAATGGTGGCGTTGACCGTATTGCACTTTTTCCGAGGGATGCCAGCCGATCGCGGTGGGATAAAAAATAATCTGCGCCCCGCGCAGCGCCGTCAGCCGGGCCGCCTCGGGATACCATTGGTCCCAGCAAATACAGACCCCGATGCGGCCGAATTTCGTATCCCAGGCCAGAAATCCCAGATCACCCGGCGTGAAATAAAATTTCTCATAAAACAGCGGATCATCCGGGATGTGCATCTTGCGGTATTTGCCAAGATACGAACCGTCCGCGTCAATAATGGCGGCCGTGTTGTGATAAACCCCCGGCGCACGCCGTTCAAAAAGCGAGACCACCAGGACCACGCCGAGTTCTTTGGCCAGGGCCTGCATTTTTTCCGTGGTCGGACCGGGAACCGTTTCGCCCAGCTCGAAGTACTTGTGATCCTCAACCTGACAAAAATATACCGCGGTAAAAAGTTCCTGCAGGCAAATGACCTGGGCCCCGCGTCCGGCCGCCTCACGAATCCCCCGCTCGGCTGCGGCAATGTTTTCCTCCCGATCCGTCGTGCAGCGGTTTTGCACCAGACCGATTTTTACTTTTTTGGCCATGGTGGAATGACTAACTCAGGAAAATTCGCGATGCCGTTGAAAGAGGACGCGAGATCGCACCTCTAGCCCTTGATCGCACTGCGTGGCACGATCTTTACGCTCTTGATTTCCACGCGCTCGGTCGGTTTGCTCGGCTCCCCGCCGGCCGAGGCCGTCACCGGGGTCTTTTCGATTTTCGCCAGGGTATCCTCGCCGCTGATCATTTTGCCAAACCCCGTGTACTTTCCATCGAGGAACGGAGCCGGGCCGAACATGAGAAAAAACTGGCTGCCGGCGGAATTCGGATCCTGGGAACGCGCCATCGAAAGGACGCCGCGTTCGTGTTTGCGGTCATTGAATTCCGCATCAATTTTGTACCCGGGATCGCCTGTGCCCCAGCGGGCTTCCTGCGCGGGATCCTTTGTCAGCGGATCGCCGCCCTGGGCCATGAAGCCCGCGATGATGCGGTGAAACGCCGTGCCGTCAAAAAAACCGGAGGCCGCAAGTTTTTTGAAATTCGCCACGGTCTTGGGAGCGACATCGGGCCAGAACTCCACCACGACCTGGCCTTTCGACGTTTCGATCACAGCCACCTCATCGGTGGCCGCGCGCAGGGAGGGCAGAGCAAGGAGCAGGGAGAAAACGAGAGGGAAGAGATATTTCATTGCGGGGATTTTTCCATGCGCGAGCCCGCCTGTCACGCGAACATTCCGGTCGGCGCTTTACATTCGCAAAATCTGGCAGAATGTTGCGCCTCCATGTCAGACATCCGCATTCTCCTAAAAACCGGCAAGGGCGACATCGAAGCGACCCTTTTCTCCTCCAAGGCCCCCGTCACCGTGGCCAACTTCCTCAACCTTGCCCAGCGCGGCTACTACGAAGGCATCGCCTTCCATCGCGTTATTCCTGATTTCATGGTTCAAGGCGGCGATCCCTCCGGCACCGGCGGCGGCGGACCCGGTTACAATTTCGAGGACGAGGTGAAGACCGGCCTCAAACACGACAAGCCCGGAATTTTTTCCATGGCCAACCGCGGCCCCGGCACCAATGGCAGCCAGTTTTTCATCACCCACGTTCCCACCCCATGGCTGGATGGAAAACACACCATCTTCGGCGAAGTGACCAAGGGCCAGGATGTCGTCAATGCCATTAAGGCGGGCGATAAAATCGTAAAAATCGAAGTCCTCGATTCCCCCAAGGAACTCTTCGAAGCGCAGAAAAAGCGCATTGCCGAGTGGGAAAAAGCGCTGGGTTAAACCCGAAGCCTGCCTTTCCGGAAAACTCACGTTTTCCGCTCTATCGAAAAACCGCCGATCTACTTTTTGGTGACCAGGCCGTAAACAATCAGCAGCACAATCGCACCCAGGGTGGCGATGAAGATGCTGCCGAGATCAAAGGATTCGACTTGGCCGAAGCCGAGGAAGCTGCCGAGGAAGCCGCCGACGACTGCTCCCACGATGCCGATGCCGGTCGTGACCAGACAGCCGCCCGGCTGTTTGCCCGGAATGACAAATTTGGCCAGTGCGCCGGCGATAAGGCCGAGAAGTATCCAAGCGATGAATCCCATGGCGGAAGGTTATCCGGTCGGACTGGAAGCTCAAGGCTGAAATTAAAAATCCCCGCCTCAGAACACCGTCGGTTCGCCTTCATTGAGCAGGCGCACCTTGTCGAGAATCTGCAGTTCAAGCGCACGTTCCAGCAGACGCCGGGGCGGTTCAAGCATGGGTTCGTAGCTGAGCCGGAAGGTCCCGTAGTGCATGGGAATCATGGTTTTCGCCTTGAGTTCGATGAAGGCCTGCAAAGCCTGCTCGGGGTTCATGTGAACATCGCGCTTGGTCGGCGCGTCATAGGCTCCGATGGGCAGCAAGGCGATTTCGACGTTTCCACGCTCCCCGATTTCCTTGAAGCCCTCGAAGTACGAACTGTCGCCGCTATGCAGGATCGAGCGGCCTGCGTATTCGATGAGGAAACCGCCAAAGCCGCGATGATTGTCGTGCAGCACCCGCGCGCCCCAATGCCGCGCCGGAGTCATGGTGATCTTGAGCGAACCGTGTTGAAAACTCTGCCAGTTGCGCATCTCCTGCACTTTGTTGAAGCCGAGGTCATGCACGAGATTGCCCACATTTTCCGGCACGACAATGGGTTGGTCGCGCGCCACCGCACGCAGAGTCCGCCGATCCAGATGGTCGAAATGCGCGTGGGTGACCAGCACGAGATCAATGGCGGGCAGGTCGTGAATTTCGAGGCCGGGATGCTTGATCCGCTTGATCACCTTGAGCCATTTCGCCCAGTTCGGATCAATCAAGACGCTGTGCTCGGCGGTTTGAACAAGGAAGGAGGCGTGACCGATCCAGGTGATGCAAACCTGCCCGGCGGCGAGTTCGGGAAAAACCGGCTTGAGTTTGCTGCCGCCACGGGGAGTGAAGAGGGAAGGCACCACCACTTCGGCCAGGAAATTTCGTTTGTGCCAGCCGTCCCCCAGCTTCATGTCCACGTGATTGACGGGCTTTATGCGCTTTTTTCCTTTGAGCAAACGGGTCACCATAGACGAAAGATGATTTTTGTATGATTTGGGAGGAAAAGCAAATTTTACGCAAAAGCGTGAAAGCCGCGCTGGCCGCTTTTACGGGAAAAGCGGCCGTCTCGGCGAAAATCCGCGACTATCTGTTCGCCTCGCCGATCTGGTGGGACGCGAGGATAATCTATGGCTTCTCGCCGCTGGCCTCGGAGCCCGAGTGGCTGGCCGGCGGCGGTGGGGAAAAAACGCTGGCCTTTCCGCGCATGGAAAATGGCGCGCTGCATTTTATCAGCGGAGGAATTCTGGAAACCGGGGCATTCGGTGTGCGCGAACCTGTAGGAGGCGGGCCCGCGCCCGGCCCGGATCTCGTTCTGGTGCCGGGAATGGCCTTCGACGCGGCGGGCTTTCGCCTCGGACGCGGGGGCGGATTTTACGACCGCTGGCTGGCGGCCCATCCCGGAGTCCGGACTCTGGGGCTTTGCTTTCACTGCCAGTTGCTCGGAAAAATTCCGGTGGAGAGTCACGACGTGAAAATGGATGCGGTTTTGACGGAGGAGGGATTCATCGACGGACGGTTGGGGACAACCGTCCCTACCCCGGATTGGTAGGGCGCGATGTCCCTGTCGCGCCGTCGGATTTTCGTTTCAACCGATAGGAGTGCGAGTCATTCGCCCGCAGCAGAATCGCATTTTCTTCCTCCGCGATGCCGGTCTCCGCAATAATGCGCCGCAGCAAAACCAGCGAAGCCACTGCATCCGAAAGGGCATCGTGCCAGCGGAAACCGGGATGCAGGCCGCGCAATTCCCCTTCGAGATCGAGCGCCACAATCAGATCGCCCAGCGCGAAAGACTCCTGGGCGGGCCAGGCTGCACGCGACAACTTGAGCGTATCGACCCAAGGTCCGAATCCGTGGAAAGGGAACGCGCGGAGAAAGCGTTTCTCAGTGGCGGCTCCATGCGCGATCAACCAGCGGCCCGCCAGCAGATCTTTGATTTGCGGCCAGAGATCGTTCAGGCCGGGAGCAGCGGTCAGATCCTCACGCGTGATGCCGTGGACTTTCTGCGCGCTCCAGGTGATCTCCTGATCCGTGGCCAGAAAGCTCCCAAAAAATTCGCCCGGAGAAATCTGCACACCCAGCATTGGCGCGATCCCGATCTGCACCGGCACTTCCGTGCCGCCGGGCCGCAACCCCGCGCTTTCAAAATCAATGGCGGCGAAGGCGGTTTCGGTGACGGTCATGCCACCTTTATTTTCGCAGCAAGTCCTCCGTCATTTCCCAGCCCATGCAGGCGTCGGTGATCGAGACGCCGTATTGCAAAGTGGAACGGTCACTGCCCAACGACTGGGCTCCAGGACTGATATTGCTTTCGATCATAGTGCCGATGATTTCGCGGCGTCCGGAGGCGCGCTGATCGAGGATGCTTTTCCAAACAAGGGGCTGGCGCAGCGGGTCCTTGCCGGAGTTGGCGTGACTGCAATCCACCATCACGGCGGGAGGCAGGCTGTTCTTGCGCAGCGTTTCACAGGCGGCAGCCACGTGTTGCGGCTCGTAGTTTGTTCCGTCCCGGCCGCCGCGCAACACGGCGTGGCTGTCGGGATTGCCGGTCGTCTTGACGATGCTGGTCGAGCCATCCTGGTCAATACCGAGAAAACTGTGCGGCGTGCGTGAGCTTTTCATTGCATCAATCGCGACCTGCACGCTGCCGTCGGTTCCGTTTTTAAAACCCACCGGCATGGAAAGCCCGCTCGCCATCTCGCGATGGGTCTGCGATTCAGTCGTGCGCGCGCCGATGGCCGACCACGTGATGAGGTCCGCAATGTATTGCGGGATGATCGGATCGAGAAATTCCGTCCCGGTCGGCAAACCGAGTTCGGCGATATCGAGAAGAATCTTCCGGGCCAGGGCCACGCCATGCGCCATGTCGCAGGAATCGTCCATCAACGGATCGTTAATGAGCCCTTTCCATCCAACCGTGGTGCGGGGTTTTTCAAAATAAACCCGCATGACCACCAGATAGCGGTCGGCCACCTCGCGGCTCAGCACGGCCAGACGGCGGGCGTATTCCATCGCCGCCCCGGGATCGTGAATCGAACAGGGTCCGGCCACGACCAGCATGCGGTCGTCCTCGCCCCGCAAAATGGCGCGGGCCTCCTGGCGTCCACGCAGAACCGTCGCCACCTGGGCGCGGGTGGCGGGGGATTGTTCTTTGATTTGCGCCGGGGTGATCAGGCGGGTGACGCCGCGGACACGCACGTTCTCCAGCGGCAGGGCCGTGGGCGTTGAGGTGTGCAAAAGCGGCTTGGTGGCGGTTTCGGTCATAAAGGTAATCCCTGATTATCCAAAAAATCGGGTGCCTTGCAACCCGTCGTTGATATCGCGCCTCCAAGTGGCTAGGCTGCGCGGATGGAAGTCGCTGCTCAGGAACCCCCGCCGCCCGGCCGCACCCAGCGGCGGCTGGAGGGGCTTTTTCTGCTCGCACTCCGCACCCGCGCCGCCGGAAAGCACCTGCTCCGCCGCCTCCTGCGCAAGCCCCGCACGGTTTCCGAAGGCCCGAATCTCCTGCCCACCCTGATCAAGGTGTTCGCCGGTTTTGCCCGGGTGGATGGCGAGTTGCTGGAAGAGGAAATTGACTCCAGCCTGAGCTTTCTGCGCTACGATTACCCGGACGCCGTTTATTCCGAACTGCGCAAACTCTTTCGCGACGCCCTGCACGAGCAGCAGGATCTCCAAGCCATCGCGCTCAAACTTTCCACCGAACTCACCGACGAACGGAAGATCCTGCTCGGGGTCCAGCTTTACGATCTCATTTCCAAAGCCGGACTGCCGCAGGAACAGGTCATCGCCTATTACTCATTCATGTCGCAACTGGGAATGGCGGCGCAGGCGATTGACATCGTTTACCAGCTCAACGCCAACGACCAGACCGATACCGGCATCTACCACCAGGGCACCTCGCCGCTGGAAGCCGTCAGCTTCGGCGCGCCGGAAAGCTGCGATGTCGCCGTGGGCGGACTGCACGATCAGGACCGCATCGTCGGCTATCGCTACAAGGATCTCGTCATTCTGAAGAATCTCAGCGGACGCAACATTATCGTGCAGGGCCGCGTTCTGAAAAATGGCGACCTCTGCCGCATTTTCACCGCACAGCGCATCCTGATTGACGATCAGGTGCTTACCTATCAGGACCTTGTCTCGTATTTCAACGCCAAGAAAAATGTCTCCCTGCCGCAGATTTTCGTGGCGGTGAGTGGAGACGATGAGGTGCGGCTGGAAAAAAACCGCTCCCGCGATTCCTGCCTCGAGGTGACCTTTGGCCTGCGCGTACGCGTCACTGCGCTGGCCGAGGTGGACGCCGTGCTCAAAGACGTGCGCCTGCGCAAGGGCACGACGGTCGAGGCCACCCTGGAAGACAAAATCATCTTCCACGACGATAGCGAACTCGACCTCGGCGACCTCCGCCGCCGCGCCCGGCAATACGGCGGCCGTTTCCAGCTCAAAGCCTCGAAAAGCGAATACCTCGTGTCCAACAATCCCGGCCTGCTCCATGAGGACGACATCCTGCTTTCCCCCGGTTCCGGCGGCGATGTGCTGCTGAAAATCTACTGCGACTACGACCGCAAGGAGGGCCGGGTCGAGGTCCTGCAGTCCGACCGGCCCATCCTTGTGCGCGGCGTGCCCGTGCGGAATTTCGCCGCCTTGGCCGACGGCGACGCCATCCGCATTGATTCCGGCCAGGTCCTGCGCTGCAATTTCTCCGAGCGCATTCTCGAGGAGGAGCGCAACATCGTCCGCTCGCTCGAAGTCCGCGATCTGGTCTGCCGTTTCCGCAAGGGCCAGGTCGCCCTCGACGGCTTGAACTTCTCCATGCACCGGGGCGAAATGATCTGCGTGATGGGCGCCAGCGGCTCGGGCAAAAGCACCCTCATGCGCGCGCTCTCCGGTCAGTTCGCGCCCTCGCAGGGCGATGTGCTTTTCAACGGCCGTTCGCTCTACGCCAACTACGAGACCCTGCGCAAATACGTCACCTACATCCCCCAGCACGACGCTTTCGACGAACATCTCACCATCGAGGAAAACCTCAATTTCGCCGCCGCCCTCCGCGCCCCCCACCTCAACGGACGCGAACGCCAGCGCCGCATTGACGGCAAGCTGGCCGAACTCGGCCTCAACGAACGCCGCGGCTATGTCGTGGGACCCTCGGACAAAAAAATCCTCTCCGGCGGCGAACGAAAACGCCTCAACATCGGCCTCGACATGATCAGTTCGGCCGACGTGTACCTCTTCGACGAGCCCACCAGCGGCCTCTCCTCCAAGGATTCTGAACACGTCATCGAGATCATCCGGGGCATGGCCCACAACAAGATCGTGCTGGTCACCATCCACCAGCCGACCTCGAAAATTTTCCAAATGTTTCAAAAAGCCGTCCTGCTTGATCGCGGCGGCAAGCTCGTCTTTTTCGGCACTCCGCAGGAAATGTTGAAATACTTCGCCGAGGCCGAACACCAGCAGCACTTTGGTACCGAACTCGGCGGCTGCGAGGCCTGCGGCACCACCCGGCCCGAATTCATTTTTGACGTGCTGGAAACACCGCTGCGCGACCTCTCCGGCGACATCATTTTCGAGGAGAACAACCGCGGCCAGCTCGTCCCCGCCCGCCGCTATTCCCCCGATTACTGGCGCGACAAATACGAGGCCTACCACCTCATGAAGGACGTTCAGTCCCCGACGCCGCCGCGCGAGACCGCCGCCGCGCCCCAGTCCTCCACCACCCGCCGCAAGGAACCCCTGCGCTGGCGCGAGGAATGGCGGCAGTTTCTCGTGCTGCTCAAGCGCGCCTTTATCAGCAAGCTGCGCAACAACGCCAACCTTCTCATCACCCTGCTGGTTGCGCCCGCCCTGGCCCTCCTCATTGGCTTTGTCCTCAGGCGTGCCGAGGCCAATATCTACGATTTTGCCTCGGCCTATCACATTCCCGTCTATCTCTTCCTTTCCCTCGTCGTGGCCATGTTTCTCGGCCTGACCAATAGCGTGGACGACGTCACCCGCGACCGCCCCGTTCTCCTGCGCGAACGCAATCTCAACATCCGCCTCAGCTACTATGTCACCGCCAAGGCCCTCACCCTCGCGGCCTTTGCCATCATCCAGTGCGTCCTGTTTACCCTTGTCGGCGATGCCCTCCTGGCCGTGCGCGGGATGTTCTGGATCGTCTTCGCCGCCATGTTTCTCACCACCATGAGCGGCGTCGCCATCGGCCTCGTTATTTCCTCCCTCGTCAACGAGAGCAAGACCGGCGTGCTCTTCATCCCTGCTGTCCTCATTCCCCAACTCATCCTCGCCGGCGCCTTCATCAAATACGAGGACATGAACCGCAACCTCGACCTCGTTTATACCGTCCAGCAATGGAAGGCAACCCACCCCGGCTCCGCCATGGAACCCCGCAGCGATCTGCAAGTCCCCTTCATCTGCCAGCTCATGCCCATGCGCTGGTCTTACGAGGCCCTCATCTTTGCCCAAGCCAAGCTCAACCCCCTCACCGGACGCCAGGAGCGCATCCAGCAACAGATCACCGCCCTCGCCGCCCTGAAACACCCCTCCTCCCTCGAAGAGACCCGCCTGGAGGACCTCAAGGAATTGCTCGCCAAAGTCTCCGGCCTCCAGGCCAAAACCCCCCGCGACCTTGACCGCCGCTTCGCCGATATTGATGCCGTCATTGCCGGAGGACCTTTCGACCCCGACAAATTCCACAGCAAGGGACGCGGCGTCACTGCCGAACAGCTCTACGTGAACCAGAAAGTCACCGACCTCGTCTCCAAGGCCGAAATGGAGCAGAGCGACTACCGCAACGACATCCAGGGCCGCCAACTCCTCAACGTCTTTTTCGGACCGGTAAAAGAATACCTCGGCTACCGCTTCGGCATCATCTGGTTCAACTCGGCCGTCCTCATCCTCTCCACCCTCGGCCTCTTCTTCCTCCTCTACCTCATCCTCAGCCATCAGGTCCGCACCCGATCAGCTTAGGGGAAAATCAAGCCTCACGCAAAGTCCGCAAGGATGAGAATGGCAAGACTGATCAATTCCCCCCAGACCGGTGCATTCTGTCTCACCAACCTCCCCATCCTTTGAATGCTCCCCCCGGTGATGTTTACGGGCTAAATCGTCACACCAAACGCATCGTCCGCTTTCACTTCCAGGCAGAATGCCGCGAGTAATTCCGCGATGGACTGAAGATCGGAAAGCTCGATCACTTCCACGGAAGAGTGCATGTAGCGGTTCGGCAGGCCAATGGAAATGGTGGGAATGCCGCCGTGTTGGAGAAAAATCGCATCCGCATCCGTGCCAGTGTAGCGGGGATTCGCCTCGTATTGCAGGGGGATGCCGGCGCGTCCGGCGGTCTGGCGCAGGCGTTCGACCAGGACGGGATGATTTGAGCTGCCGATGCTCAACACGGGGCCGCCGCCGAGTTTCACGTCGCCATGTTTCGGCTTCGAACAAATGGGGATGTCGGTGGCATGGGTCACATCCACCACGAGCGCGGCATTAGGTTGCGCGCGATAACCGGCCATGGTGGCACCATAGAGGCCGTTTTCTTCCTGAATGGTCGAGACGGCCACAACACAGGCCGCCAGTTTTTCCTTTTTTTCCGCGATGAGCCGCAGCGCCTCTGCTGCCGCCCAGGTGCCGATACGATTGTCGCAGCCGCGGGCAGCGATGCGGTCACCGGCGAGACGGACGACATTGGCGTCGTGCGTCACGGGATCTCCCACCCGCACGAGCTTGCCCGCCTCGGCCTTGGATTTTGCGCCGATATCAATGAAGACTTCGTGAAAGTCCGGAACTTTTTTGCGGTCGTCGGGCTCCTGCAGGTGGATGGCGAGGTGTCCCGTCACGCCGGGCACGGGACCGTTGGGCCCGTGAATGATGACGCGCTGGCCGCGTAGCATGGCGCGATCCACGCCGCCGATGCCTTTGAAATAAAGAAATCCCTCGTCGTTGATGTAGCTGATCATGAGTCCGAGCTCGTCCGCGTGGCCGGCGAGGAGAATTTTCGGCGCGGCGTCCGGGTTCAAGGTGGCATAGACGTTGCCGTAAGGATCGCTGCGGACCTTGTCGGCAAAAGGCCGCACGTAATCGGACCAGACGCGCTGGCCTTTGATCTCGAAGCCCGAGGGCGAGGGTGTTTCGAGCAGGTGTTTGAGAAAATCAAAGGATTCGTCGCGCATGGAGACGAATTATTCGCGGAAGCGGACAGTATGCAAAGCCCGGATTTTTCCCGTCGACAACCTGGCCCGATGGACGCGCCCTCGCGATCAGCAGCGCTTTTTTACGCGGGAACGCCGCAGAAACGCCGCCGCTCCCGCCAGCGCCAACAGAGCGACCGTGTTCGGTTCCGGCACGGCGGCCACGGCCACGACATAGGTGCGATCCGTGGGCGTGGAGCTAGTCATCGAAAAGGTGACGGACTGCACCTGCTTGAGTTGATCGCCAGCCGAGAGCGTGATGCTGCTCGCAAAAAGCTGGCCGCCGGAGGAAGATGTCAACGGGTTGACCAAATTCTGATTGTAACTGCCGGTGGTGTTCTGCACGCGGCCCTGGCTGTTGAAGAGCGAAGGAACGGCAGCCGTTCCGGCCCC
>Ga0209591_10000941_pt1 | contig 37461 bp, 31 predicted proteins | sample MAT01_FD_187207 | JGI IMG/M metagenome (GOLD analysis project Ga0209591, IMG submission 187207) | Freshwater microbial communities from Lake Fryxell liftoff mats and glacier meltwater in Antarctica - MAT-01 (SPAdes) (version 2) | ecosystem: Environmental > Aquatic > Freshwater > Ice > Liftoff... | reverse complement strand
AAAGGTTTCGGATGAAGAGATGGAGACGGTGAACATTCGGCGAAGCCGATTTCATGGCGAATGGAACTACGTCATCGAGCCGCATAAAGTATAGCATTGTTGCTACCTTAATTTATTTACGGCTCCTTACTGGCCACCTTACTTCTTAGAGCCTGTTTGAGATGATTTTGGGTCCTGATTGACGCCCCGCCTTTTATCCGGAGGGTTTGCGGGTGAGTTCTTCGTCAGATCCGACCGGACGTCAGGCGCGCCTTGGTGCGCTCGCCGCTGGCGTCTGTTATTTCCTCTGGGGATTGGTCCCCCTGTATTGGAAGCCGCTCTCCGGGATCAATCCCGTCGAGTTGATCGCTCATCGGCACGTGTGGTCGCTCGTCCTCCTGATCCTGCTGCTGGCGATCATAGAGGGCGGACTTCGAGATCTGGGATTGGCCCTGCGTCCGGGAAAACAGATGGGCCTACTCTTCCTCAGTGCCTCCCTGCTCACCCTCAACTGGCTGGTTTACGTTTGGGGCGTCAGTCGCGGACAGATTATCGAGACGAGTCTCGGATACTTCCTAGTGCCGTTGGTCAACGTCGCCGCCGGCCATTTTGTGCTAAAAGAGCACCTGCGTCCCACCCAGTGGATGGCCATTGGCATCGCGGCCATCGGCGTCGCACTGATGATCGTCCAGGCTGGCCGGCCGCCCTGGATCGCCCTGATCATCGCCGGCACCTGGGGTGGCTACAGCCTGCTGCGGAAACGTTCCGCTATGGGGGCGATCCCGGGTCTCGCCGCCGAAACGCTGCTGCTCGCACCACTCGCTATCGGTTTTCTCTTCTGGCAAAACCACACGGGCGCAGGCGCTCTCGGCCGGGTGGATCGCTGGACCCATGTGCTGGTCCTGAGCGCCGGGGTGGTGACCGCGGTCCCCCTGCTCCTCTTCGCCTACGCCGCGCGCCGCATCCGACTCTCCACTCTCGGACTGCTTCAATATCTGGCTCCCTCCGTGCAGTTGGTGATCGGCATCTGGGTATACCACGAGCCATTTTCCCGCTCGCGCATCATCAGCTTCGGCTTCATTTGGACCGCGCTCGCGTTGTACACGGCTGACAATCTCCTGGCTCAGCGACGGCGAATCCTGCCGCCGGAAGACTGAGGCGGACGCCCTCCATTCCGGCCGCGTAACGAGAAACTCAAGGGTGTGGCGCTCACTCGGTTGAGCCTTCGAAATAGGTCGAGGGCGGGCGGGGAATTCTGACCGATAATTTTTGACTAATGAAAGACCTGGATTGCATGCCTTCCTCGTCCGCCTAAACTGACGGTGTGTACTGGGTTGCCATGGGGCCATTGCATGGAAAATTGGCCTTCCACTTACCTTCCGCGTCTGTCGGAGTTGCTCGTTCTCGGGTTCGATCTGGAACCGGGATTAGCCGAACGTGGGATTATTCCCTGCTTTTGGCGACGGGAGAACGCACGCCGTTCTTTCCGGAAAGAGAGTTCCGTCGACCTAAGTCCGATCAAATAGCCCTGTTCGTCAAGCAACGCACACAAGCCAAGGCCGACGCCGCGATGCCCAACGGAAAGGACTCCAGCGATAATCAAATGCCGCGGACGAATTCACCCGAATCCTAAAAGCCCGACGGAAAGGCAGAAGCGGTCCGGTAGTCGCGGTGGGCGGGTGAACGCGGATCTCGCCGCGCCCCCCCGGGCACAGTAGCCCTCGGCCCGACCGACCGCTGGCCCCACGTGTTGGCTCAATCGCGACCGTGCTCCTGCGGGGCAACGCCGATACTCTCCGGGCCCGGCGCCCGCGAAGATTTCGGCAAGTATCCCGACGCCGACACCCTCAGCCTGCGCACTGCAGTGGTTGTTCATTGGGCTGGGATCGGGCAACTTCATTTTCCATGAAGACTCGACCGTCCGCGACCAAACTCTTCGTGGCATTCTGCGCGTGCCTGACGCTGTGGGGCGGCCCGTCCTCCGCCGCGGTGCGGCGCCCCAACATTCTCTTCCTTGCCATCGACGATCAAAACGATTGGATCGGCCACCTCGGCGGTCATCCGCTCGCGCAGACCCCGAACCTCGACCGACTGGCCGCGCGCGGCACCACGTTTCTCAACGCGCACTGCAACTCTCCCCTGTGCAATCCTTCCCGCACCAGCCTGATGCTCGGCCTGCGGCCCAGTACGACCGGCGTTTACGGCCTGTCACCCTGGTTTCGCACGCTCCCGAACTGGCAGGATCGCGTGACGCTTCCGCAGCACTTCGCCCAGCACGGTTACCGCACCGCCGCCACGGGTAAGATCTACCACGGCGGCACTGGCAGTGGAGGCCAAAGCAACGCTAACGGGCCGGCCAAAGGACCGCCCGAATTCCAATTTTCCGCTCCGTTAGGCGGCGTCGGCACTCGACCGCCGAAGAAGCTGATCGGTAAAACCCCGATGGGTAACAACCCGCTGATGGACTGGGGCGTCTGGCCGCTCGACAATGACGACACGGGCAAGGGCGACTACCAGGTGGCGAGTTGGACCGTCGAACAGATCAAATCCGCGCCCAGGGATCAGCCCTTCTTTATCGCCGCCGGATTCTTCCTGCCACATGTGCCCTGCTACGCCACGCAGAAGTGGTTCGATCTTTACCCCGACGACGACCGCGTGCTGCCGAAAATCCTCAACGGCGACCGAGACGACACGCCGCGTTTCTCCTGGTATCTGCATTGGGAGCTGCCGGAACCGCGCCTGAAATGGGTCCAAGAAAACAACCAATGGCGCAATCTCGTCCGCAGTTATCTCGCGAGCACCAGTTTCGTGGACGCTCAGGTCGGACGCCTCCTCACCGCGGTTGATGACGCTGGCGTCGCGGACAACACGATCATCGTCGTCTGGGGTGATCATGGCTGGCATCTCGGTGAAAAGGGCATCACCGGCAAGAACACGCTTTGGGATCGCGGCACGAAGGTTCCGCTGATCTTCGCCGGCCCTGGGGTGCAAGCGGGCCAGCGTTGCCAGCAACCCGCCGAGTTGCTCGACCTCTATCCCACGTTGATTGAACTCGCCGGCCTCCCCACTCGAACCGACCTCGAAGGCATCAGCCTCACCCCACAACTCCAAGACGCTGCGATAAAACGCGAGCGCCCGGCGATTTCCAGTCACAATCAGGGCAACCACGGCGTCCGCAGCGAGCGCTGGCGCTACATTCGCTATGCTGACGGCAGCGAGGAACTTTACGACCTACAGACCGATCCGAACGAGTGGACCAACCTCGCCGGCCAACCGGGGCACGACGCTCGCCTCGCGGAACACCGAAAATGGCTCCCCAAGATCGATGTGCCCCCCGCCCCCAACAGCGCCAGTCGCATCCTCACTTACGATCTGAAAACGGACGAAGCTCTCTGGGAAGGCAAGTTGATCAAGCGCAGCGATCCCATACCGCAGTGACGCTATTCGCGCCGGCACTGTGCCCCTTTCCTTTCCGGCGGCCTGCCTCGCCCGGCGGCCCTTTCCTCAAAAACAGGGCGCGTTGGAGTTTTTCAGACAGGCACCTAACCGGAACCAATGCAGTTGAAGACGGAAGAGAAATTCAGGCGGAGACACCTCTCCAGCGGCACCCCAATCAGTTCGCCGCTTCAATCTTCAGCGTATGCGTCACGGGCTTCATCGCGTCGCGGATGGCCGCGGCGAGAGGGGCTCGGGCTTTTTCGGTTAGCGCGACGGTAGCCTCCAGGTCCACCCGGCCCTCTTCGCCATGGAAGAGAGACTTGATCTGCTTGGTCTCGTAGTTCTGTTTGCGGCTAACGGCTTCGTCCACGCGCTTGAACGCGCTGTCAAACGGCGTCTGGGCAAACTCGGCCGGCAGATTGATCCCGGCGGCCAGTTGGGCACCGGTGAAGGTCTTCACTTCGCCTCCCCAGGTGACAGTATAGTTCTTCGCAGTCCCGTTTTTCACTACGAGGTGGAGGCGGTTGAACTGGGATTGAAAATCCACCAGCGCCATGCCCGAGCGAAGGGCGTTGTCATCGTTAAGTTGACCCGCGGGGGCGCAGAAGGGATAGCGGCTGCTCTTCGCCGTGAGTGCGCCGCTCTTGAAGGAAACCACTTCGTGTCCGCCGGTGGCACTCGCCTGGCCTGCGCCCAGATCGACGGTAAACGTACCGAGATCGCCGCTTACACCAAGCGCCTTGAGGAAAGCCGAGGCCATGACGACATGGCCCGCCCAGCCAGGATGCACTGCATCCTTGCCGGCAATGGCGTAGTCGACGCCGAATTGATTGGTAGCCTTCCACCCGAGGGTCAGCAGGGGCCAGAAAACGTCCGCAAAGACGACCTGTTCCTGCTGTGCCAGGGCGAGATCGATGTTCCGAAATTCGCAGAGATTGAGGTTCATGGTTTCGGAATCGACCTTAGACCACGGAACCTTGGGGCCGACGCAACCGGGCGAGCCCAACACGAAACGCGCCCCGGCGGCCTTGAACGCTCGCACGATGGCCAACTGATTTTCACGATACCACTGGCCGTTCTTTTCGTCGTAGGCGGTGTAGCGGTGGTCGTTCATGCCGTAGCACGTCGTCGCCACGGTCGGCTGAAACTGGAGTGCGTCATTGGTCATGCGGTTTTTAAAACCCTCCGCCGTTTCGCCGCCCCAGCCATATTGCCGAACGGTGACCTTCAATTCCGGCAGGCACGCGGTCAGATAGGTTTCCATGATCCGTGAATACATCTTCTGCTCGGTGATCGAGTCGCCGATGATGGCCAATCGGTCGTTCTCGCGAAGCAGCAATCCGGCCGGCGCAGGGGCCTTCTTCGGACTAAACTTGGCGAAGACCTTGGCGTCAGGCTTGGGCTCCAACTCCTGGGCGAAGGCGGTGGCGCTGAAGGCGAGGAAAGATACCAACAGCAGCAGACGCAGGGAAGTCATGCGCCGACCGTGCGCGCGCTGGGGGAAGCGGGTCAAGCCGGAGCCCCGCTCAGCTTAGAGCCTATCCGCAAACCTCCAGTAATTCTGCGCCCTACTTGGCGAAAACCACCCGCCTTTTGATCTCTGCGGCGGACCTCGAACCGGAACCTGTTTGGTGGATCGGCAGTAAGTGCAAAAATGGGAGAGTTTCCCGCAAGAGAAATTAATGCACAGGCCCCCAGGTCCCTTAAATTAAGGTCAGCAAACCCCCTTTATGATTACGAAAAACTGCTTAAACCTGCGAGTGATTCTGGCTGTCGCTTTGCCGCTGTGCCTGCCAACCGCGAGCGCTCAGTACGTGGATTCTCTAGAGTCGTTGTCGAATCGCGCCATCGCGGCTAGCCCGCGGGCCAAAGAAGCGTTCCCCTGGCTGAGTCGCGATTCTGGGCCGTCCACTCAGACGCGTACGACTAAGGCTACCGCCCGTAACGAACTTACCGAAGCGCGGAAAAATCGGGCTTTAGCACTCAGCCCACGTCTGCGCGAAATTTATCCCGAGCTTGCCCGGCAGGCCGCGCCCGAAGGCAAGTTGTCAATTGCGTCCCAGTTCATGGTGCCCGATTCGGTCAGGAACAATGCGATTGCGCTTAGCCCGCGCGCCCGGGAGGAATACCCGGCGCTCGCGCGGTGAGTGTGGAGAACCTGCTCGGCGACTCCCACGGAGTGAGTTATTCGGCGGTCAGGTGTTTCGCCGGGCCGTTTTCTCGGAGTCGACCGACTGGCCGGGGCCTCCGCATTTCCGCGTCAATTTCTTCTTTCGGCTTTCAACTGCAAGTTCGGGCTAACCTGGATTAATCAGATCACTGGCGCCGCGAGGCTTGAATGACCGGTAAATCCCGGAAGACTCGGGCCTTCGTGAATCAACCGCCGCAGTTTCCGCAGTCCATCCCGCCGAATCGCCCTACTGAAGGCGGTTGGAAGAAGGTTCTCAGCGCTTTGGGTGTCGTTGCGCTCCTGGTCGTGAACTTTGGTTCGAAGCTGAAATTTCTGCTCCTGCCGCTACTGAAATTCTTCCCGGTAATTCTCAAATCCGGCGGGTCCATGCTGCTGATGGTGGGTGTTTACACGGCGCTGTGGGGCTGGAAATACGCCGTGGGCTTCGTGTTGTTATTGTTACTCCATGAGTGCGGGCATCTGGTGGCGGCCCGGCAGTTCGGACTCAAGGTGGGCTGGCCGGTGTTCATCCCGTTTATGGGCGCCTTCATCGCGCTGAAGGATGCTCCCAAAAACGCTTGGATCGAGGCGTGGGTCGGTATCGGCGGACCCCTGCTCGGTTCCTTGGCCGCCTTGGTTTGCCACGGAGCGGGCGTCTGGCTCAATCTGCCTCTGTTAGTCGCGCTGGCGTGGACCGGTTACTGGCTGAATCTCTTCAACCTCACTCCCATTGGACAACTCGACGGAGGCCGCATCGCTACCGCACTCTCGCCCTGGCTCTGGGTTCCGGGACTCGGGATCATGGGTTGGCTCGCCTGGACTCAACCCACCAATTTCATCCTCTGGCTGATCCTGCTCCTGTCGCTGCCCAGAATCTTCTCGCTCTTCCGCAAGCGCACGGATGAGGAGCAACGGTTCTTCGAGGTAACCCCGAGCCAGCGGGCAACCATGGCACTGATGTACTTCGGTCTCATCGCGGCGTTGTTTTTCGGCATGCAGACGGCCGACGGAACGCTTCAGGATGTGCGCCAGCGCGGAACCCAAGTGGCCGGAACCGGGCGGTAGTTTAGAGCACCTTTGAAAATGAGCCGGCCGTGAAACCGTCAAAAGCGAACATCAACGAGTTCATTCCTCCGCCAATGGATCAGCCGAGACTCTCGGCCGGATCTAAAGAGGAGGAAGTCGTCCCCTGCCCCCCGAGCCTGACCCACCCCCCGCCCGCCCGCACGGGGTGGCGCCGACTTTCGCGGCGGGTCTTTTTCGGTTTAGGCATCCTGACCGGTTCCGCCGCGCTGGGACTTGTGGTGGACGGAGAACTGGGTTCCTTCCTGGAGGCCACCTGGGAGGTAGTACTCTTTGCGGTCCTGTGCGTGCTCGCCTCCGTGGGTTTGGAAGCGAAGTCCGCCCGGGTCTTGTCCTGGATGCTTTGGGCTGGACTGATCGTTCTCGGCCTCGGTTTCAATCTGCTCGCCAGCTACACCGCACTCTCGCCTGATTTTGAGGCCTCTCCTCCCGCCGGCGCGCTCTCTCTTTTGGGATTCGTCGCCTGTTTGTCGATCTTGGCCGCCGGGTTGGGAATCTTGCCTCAACTTCGGGGCGTGCGTTCGCAGTTGCAGTGGTTGACCCCCACTCGGGACTGGACGAGTGTGCAACTCCTCGCCCTGGGCACAGTCTTGTCCTTCACCGCACTTTGCCTGGTGCCGCTGGCCGTCCTGGGTGCCCCCCCGCTGCTGATGATGCTCCAAGCCATGCCGAACCCGGAGAGTTTCTTCGACGATGGCCGGGGAGTGTCCGGACTGTTCCGGGACCAGATGTACTCCCTGACTTGGACCTTGGTGGCGGCAACGCTCGCCGTCGGCTATGGCGTGCGTCGGTCGTGGCCGGAGACTCTTGAACGTCTCGGGCTGCGACGACTGACGGTCCGACAGACAATCCTGGCCGTCGGATTGACCGCGCTGCTTCTGGGCCTGGGCTACCTGACCGACGCCGGGATCACGGGTGTCTGGAAATTCTTCGGCTGGCGCCCCACCGATGCAGCAGCGGTGGAGATGATGTTTGCGCCGTTCATTTCTCCCTTGGGCGCCGTCGTCGTCGCGATTACCGCGGGTCTGGGCGAAGAAGTCGCGGTTCGCGGCATTCTGCAACCGCGCCTGGGCATTCTCCTTTCCAATGGCTTCTTCACCGCTCTGCACGCCTATCAATACGGCTGGGACGCGCTAACGTCGGTTTTCATCACCGGCCTCCTGCTCGGATTGATTCGGAAGCGGACCAGCACTTCAGTCTCCGCCCTCGTCCACGGGGGCTTCGATTTCGTCTTGGTCATGCTGGAAGTAGGCTAGGCCCTCAGAATTCCACCGCTTTCGTTTCGTCGCTGGGCCTGCTAGAGACGTACCCGTTCGGGTGGAATCAAATTACCGGCAGTAGGGCGGCAGGCGACCGCGGTCGGTGAGGGGACCCACGCCAGGACGTCACTGGCTTTCAACCTTGCCCAAGCTATGCACTTTCTCCGCTGCGGATTCCTTTTCGTTCTGCTCGCGGCTTACGCCGCTCCGGCCGCGTCTACGAATGACCCGCTGACCGTCCGTCTCATGACAGCCCTCGGAAGCCGTTCGGCGGCCACCGTCCTGACGCAATCCAACCCCAGTGTCAGACCACTCGATCCTCGAGTGCCCGGTCTCGGACTGCGACTACGGGAGGCGCGAGAGGCAGTCGCGCAACGGGTCAAGGGTACCCGGACCCTCGAACGAACGCAGGCGTCCCGATCCGCGCTCGGGCGACTCCAGCAGGAAACCGCCGGATCCGCAGTGGTATATCTGCGCGACGACCAAACGCTACGCCATCTGCGGGCAGGTTCCTGGAGGTATCCCGCGCCGTCAGGAATCGCACCCCAAGCGATCAGCGATCCGTGGGAACGCGTCGCTCGCGCCTTTCTCCGCCAAAACCGCGACCTGATGCAGCTCCAGGAACCCGATTCTGAACTCCAACTAGAGCGGCGACAGGTTGATCCCCAGGGCCACGTCCATCTTCGCTTTGCCCAGCGCCATCAGGGCCTGGCCGTCTGGCCCGCCAGCCTGGTCGCGCATTTCGGTTCGGACGAGCAACTTATTGGAATCGACGGAGCGTATGCGCCGACTCCGGTGCTGACGGATCTGACGCCTACTCTCACGCCGGACGAAGCGGTGGCCCGGGCCAAGGCCTGGCTGCCCGGGGGGTGGACCGCGACCTCTTCGGAACCGGAACTGATCCTGTACGCTCCGCTCGAATCCACCCCGCGTCTCTCCTGGAAATTCGACGTGGTGATTGGCCTATCGCAGGCTTGGCGGGTGGTGATCGACGCGCACACTGGCCGGATCCTCCACCGGTCCTCCCGCATCTTTGACTCCGGTGTGGCCGGATCGGGAGTGGACCTAACCGGTGCGTCGCGGGCACTCAACGTCTGGCAACAGAGCGGGACGTTTTACCTACTCGACACCACCAAGCCGATGTACCTCGTCGGATCCGACCCGATCCAAAATCCCCGGGGAGTGATTTCGATAACCGATGCCCGAGGTACCCCGATCAATCAGCTCGGCGATAATAACATTTTTCACATCACGTCGACCTCGGCCAATTCCTGGACCGTGCCCGCAGGGGTGAGCGCAGCCTTTAACTTTGGGCAGACCTACGATTACTTTCGGGAACGGCACGCCCGGAACTCGCTCGACAACCAGGGTGGCAACATCCTGGCGATTGTTCAGGTGGGCGGTTACGACAACGCCTCGTGGCACGGCAACCTAAGTCTGATGCTGTTCGGGGATGTACGTCCCTTTGCCGCATCGCTGGATGTGGTCGGACACGAACTTAGCCACGGCATCACCGAAAAGACGGCGGGGTTGATTTATGAACGGCAGTCCGGTGCGCTAAACGAGTCCTTTTCCGATATTTTCGGCGAAATGGTCGAAGCTCGGACCCGGGGAGTGAATGACTGGCTGGTCGGTTCGGAACTGGCTCAACCGCTGCGCAATCTAAAAAACCCGGGGGCAATCCTGGTGGGTGGTCTGAATCGCCCGTTTCCGGCGAAGATGAGCGAGTTCATTCAGCTGCCCAATACTGACGACGGTGACCACGGCGGCGTCCACTTGAATAGCAGCATCATCAACCACTGCTTTTACCAACTCGCCGAGGGCTTGCCCAGTGCCGTAGGTCGGATTGATGCCGAGCGGATCTTTTACCTGACCCTGACCCAGTACCTGCAGGCGCAAAGCCAGTTTGTAGATTGCCGGTTGGGGGCGCTTTCGGCGGCAGAGTCGCTTTTTGGAATGGATTCATTGCAGGTCCGAGCAACCGCCGCGGCCTTCGATCGGGTGGAAATTTTTGCGGCTCCCACGACTCCCAATCCCACGCCGGTCCCGTTGGTGGAAGGTCCCGACTCGACGTTGTTTGTGTATGAGGACTTCTTGGGATTCAGCCTGGGCCGCCGAGAGACCGCCCAGGGTGACCCGGCGGGAGGCACCGTGTTTGTCGAGGGCGTTCGCAAGCAGAGTCCGGCTGTCACGGGCGACGGCAGCTTGGTTCTCTTCGTGAGCGAAGACAACGACCTCTGCCTGGCGTCCACTGAGGATTCGACATCCCGGGATTGTTTTGGCTTTCCCGGAGCGGTCCACAGCGTGGCAGTGTCTCCGGACGGAAACTTTGCGGCCTTCGTGCTGCGCAATTCGGTGACGGGTCAACCCGATGGGAGCATCAGCGTCATCGACCTCGTTCACGACACCAGTCGAACCTTCAACCTCGTGGCGCCGGCCGTGGATGGCGTGGCGGTGGATCAGGTGCTTTATGCCGACGCGATGACCTTTTCGACGGACAGCCGGAAGCTGATTTATGATGCGGTTTCCCAAGTTCAGTTCGCCAGCGGCCCCACGCTCGAACGATGGAGCCTCTACGGCCTCGATCTCGTCACGGAACGAACGGAGATCATCGTCCCGCCGCTGGAGGGCATCGACACCGGCAATCCGTCTCCCGGTCGGGCGGGCACCCGATTTCTGACGTTTGATGCTCAGTTGGAGGAGTCCGGAAACTCAGGGATCGTGGTCCTCGATCAGTTTACCGGGCAAGTGGAAGTGGTCGGCATGGTGGAAGGCGGCTTCGGTTTTCCGAGTTTCACTGGAGACGAACGGGCCGTGATCTACGCCGCGCCGGATGGCACTCTATTCGGCTCGGGAAAATCCCTCTTCAAGCAGGGGCTCTCCGAGAATCGGCTGGCACGCGATGGAGATCCGCTCCTGTGGCAGGAGGACGCCGTTCAGGGAGTCGTCTACCGGCGCGGCCATTTCGTCGGCACCAACGCCCTGCCCACCGTCACCTTGACCGTGGAGTCCACGAGTACCGCCCCGGCCAGCGTGACGCTGGCAGCGGTGGCGACTGATACCGATGGTACCATCGCCCGCGTGGAGTTCTTCAACGGAGCCTCCAAACTGGGTGAGGCCACCTCCGCCAATAACGGCGCGCATCGCTTTGCCTGGAATGCGGTGGCCGCCGGCCAATATCGCTTGGTGGCCCGGGTCCTGGACAATCTTGGCGGAGCGGGCGACAGCCGCGCAATCGAAGTCACCGTGGTGCCACCCGGAGGCACAACCGCCACCTTGACCGCGGGAGCGCTGCCGAATGGGAGCATTCGGCTCAGTCTTCACGGCACGCCGGGCAATTATATCATCGCTCAGTCTCCGAACCTGACGAACTGGTCCGACATCTATCCGATCACCGTGGACAATTCCGGGAATGGATCGGTGGACGACGCCGGCGGTCCGCTCAATTTTCCCCGGCTGTTTTACCGGGCTCGACTGGAATGAAGGCGGAGCATCTTGAAGCGGGCAAGCGCTTACATGGGTTAGCCCGCCTCCTTAGCGTTCATCGAATCATGCCGGACTGAACCTATCGGACCCGGCTGCAGCAAGTACTATTCCGACTTCTATTGAACCACCACCGCGGTGGCTTCGATTTCGTCCTGGTTCTGCTGGAAGTGGGGTCGAGCCATTCGGGTCCCGGTCATCCGTCTGGTTTTCGCGAAGCGCGCAAAGCTTGCGCACCGCCATCATGGGAAGCGCAAAGCTTGCGCTTGGTGAAGTCAACGAATCGCCAAATACCCAATGTTTTTGGAGTGGTATCATCGTTGCTAAAAGAAAGTTACCCAGCATCAACACACGAACGTCTTGATCGAGAGCGGTCGCCAAAAACATCCAGTAGGAATTGCCATGAAGACACTTGAAAAAACCATCACCCTCTGCGGAATCGCCGCCGCACTGCTCATCAGCTCCCTGCCGGTAAACGCTCAGAACCAACCGGGTGGCCAGGAAGGCGGTCAAGGAGGAGGTCAACGCGGTAATTTCGATCCGGCCCAGATGCGGCAACGCATGATGGAACGGATGCGCGAGCAATTCGCCGTCAAGGACGACGAGGAATGGAAGATCATTTCTGAGCGTATTGAAAAGGTATCCACCGCTCGTCGCGAATCAGGCAGCGGTTTCGGCGCCTTCGGCCGGGGCGGACGCGGCCCCGGAGGCGGTAGTGGTCAAAACGCGAGTCAGGGCGGTGGCCGAGGTGGCCGCGGATTTGGTCCGCAACCCAGCCCCGAGGAGGAAGCCCTCCAAAAGGCGATCGACGACAACGCCAGCGCCGAGGTGCTAAAAGCCAAGCTCGCCAAAGTCCGGGAGGCGCGCAAAGGCAGCGAAGAAAAGCTCAAGACCGCGCAAGCCGAATTGAAGGAAGTCCTCAACGGGAAGCAGGAAGCGGTCGCCGTGCTCATGGGTTTGCTTCCTTAACACCCGCACAAGCCCCACTTGCCCCCCATGCTGGCGGACCCCCCCAATCCAGTCCTAGACGAATTGCTCACGCGGATGATTGCCGCGCGACAACTCCCAGCATCGGATGCGGAACTCTTTGTCCGCAGGGCTGAAAACATCAGCCCAGCAACCGAGGAAACAGTCCTTCGCTGGTTGGCCAAGGAATACAGCGTTGGCTACGCGGCGCTGGATGAAATCGAACCCGACAAGCAGGTGCTCTCGCTTTTCCCAGCGCGCCTGCTGCTCAAGGAAGAATTGCTTCCGCTCCGACGGGTGAACGGACACGTGGAGATTGCCACGAGCCGTCTTTTCAATACGAGCGGTCTTGATGCACTAAAGACCGTCACCGGCTTGAAACTCCAGCCCGTGCTCGCCCCCACGGAAGCGATCCAGCGGGAAATGAAAAAGCGGCTGGGGGTCGGCGCTGACACGATCGACACTCTCGACGAGGAAGCGATTTTCCAGGTCGTCGACGATGATGGCGAGGACACCGATCTCGACAGCAAGGCCGAAGACGCCTCCATCATTCGCTTCGTCAACCAGGTGCTCAAGGACGCGATTGAACTCCGCGCCTCCGACGTCCATCTCGAACCCTTCGAAGACGAACTCCGCATCCGCTATCGCATCGACGGTGTGCTGCAAGACATCCCGGTGCCCGCCCAGGTAAAGCGCTTCCAACCGGCCATCGTCTCGCGCGTCAAGATTTTGAGCCACCTGAACATCGCGGAGAAGCGGCTGCCGCAAGACGGCCGCATCCGGGTCCGCATCGAAGACTCGGAAATCGACATCCGCGTCTCAATCATCCCCATGCTGCACGGCGAAGCAGTCGTCATGCGCTTGCTCCGCCAAAACTCCAAGCTCCGCGGTATGAGGGATCTCGGGATGGCCCAACGTGATCTCGATTGCTTCAATCGCGTGCTCCAAATGCCTCACGGCATCATCCTCGTCACCGGCCCCACCGGCAGCGGCAAGACGTCCACGCTGTACACGGCTCTGAACGAGATCAACGACAACGAGCGCAAAATCATCACCATTGAAGATCCGGTCGAATACCAACTACGGGGAGTCAACCAGATTCAGGTTTCCGAGAAGGCCGGCCTGACCTTTGCCCGCGGTCTGCGATCCATCCTCCGCCATGATCCGGACGTGGTATTGATTGGTGAAATTCGCGATCAGGAAACCGCACAAATCGCCGTACAGGCCTCCCTCACCGGTCACTTGGTTTTCTCGACGCTGCACACCAATGATGCGCCGGGTGCGGTGACGCGCTTGGTCGACATGGGAGTCGAGCCCTATCTGGTGGCTTCTTCCCTTGAGGCCGTGCTGGCTCAGCGCCTGGTGCGGGTCTTGTGCCCGCTCTGCAAAGAGGTGGATGACTCGGCCAAGTCGCAGGCGTTCAAGCTCACCCTTGGGATCCCGGCTTCGACGACCCTCTACCGCTCCGTCGGATGCCGCGAATGCCGCAACACTGGCTTCCATGGCCGCAAGGCGATCTTTGAGTGGATGGATACCAGCAATGAGATTCGGCAGTTGATTCTCAAGTGTGCCGCCACCGATTTGGTTCGCGACGTCGCCCGACGCGAGGGCATGAGGACCTTGGCTCAAGATGGCTGGCGCCAGGTCCAGCTGGGCGTCACCACTGTGGAAGAAGTTTTGAGTGTGACGACGGCCAAGGAAGTTTCCCATTCAACGGCCGAGATTCCGACGTGTAAGAGCGAAGCGGCCTCCCCGGCAAGTATCGCGCTCGCCGAAAGTTAATCCGGTCCAACCATGCCACTCTTTGCTTACAAAGCGCTGCAGACCGACGGCACAGCCATGGAGGGTGAACTCGAAGCGAGCGGCCGCCTGGAAGCAATGCGGCAGATCGACGGCCGTGGTTTGCGGCCCGTCCGGATCGCCGAACAAAATGGCGCTGGGGACAAGTCCGCCAAGGCAAACCCCGCCCGACGGTCCGCCGCGAAGGAGAAGACTCCGGTTAAGGAAGTCGCTTCTCCGAAGGGGTCCGCGGAGGCAGGGGCCAACGAGCCTATCGTCGTCAAAGGCAAAGTCACCCCGCGGATGTTGGAGAATTTCACCCGCCTGCTCTCGAGCCTTTTGTCCGCCGGTGTCCCGCTCAGCCGGGCATTAACCATTCTTCAGAAGGAAGCCACCGAACCGGTCGCTCGCGCAAAGTGGAAGCTGATTCACGATCTCGTGGTGGACGGATTGCCGCTTGCCGCGGCGATGGCTCGGTCGCCCGAAACATTTCCCAAGGTGTACATCGCGATGGTCGAAGCCGGGGAAACTGGCGGGTTCCTTGACGTCGTTCTGGCCCAGATCGCCGACTTTCAAGCGCGCGAGAAGGAGATGAAAGGGAAGGTTATGACCGCCCTGCTCTATCCTTTGATTCTGTTGGGACTGGCGCTGGTAGTCTTGACGGGTTTGCTCGTGTTTTTCATTCCCCGGTTTCAGGCGATTTTCACGAGTTTCGGAGGTAAGCTGCCGCTCATCACTCAACTGATCGTCAACACGAGCGATGCCCTACGGACCTACGGAATCTTCCTCCTCCTCGGCCTGGCCATCGCGGGCTATATGATGCGGAATTGGTTCAGTTCCGAGACCGGGCGGCGCCGTTGGGAAGGAATGATCCTGCGCGCGCCGGCTTTGGGCCCACTCGTTGCCCAATTTGCCATGACCCGGTTCTGCCGGATGCTCGGGACCCTGCTGGGTGCGGGCGTTCCCTTGATCAATAGCCTCAACGTGGCCCGCCGCTCAATTGGCAATCAAATCTTGGTCGATGCCGTGGCCGAATCGATCGATTTGGTTAAGGAGGGAAAACAGCTCGGCCCCAGCCTGGCCAATTGTCGGAGGCTCTTTGTGGGCTCCACTATCGAGATGATTTCCGTCGCCGAAGAAAGCGGTAAGCTGGACTCGGAACTCGTCCGCCTGGCCACTGTCACCGAGGGCGATCTAGACCGCCAATTAAAGGCGACCGTGGCCCTCGTCGAGCCGCTGATGCTATTTTTCATCGCCGGCTTTGTGGGTATTATTTTCATCGGCATGGCTCTGCCTATTTTCTCACTGCAAGATCATATCAAGTGACGATCCAATCACCCACCACCCCACTTCAACCTGACGTGATATGAAACTCCAGAACCCATATTTAAAGAACCGCACTAGGGGCCGAACCGCGGGCTTCACACTCATCGAACTACTATTGGTCATCGCCATCCTGGGCGTGCTAGCGGCGATCATTGTGCCCAAATTTGCCGGACGCACCGAACAGGCCCGCAACGCTGCTGCCATGTCTGACATCGCCACGTTCGGCACCGCGCTGGATGCCTACGAGGTGGACAACGGCTCGTATCCCAAGGGCAAGAATGGGCTGAACGATCTGTTAACACCACCGCGCGACACCCGGAACTGGCGAGGACCCTACCTCAAAGACCTGCACAACGATCCCTGGGGCAATCCCTACAGCTACGAATCCCCGGGCAAGAACAACCCCACCGGGTATGACATCAGTTCAATGGGACCTGATGGTCGTGCCAATACCGACGATGACGTTACGAATTGGAAGAGTACACGGTAACGGACGCAGCGCGCCGTCGGGCTTTACGCTGATCGAATTAATCCTCGTTATGGCGTTACTGGTGATCATCGCCACGATCGTGACGCCGCGCATGGCCAGTTTCTTTCGCGGTCGCACCCTCGACAATGAAGCTCGCCGGTTCATGACCTTGACCCGATACGCGCAAAGCCGTGCCGTTTCCGAAGGCACTCCCATGCTCGTCTGGATGGATGAAGAAATCCGAAGTTACGGACTCGAAGCGCAACCCGGCTACCTGGAGAAGGATGACCTGGCGGTGGAATACACGCTGGCAACGGATCTGGAATTCAAGATTGGCCAGCCGCTCTCGACGTATGAGACGGCCGATGCCCAACTCATTTCGCGCAACCTTCCGACCCACCGGCGTTTCATCCGATTTGGGCCGGACGGGTTCATCAGTGAGCAAAGCCCGGAGGTAATCCTGATCCGACACGGTGACAACAACGTGCTGGCGATCAGCCCGAGCCGCACCTGGCAATACTATGAAATTAACACGAACGCACTCTACGCTCTGCGCTAAGAGCCTGTCCGAAAACTCCGAGGGGTCCTGTTTTCGGACAGGCTCTAAGCGCCATCGCTCCGGCTTTACGCTGGCTGAGGTGCTCGCGGCCTTGGCGTTAATGGCCATTGTGATTCCGGTGACCGTTCAGGGCATTCAGGTGGGCAGCCGAGCCGGCCAGGTGGGTGCTCGCAAAGCGGTAGCGGCCCGCATCGCCGATCGGGTGATGAACGAACTCGAAGTCACCGGGCAACTCTTGAGCGGAGCCCAGGGCGGCTCCATTCAAGAGGGTGACCGGGAATTCAAGTGGTCGATGCAGACCCAGTCCTGGAGCGAAGGGAACCTGAACGTGGTGACAGTGGGTGTGGATTTCGAAGTTCAAGGACAGGAATACAACGTCCGACTGTCGACGTTGGTTGATCCCACGGCGACCACGGCGGCCACGTCAACGACCGGGACCGAAACACCGCAATGAGGATCGCCTGGCCTCCAATCCCGAATCGCACCAAGGCCTTCACCCTGATGGAGATTCTGCTGGCTCTGGCGGTTTCAGCGATCGTGCTCTCGGTGGTCACTACGGTCTTTTTCAGCGCCCTCCAATTGCGAAATCGCACCGCCCAGACCTTTGACCAAATACTTCCGCTTCAGCACGCGATCGCCGTGCTCAAGCGGGACCTGGCCGCAACCCTCCCTCCCGGAGGAACGTTGGTGGGCGAATTCCAGACCACACCGTCCGCGGATGCGTCGTCCGCCCTGAATCTCTTCGCGAATGGCCAGCAGGTCAGTCCGCTCATTTATACGGCTTCGGGCATGATCGACGAATCAACACCCTTCGCCGATGTTCAAAAAGTCGCCTACTACCTCATCGAGCCCACTAACTCGATCACACCGGGTCGCGATCTCGTCCGGATCGTTTCCCGGAATTTGCTACCGACGACCACCGAAGTGGCCACGTCTCAGTGGCTCATGGGCGGAATCGAGCAGATGAATTTCCAATACTTCGACGGCACCTCCTGGACGGCCACCTGGGACAGCACTACCTCAAGCAACCTGCCCTCGGCGATTAAGATCCAGATAGCACTCGCGACGGAGGCGAATCAGGAGAATTCCTATATCCAGTCGCCCATCGAGATGGTGGTGCCGGTCGTCGCGCAAGCACGCACGGCGCGAGCGCAACCCTCCGGGGGCGGACCGTGAGACCTTGCCGTAGAAGACCGCGGCAGGAGGGAACCGTTCTAATTCTGGTCCTGTGGATTACTTTCGGACTGGTCGTATTGGCGATCTACTTTGCCAACTCCATGAGTATGGAACTCCGGGGTGCCCAAAACCGCACGGCCATCCTCCAGGCCGAGCATGCCGCCACCGGTGCCGCCCGTTACGTGACTTACATTCTGACGACCTACGGCACCAACGGGATCATGCCCAATCTCACCCAAAATTTACCAGACTTCCGCACCGCCGGCGTTCCGCTGGGTGAAGCCTACTTCTGGTTGCTCGGGCGCAATGATTTTTCGAAGTTACCGGAACAACCCTCGTTCGGGCTGACCGATGAAACCTCCAAGCTCAACCTCAACACGGCCACGCTTGAACAATTGCAACTATTGCCCGACATGACCGCCCAATTTGCCGCCGCAATCATCGACTGGCGAGATACGGACAGCGAACCAACCGAAAACGGTGCCGAAGACGAAACGTACGCCCGCCTGACGCCTCCCCGGAGGACCAAGAACGCTCCCTTTGAAACCGTGGAAGAATTGCGACTGGTTTACGGCGCCACACTCCAACTTCTCTACGGGGAAGACACCAATCTGAACGGCATATTGGATCTGAACGAAAACGATGGCGACAAATCGCCTCCCTCCGATAACAGCGACGGCCGCCTGAATTCCGGCATCCTCGAGTATGTCACGGTCTACACCCGCCAACCGAGCACACGGGCCGACGGTTCGGCTCGGGTCAACATTTCAACGCCACAAGGACGTCAGCAACTTCGGCAGGTCCTGACGGATAGACTGGGCGAAGACCGGTCGGGCGAACTCATGTCCAACTTGGGCGGGGGTAATATCCCGAGCGTGCTCCAGTTTTATGTGATTAGCCGAATGACCGCGGATGAATTTGCGGCGATCCACACCGACATTGCTGCGTCCACCAACACGCAGGAAGGACTCGTCAACGTAAACACCGCCAGCGAAGCAGTTCTGGCGTGCCTCCCCGGTATTGGGGTTGAACACGCACCGGCGTTGGTGGCGTTCCGCGCTGCCAATCCGAGCATCCTCAATTCCATGGCCTGGGTCGCGGGGGTTCTCGAGCAAGAAGGCATTGCCCAGGCTGGGAGATTTCTTACCGATCAAGCCTATCAGTTCACCGCCGATATCGCCGCGGTGGGCGCCAGTGGTCGAGGCTTCAACCGCACCCGTTTTGTCTTCGATACCTCGGAAGGCACGCCCAAGGTTCTTTTACGTCGTGATTTAACGTCGATCGGTTGGCCCCTGGGCAGCGCTGTGCGAGCGGAAATTCAATTTGCGAAGGAGAATCAAAGATGAAGTTGAAACAACGACAACGCTCCAACGCCGTGCTCGGCCTTACGCTCGAAGGCGGCCGACTGGAGGCCGTTATCTTACGCCGCAACAACGGCTCAGCGGAAGTTAAGAAGACCGCCAATGTGCCCTTGACCCTGGACCTGACGCGCAATGAGGCGGAACTCGTGGGCGGTGAAATCCGCAACTTGCTGGATGCCGCCGGCATCCGAGAACGCCGCTGCGTGGTGGGCCTTCCGCCGGAGTGGGTGCTGTCATTGCATACTGCGCTGCCCGACTTGCCGGATGAGGACATTGAAAGCTTTCTGGAGTTAGAGGCCGAACGTGGTTTCCCCCTCAGCACCGATCAACTGCAGCGGGCCATTTCACGCCCCAGTACAGCTACCACGTCCTATGCCACCCAAATGGCCGTGGTGGGGGATCAAGTGCGACGCTTCGAAGCGGTGCTGACTGCAGCGCAATTACGGCCGGTCCGCTTATCGCTGGCGATTGCGGCGCTGCCGGACGCCGTGGCCGGTTCGGGAAGCGGCAACCTGACCGCCCTGGTGAGCGAAAGCAGCGTAGTCGTTTTGGTCTCGTCGGGGGGCGGCATCGTTGCCCTGCGCACCTTCGATAATGTGTTTGAAGCGGAGGGGAATGAACGGCGGGTGTTCGCGGATGCGGTGGCCCGAGAACTTCGTATTACGCTGGCTCAGTTACCGGCGGATTTGCGGGAGACCCTCCGCGAGTTGCGCGTCGTGGGAAGCGGCGTCATGGCCGATCACCTGGCCCATGAGTTGGAGAGCCTGGTGAGCAGCTTGGGATTGAAAGTGCGCCGCCTGACGCGCTCGAACGGCAGTGAGCATGGACTGAAAATAATTGGCGACGCCCCACTCTCCGGTGCCCTCAGTCTCGCAGCCCAATTCCTGAGCGACGGGTCAAAAGCTCCCGACTTTTTACCGCCTAAACCCACCTTCTGGCAGCAACTCTCCGCCCGCTACTCGGGCAAACGACTTGCCTATACTGGAGGAGTCGGGGGCGCCATCGCGACCTTAGTGTGCGGCTTATTTCTGTTCCAGGGATTCCAACTCTCTCGCTTGCAGTCAGCGTGGCGATCGATGGAGGCGAAGGTTCAAGATTTGGATGGATTGCAGGGGCAAATCCGGACTTTTCGACCGTGGTATGACCCAAACCTTACCAGCCTCACTATTCTGCAGCGGGTCACCGAGGCCTTTCCCGAAGAAGGCAGCGTGAGCGCCAAAACGTTGGAGATTCGCAATCAAGCCTACGTGAACGTGACCGGAATCACACGAGACAATTCATCACTGCTGAAAACACTCGACCAATTGCGAGCAGCTCCGGAAGTCGCCGCGGTGAAGGTAGATACCATTCGAGGCAAGACCCCTATGCAATACACATTCAACTTTCAATGGAAGGGCCGGCCATGAACCTCAAGAATCGCCAACCGGTACTAACTCTCATTGCCGGGACTGTCGCCGCGCTCTTCGTATTGGATCAGGCGGTGATCGGTCCACTCACGAAGACCTGGCGCCGGCGTTCGGAAAACATCGCCGCACTTCGTGAGTCGATCAAAAAGGGGCAGTCCCTGATTGACCGCGAAACCATCACGCGCGGGATTTGGAGTGAAATGCGCAGGAACACCCTGCCTGCCGATGCATCCCAGTCAGAGAAAACGGTCCTCGAAGCCTTCGACCGCTGGTCGAAGGAAAGCGGGGTGACCGTGAACTCGATCAAACCGCAATGGAAGCGGGGTTCAACCGAGGATTATTCACTGCTGGAATGCCGCGTCGATGCGGCCGGTGATCTCAACACGATTGCTAAGTTGCTCTACGAGATGGAGCACACCGATCTGGCGCTTCGCATTGAATCGGTGGAATTGACGGCGCGAGACAATGAAGGTCGCCAACTGGCTCTCGGACTTTCCGTCAGCGGCTTGCGACTCACCCCACTCAACGAAAACCAATGAGACACCTCCATTCAGCCCGATGAAGCACTCAAAACGAATGGCAGACACTGCGGGGCCCGGCCGATTAACGGCGGTAGTCTTAATGATTTGCCAGGTGGCCGTTTGGGGGTTCGCCGAAGAAACCCTCACCGACAAACCTCCTGTTGGAATTGCCGCGAATGCAGGGGACACCAATTTGCCAGTTGAGGGTTCCGCCGCGGGGCCAGCGGTGAAGGCAGGAGCCACCAATGAAGTGAAAGCCGACGTCAGCGCGCCGGTTGAGTCCCCCAAGCATACCAATGACCTTGCGACGTTCCAGATGATCGCTGATCGAAACATTTTCAATCCCAACCGAACTCGACGCTCACGCTCAGGCGCCAGCGAAACGGAAAAGCCACGAGTGCCGGTCAGCGACGTCATTGCCCTTTCCGGCACCATCATTTACGCGAAAGGCAACTATGCCTTTTTCGACAGTAGTGCCAGCAAGTTTAGAAAAGCCGCGAAGATCGGCGATCAGATCGCCGGTTACACGCTTAAGGAAGTCCAACAAACTCACGTTGCGCTGCAGCGGGGTCAGGAATCGCTTAACCTAAAAATTGGGGAGCAACTTCGCCGCGAAGATGAGGGCGCTTGGCAGGTCACTAGCGATGTCACGTTCACCTCGAGCGACAATGGGTCCCAGACTACCACAGCAAGCGATCCAGCCGCCGAACCCAGCTCAGATAAATCAAACTCTACCTCCCCTACTCCTAGCGGCGCATCCGAGGGGCCAAGTGAGGCCTTGAAGCGCCTGCTGGAGAAGAGAAAGAAGGAACAAACTCAATGAAAACGAACTATTATCCCCTCTTAGCGGCAATGCTTTTGTTGCCGCTCACGATCACCGTGCGCGCCCAAAACACCCCGGCCGAGAGCGTGCCAGTACCGGTGCCGTCCGAAGAAGCGCAAGCCGCAGCTTCGGTTGTCGATCGCGCAGCCGCCGAAACCGCCGAAACCGCCGAACCTACCGAACCGGCCGAACCGGAGTTGGCAGAATCCGAACTGGCGCCACCTCCTCAAAACGATCGACCGGTCTTGGCCACCAACCCCGGCAGCAACGACGCGGAACTCCGACTCAATTTTCGCAACGCTCCGCTCGACCTCGTGCTGGACTATCTCAGCGAGGCGGCCGGTTTCACCATCGTTCTTGAAACCAAGATCAAAGGATCCATTGATGTCTGGAGCAATCACCCGGTCACCACCCAGGAGGCTATTGATATCCTCGATTCGGCATTAGCCAAGAACGGTTACGCCGCCATCCGAAACGGCAAGACCTTAACGATCGTCAGCAAAGAGAGCGCGAAGACGCGCAATATTCCCATCGTTCAATCCACCGATTGGCAAACCATTCCTCAGACCGAAGTCATTGCCACTTATATCATTCCTGTCCGCTATATTAACGCGGCGGAACTGGTCACTAGCCTGGCGCCATTGACGCCTGAGAAAATGCAGATTACTGCGAATACAGGCAGTAATTCGTTGTTGATCACTGATACTCAGGCATCCATCCGCCGAATCGCCCACATTGCTTCCCTCTTGGATTCCTCCGTTTCCAGCGTTTCAACGATGAAGATCATTCCTTTGAAACATTCCGATGCGAAGGCAATGGCCCAAACGATCAATGATCTCTACAGCGCCAGTGGCAGCAACACCCGCAATACGACGCGCGGCAATACCGGCCGTGGCAACTTTCCGTTTCCCGGCGCGTTCGGCGGTCGAGGGGGCAATTGAAAGGTCACCGTATGTTCCATTTTAAAAAGATCGGAGTCCCAACTATGAAAGATGTCCCTCTTAAACAACCTGTGCTGGCCAACCGCCTCCTGTGCTGGCTCGCGATGCTATCCGTGTGCGGCACCTCCGCCTTAGGCCAATTTCCCGGCGGCGGTTTTCCCGGAGGCGGCGGCGGCAACAACCGCAGTGCGAGCACCAGCGGCGGGCTGCAAGCAGCCACTCAGGTAACAGCAGTGGCCGATGAGTATAGCAATTCACTCATCATTCTGGCTCCGGATACCTACCAGCAGGCCATCTCCAATTTGGTCGCCTCATTAGATGTCCCCGTCCAAGACGTCACCGAACTGCGAGTATTTACGCTGATGAACTCGGATCCAACGGAGATGGCCCAAGTGTTGACCAGTCTGTTTCCGGACACCAGCACGAGTACCACGAGCGGCCGGGGACCTGGATTTCAATTTGGAGGTCGGGGAGGAGCTTCCACGACCAGCAACGACAGCGACCGCTCCAAGAGGCAGAGCAAAGTCCTCGCTGTGGCCGATCCCAGAACGTCTTCAGTGATCGTGTCCGCTTCCAAGGATCTCATGGAACAGATCGTTCCCATGATCGCCAAACTCGACGAGAGCGGTTCCAAGAAGCAGAAGGTATTCGTCCACACACTCGGTAACGCAGATTCGGCCGAGGTCGAAGCGGTCCTCAAAAACCTCTTCGAAACCCAGAACACGCGGAATGGACGCACCACCCAAACGAGCCAACAAAACGCCCTCAGTCAGCGCCAGAACAACTCCGCCCGGAATCAGGGGACCCCTTCTGGTTCGGGATTAGGCAATTCCTCCAGACTCGGAGGCGGGGGCGGACTCGGAGGGACTGGCCGGTAGAGCGGCGAATCCTCCCGGCCGTCTAACCTATGGAAACAATTATGAGGCAATTTAGCACTAAAAAACGCGTTTTCGGGTTAATCACCAGCGTTTTATTGGCCCTGTCGCTCGGAAAATCCCAGGCGCAATTTGGCGGTAATAACGCCGGCGCTAATCGAACTGGATCATCCACCGCCCGGACTTATCCCAGTAGCACCCAGGTCGGTGAAGCGATGATCACCAGCGATCCCCAGACGCGCAGCTTAATCATCGTCACCGACGACGAGACCAACGAGCAGATCAAACGGGTGGTGGAAAGTCTCGATCGCCCCAAGCCCCAGGTATTGATCAACGTGGTATTTCTGCAAGTCGCCCACAACAATGACCTCGATATCGGTGTGGAGGGAAGCTACACGCATACGGGCTCCGATGGACGCCAGAGTACCGGAGGCACGGACCTAGGTATCGCCGATGCGGCGGCGTTAGCGGGTGGCGGATACTTCAAAGTAATAAGCGACGACGTGAATGTGCTCATTCGTGCACTCGCGGTCGCAGGAAAAACAGAAATCCTGTCGCGGCCTTCCATCCTGGCGCGGAACAATCAGCAGGCGACGATCAACATCGGCCAGCGGATTCCGATCATCACGGGAACGACCTACGGCGGGATCAATAACACCCCCATCAACCAGTACGTTTACCAAGACATCGGCATCATCCTGCGAGTGACCCCCTTCATTAATCCCGACAACACCGTCGAGATGATTCTCTCACCGGAAATTTCATCGCTAAGTGACACCAAAATCGACATTGGCGCGGGTGTAGAAGTGCCGGTGATTGATAACCGATCAGCCGACACCGTGGTCGTGGTAGAAAGCGGTAAGACCGTGGTGATCGGTGGTCTGATTGCTAACCTGAAAGTGGAACGGGACACCAAAGTGCCCATCCTGGGTGACATTCCCCTCTTAGGCTATGCCTTCAAGAGAAAGCAAAAACAGAACATCAAGACGGAACTGCTGATCATGATGACGCCGACGGTTGTGCAACGCCCCGGAGAACTGGCGCGCGTTTCATTGAAGGAAACACAAAAACTGCAAATGGTGCCCGAGGTCTTTAAGAAGGAAGACCTGAACCGTTTCGTAGAGGGTTACGGCCAGGAACCAATCGAGGCCAAAGAAGTTGAATCCGAAAGTCTCAAGGACCTGCGTCAGCGCGCTCAAGAATATCTGAAGGAGCAAAGGAACGCACCGCCAACCCAACCCTAACGTGGGCAACCGAATCGACTAAAACTTCTTTTGGCGGCGATCGTCTAGCCTCCCCCCATGCACGGCCAGCTCAAACGACGGAGCCAATTTGTTTACGCCACGCTCGTTGGCGTCTGGCTGGCGGTAATCATCTGGCAGGGACTGGAACATTCGAGTGTCCGGCGGTTCAACCGGGGAGCCTTGGTTAATCGCGGGCGGGATATCACCACCACTTTGGGATTGGTGCTGCGCTCCCAGAGGCGCTTTGGTCCGTTCACCGTCAAAGAGCGTCTTGAACCCGCCCTGCGGGAACTGATTCGGCCAGGGGAGTTGAATAGCATTGCCCTGCTTAGCCCCACCGGCGAGCAGATTGCTTCGGCGGGTGCCGTCATCGACGTGTCCAAAGAGGTAATTAACGGACCCGGTGTCTATTGGGGCGAGGATTCCCTGACCCTCATGAATTTGGTGGATCTAGGTACCAGTGAAGGCTCCGACACTTCAGAAAATCGCACCACAATCGTCCTCACCGAGGACATGGTGCCCAATCCGTTTTCGACCAACCGGAATAATTTTCGGCGGCGGGGTGATTGGCCTGACCGGCGGAAGCAGGGCGAACCTCGCCTTGACGAACCCGGAGGCGCCCGGCCCTCCGCCGACACCAATCAACCTTCGGCCGCTACCGAAGGCCCACCGTCACCTCGCCGGGAACGCGGCTCCCGGTCTCCCTTTGGTCGCCCACCTTGGATGAATGAGGTGGAGTACCAGGAGCTCATCCAGAAGCGCGGAGTCCATAGCTTTGTCATCGGACTCTCCACGGATCGCCTGCGGGGTTCCAACGCGAGTGACCTGTGGATGCGCACGATTATTCTGCTGCTGACCACGGCCGCCTCGGGCGCTTTTGCCTTTGCTTGGCGCAATGTAGCCCGATCGGCCGACTTGCAGATTCGACTCGTCCGCGCCAGTGAGATGAATGCGCACCTCAAGGAAATGAACCTCGCTGCCGCCGGCCTCGCTCACGAAACGCGCAATCCCTTGAATCTCATTCGCGGTCTGGCCCAGATGATCTCGCGCGAAGCAGCCGCCCCGGTTGACATTCGCGAGCGCTCGAAGGCGATCATGGACGAATCCGATCGGATCACCGCGCAATTGAATGAATTCATCAACTATTCGCGGCCGCGGGAGGTTCGACTCGGCACCGTCTCGTTCCACAAGGTCGCCACTGATGTCGCTCGGGCGTTGACGCTCGACACCGACGACGCCGAGACAAAAATTGACGTCTTGGACAGCGAGCTCCTGATCGAGGCGGACGACCAACTGTTGCGTCAAGTCCTCTTCAACCTGATGTTGAATGCCGTGCAAGCCATCGGCACCGGGGGCCTCATTGACGTTTCCATCCAAAAAATTGAGGGCGCCGAGGAAGCCATCATCGAAGTGCGCGACAACGGTCCAGGAGTGCCGCTGGAACACCGGTCCGAAATTTTTAAGCCTTACGTCTCCATGCACCAGAATGGCACGGGTCTGGGGTTGGCGATTGTGCAGCAGATTACGTCGGCCCACGGTTGGGAAATTGATTGCACCGGCAATGAACCGCGTGGTGCTGTCTTCCGCCTTCGCCACGTCAAGCTGGCGCCCAGCAAGAGATCATGACGGACCGTTCGTTCCCCCCATCTTTACCCGCTCGCATTCTGGTGGTCGACGACGATCCAGGACAACGCAGTCTGTTGCAGACCTTCCTGACCGGCCAAGGATTTGCCGTTACCGTGGCCGGATCAGGTGCGGGGGCGTTGGCCACGCTGCTACGGCAACCTGTTGCCCTAATTATTTCGGATGTCCGCATGCCCGGCATGTCCGGATTGGAAATGCTCCGCCAAATCCGATCCAGCCAACCCACCCTACCCATCCTCCTCGTCACGGCCTTTGCCAACATTCGCGAGGCCGTAGGCGCCATCCGTGATGGGGCCCTCAATTACCTGAGCAAACCAATCGATCTGGACGAACTGTTAGCGACTGTTCGTCAGGCCATGGGATTAATGGCTCCGGCCGGTCCCAGCAACGAGCCGGATCTCGTTTTACCCAAGGAAATCGTCTTTAGAAGCCCGTTGATGAAAGCGGTTTTCCACGATGCCGCTCTGGTCGCTCCGTCCGACAGCCGGGTATTGATTACCGGAGAAAGCGGTGTGGGCAAAGAAGTCGTGGCGGATATGATCCACTCGTGGAGCAAGCGGCCCCAGGGTCCACTGGTGAAGATCAACTGCGCGGCAATTCCAGATAATCTGATCGAAAGTGAATTATTTGGCCACGAGAAGGGCTCCTTCACCGGGGCAAATCAACAACGCATCGGACGCTTTGAAGAGGCCATTGATGGAACGATTTTTCTCGATGAGATAGGTGAAATGTCACCGGGGTTGCAGGCCAAACTGCTGCGGATTACGCAGGACGGATGCTTCCGTCGAGTGGGATCTAATCGCGACCTCATCACCAACGCGCGGATTCTGACGGCCACCAATCGCGAACTGGAACAGGACATCGAGGCCGGTCGTTTCCGAGAGGACTTGTTCTATCGTCTAAACGTTCTGGAGATAAATATCCCCCCGCTACGCGAACGCCCGGAAGATTTACTGCCCCTGGCTAATCATTTCCTAATCGGATTCACGCGCGATCAGGCGAGGCTTTCGAGCGCTGCCGCCAACTGCCTCGCGGCCTATCCCTGGCCCGGAAACGTGCGCGAACTCCGTAACGCTATGGAACGGGCCGCGCTGGTTTCACGAGGAGGAATTGTCTTGCCGGAACATTTGCCCAACCGAGTGCAAGCGGCGGCCAAATCGCCCTCGCCGGCCTTGAATTCGGCCACGAATCAAACGGATCCCAAACGGCTGGAGGTCATCGAGCGAGACGCAATTCTCCAAGCACTGCGCAAACACGACTTTAATCGCACCGCCACTGCCCGGAGTTTAGCCATCAGCCGCCGCTCCTTAACTTATAAATTGCAGCGAATGCGGGAACAGGGATTTCCCGTGGACTCCAAGAGCGATCTAGCAAACACCCCGTAACGGACTCCTATTCACGCTCGTTCCGCCCACAGTTCAGCGAGATGCACCACCACTTCGGCGGCTTGAACCATGTCTTGCAAGCTCACCCACTCCAGTTCGCTGTGAACCTGGTGCATTCCCGTGAACACATTGGGCGTCGGCAATCCTCGCTCCGTGAGACGCGAACCATCCGTGCCGCCTCGAATGGCCGAATTACTCGGAGTCAGCCCCGCCCGCCGAATCGCTTCCTGGGCGTATTCGACGGGACGTAAATCTCGCTCCAACCAATATCGCATGTTCCGGTACTGTTTCCGAATCTTCACCGAGAGACACGCCCGGGGATGGTCTTGTTGCAGCCGATCGGCCACGGCCTGCACCCATCGCCCCTTCTCTTCCAGGCCGGCCACTTCGAAATCTCGCAGGAGCATCCGCAGGCTGACTTCTTCCGCTCCACCCTTGATTTCCAGCGGATGAATGAAGCCAGCGCGTCCTTCGGTTTGTTCCGGGGACCACTCCGTTGGCAGGGCCTGTAGAAACTCAGCCGCAATCCGCAGCGCATTGACCATGACTCCCTTGGCCCAGCCCGGATGGGAAGCGACGCCCTTGATCGTCACCCACGCTTCATCCGCACTGAAGCTCTCGTAGTTCACCTCGCCGGGATTCTCCGCATCCAGCGTGTAAGCGACCTCCGCGCCTAATTCGCTGAGCTCCAACTTTTCTGTGCCCCGGCCGATTTCTTCGTCCGGATTGAAACAGATCCGCACGGGTCCATGGAGAACCTCCGGATGCTGCACCCAGTAGCGTACCGCCGCCATAATGATGGCCACGCCCGCTTTATCGTCGGCGCCCAGCAAGGTCGTGCCCGAGGCCGTGATTAAGGTCTCGCCCTGTTTCCCGCGCAGCTCCGGAATCGTCGCTGGATCCAGCACCTGTTTCGGGTCGTCGGGCAGAAAAATCTTCCCGCCATCGTAAGCGCGATGCACCAGGGGCTTGGGATTGGCCGCACACCCGGGAGCGGTATCGACGTGGGCCCAAAAGGAAACCACCGGCACGTTCTCCTTCGGGCTGGTGGCCGGAACTGTGGCTAAGACATAGCCGAACGGCGTTACCTGAACCTCGTAAAGCCCGAGGGCTTTCAACTCCATCTCCAGTAGGCGAATTAAGACCCACTGCTTTTCCGTACTGGGCGTGGTGAGGGAATGCGGATCGGACTGCGTATCGAGTTTTACGTACGACACAAACCGTTGGAGCAGGTCTTCGGAATCAATCATAGCGGGTCAAACTCGTTCGCGGAGCGAGGCCTCTGGCCCGCCGTCAACGTGCGGACGCCGTGGTTGTCCGGCCCGGGTTGCCCGCTCCGTTTCGACCCTAACCAGGAGACCCTTCCGTTGGAACCGCTAACCGGAGCTGACCGACGGAGGGGGAGATTTTGGCTCCGAGAAAACCGGGAGACCGCCAAGAACTCGGTGTGAATTTAATGAAGCGATCGAGGTCCTGCTTGGGTGTTCCTTGGCGTTCCCTTGCGGTCAATTCCTTTGCGCTTCCCTTTCCACTGACTGCGTTCCTTGTTCCCCCATGACTCTTACCGACCCACTCAGTGGCCCGTTCCGCTCCGAGTCTTTTGAAAACTTCAAGGGGTCTTTTGGCGAGGGATTTTCGTGAGGCGAAGGCGACGAGGTCGACGCATCCCCGCTGTGGGCGGTAACGGCCGAGCCAACGCCGGCCCCCGGCAAAAAGACCCGCCGCCCAGAGGGTGTTAATCAGGCTCGCAGGTCAACCTGTCGTCCGTCGAGCTACGCCTGGAGCGCATCGGCGAGGCGTTTGGGTGGCGCGCGGACGCGCGGTCACTTCCCGGTCCATGGCTTGAGCGCAAATCCCCAGAAGTTCACCCAGTCCCGCTTCAACGGGGCCGCGCTCGGTTGAGCGCGGAGATAAGACACTGCGACAGAAGGACCGAAACAAGAAACCGGCTTCAACGGGGCCGCGCTCGGTTGAGCGCGGAGATAATTATCAGAACTCAATCAAATCGCCGTAAAGAATGCTTCAACGGGGCCGCGCTCGGTTGAGCGCGGAGATGCGGCGAGGTGTGGCGGCAGTCGGCCGTGAAGGGCCAGCTTCAACGGGGCCGCGCTCGGTTGAGCGCGGAGATAACAAAATGAAAAGCATAAAAGCAACCGGCAGAGTAGGCTTCAACGGGGCCGCGCTCGGTTGAGCGCGGAGATGTGGCCTCGTGTGGAGGCGCACCCATCGAGACTCTCGCTTCAACGGGGCCGCGCTCGGTTGAGCGCGGAGATGTCCCAATCCTTTTCCGAGGCTGCCAATTTGAGATCAGCTTCAACGGGGCCGCGCTCGGTTGAGCGCGGAGATGAGATCGACGGCTTCGGGCGCCTCGGCTTGCATCCGGCTTCAACGGGGCCGCGCTCGGTTGAGCGCGGAGATCGCATGGCGAAAGGAAACGCCGTCGTGCCGCTCGACGCTTCAACGGGGCCGCGCTCGGTTGAGCGCGGAGATGAATGCGCTGATTGCCAAGGCGAGTGGCATCAAGAAGCTTCAACGGGGCCGCGCTCGGTTGAGCGCGGAGATAGCCAAGGCGTGGAGTCTTGAAGGACAACCGCTTACCGTCAAGTGCGCGAGCGGTTGCCGACCTCGGAAAAACACCAACCAATCCTTCCAGGGGTCACTTTCGTATTTACCTTCATTCCAATGCTTTACAAAGTGCGAGCGGGTCCGGGCATTTCCGCAGCATCCCGCCGCTCGCGATTTAAAACGATGTCAAAGAGCCAAGCCAGCAGCCCTCGCCGCCACTTCAAAAGACAAAACAGGGAGCATCCATCGTCACGTAGGGAATACCGATAGCCGAGATAACCCGGTCGCCCCGGCCCTCGGCCGGCCCCAGCCGGACGAATATCACCTGATCCTTGCTAGGTTCGATGATGGCCTTGAGGGAGGTTTCCATGCGTACCTTTTCGATGGCGCTGAGATCGCACTCAAAGACCGAAAACTGCAAGTGATCACCGTAGTTCTTGCAGAGCTTGAACACCCGACGCAGCCGCTTGTCGTCGGCGATGTCGTAGCAGACCAGGTAGGTAATGCGCATGGCCTAGCGGGTGGTGAGGGGCACGTATTCGACAATCTCGCCGGTCAGTGTCTTGGCGAGGATGCGGGCCTGAAGTTCCAAGGCCCGCCGGTAGCTGACCTTGTAATCAAACAGCGGATGGGTCAGTAGGCTGGTCATGCGCTGTTCGTAGGCGAGGAAGAACTTCTTCCGGCCCGCGGGCGTCAGGTTCACCGCGTGGCCGGCCGCAACGAAGTCGTCGGGCGTGACCATGCGGTTATTGATGGCGGTAAGCACCGCGCTTTCGGCAATCAAAGGACGGAATTCCTCCATCAGATCCAGCGCCAGCGCCGGCCGGCCAAAGCGGGGCTGGTGGTAGAAACCGAGGTAGGGATCGAAGCCCACGGCGGCCGCCGCGATGGTGCAGTCCTTGGACAGGACGCTATAGGCCAGGGACAGCAGCGCGTTCACCGGATCGGTCGGCGGCCGGCGATGACGGGCGGAGAAATCAAAGGTGAGCTGCCGCTGCTCCGACGGATCACGTTCCACCTCCGCACCGGGAATCTCATCGTCCAGCGGATCGCCCACCTTTAACATGCCGCTGAACTGCCCAAAATAGGCCGCCGCCGCCGCGCCCTCGATGCCCAGCAACTGTTCGAGCGAGTCGGCCGCCAGCGCATCCTGGGCCGCCTGGCGCAACCGGTTCACCGTGACAGGAGGGGCCTCAATATGATTTCGCATCAGCAGGGTGCGATGATTGCGGATCTTACCGTTCACAAAGGCGCGGGCCAGGCGGAGGGAAACGGCTTCGTCGCGCGCGAGGCGGAACTGTTCAATTCGCAGGAAGACATTCTTCAATCCGTGGCCGTGCGTGAGGCCGTAAAACCAGCCGCCGCCGGAGAAGTAGGTCACCGGAATCTCGGCGTCGCACAGTCCCTGGATGGCCTGGGTGGTGAGCTGGATGTTGCCGAACAGGGCGACATGCGACACATCGTTGAGACGCACTTCCTCGATCAGCGTATCCGCGTCTTTCACCGTCAGCGTCTCGTCCTTGCGACCGACGCGCAGACCGGGCGTGTTGAGATAAAGCGCCCGCTTATCGTCGCGGGCGGCCATGAGCCGGCGGGGGGGGTCCGTAGGAGCCGATGTAGGAGGGCTCGGTTCGGAAGAAGTGACACTCGTGACCTCGACTCCTGGGACCGTGGATGGCGGCGGTGTCGCCTCACTCGGAACCGCCCTTCGCGCCAGCAACACCGTTTCGTCGGGCAGGCAGACGGGGGCGAGGGAACAGCGCTTGCACTTCGGCGAAGCGACCAGCGGCGGCGGGATGGGGCCGGTCATGGTCTGGCGCGCGAGATCAATCTGGGCGCGCACCCAGGCCTCGCGTTCGTTCGTCAGCACAAAACGCACGCGCTGCTTGGTGGCGCGGTAGTAGATGACGCCTTCCTGGCATTGGTACCCGTTTTCCCGCAGCAGCAGGATTTGCAAGCCGAGCTGCATCTGGTCGGTCGGCCAAAGCTCGTTGACGTCGCGGCCTTCGCGGGGCGCGCCGGCCTTGTAGTCCACGGGCACCACCTCGCGCGCGGTGAACAGGTCCCCCTGACCGCCGCCGGACAGCGTCCCGCGCACTTCGACCAGATCGAGTTTCGCGATCACCCCGAGGGCCTCCGAACCGAGCGTAACGCTGCGGGAGTGGATCGTATCCGTTTCGAGTTCCGCATTTTGCCTTACGAGGTCTGGGGCAGCCGCGACGGAGCCGGGCTTGGCCGCAGGCGGCAGGTCGCCTTTGCCGGAATCCACCCGTTTATGGATGGAGGCGCCCCGGACAGTATCGGCGTTTTCGACAAACACGCCCTCGACGTGCTCGTAGTAGAACAGGCGCGGGCAATACACGAACTCATTGAGCATCCGAGCCGGGAGCAGTTGGGGCGTGTCGGCGGCGGGTACGGGTGGAACCGGCAACGCCTCAGGTGCAGCCGGCGGTGGTGACGAGGAGGGCGACTGCGGTTCTGGAGCCGTCCTTGGGACCTCGCGTCGGAGGATGTCGAGAGCCGCCTGGAAGGCGGGATGAGGTGCTTCTGGGTTCAGGGGCAGATCCCTTCGGGTTGGGCCGTCTTCGCTGGGAGACGGACCCGCCGAACGGGGATCGGGTAGGAGGGTGCGGGTTACATCTGTGGGGATGTGGGCTTCGGAATCCATGAGGTTGAGTCGCTTGAGTTGCCGGGATCGTAGCGCATTCCTTTACGGAACGGGAAGATGTAAGTACGTTCCGCCGTACCGCAGTCCTCCAGACCGGCGGTACATTTTACTCAACCTTTAGAAGCATCTCCCTTCAATGCCTCACGAACTACTCTTCTCACGGCTCCCCGAGGTCGCCCGCAAGGAGACCTGCATCGTTCAGGTCTTGAACCACCCAAGCCTTGCGGACCTCAGCGCCGCGCCGGCTGTCCGCAAGTGGTTCGCGAAGTTTCGCCGGAAGTAGATTCTTCAATCCGCCTTGAACTCGATTCCGGCATCAAGACCGGCCGTCTTACCCCCGCAGCCATCCCTTGCTGCGGAGGCCCTGGCGGTTCGTATTCACATCACGCCCCCAGTGTCGCGTCCGGCGGCAGGTAACCCATCGCTTTGGCCATCTTCCAGGGAAGGACCATGCCGTTGGACAGCCGAACCATCGTGAAGGACTCCAGGAATTCGCTGCGACAAAGCCCGGGCTCGCTATGCTGCTGGAGGCGGAGGGTACGCTCGATTTCGGTGGCCTTGCCGCCAACCGTGGTCTTGTTGGTCTGGAAGAACCCGCAAATCGTATCGAACGTGAGATGCACCGGCTGATGGCGGTCGAAGAGGAAGTTGACGCGGGCGATGACGTGGACGACGGAGGCCGCCCACACCGCCGCCTTGCCGCGCCGGTAATCCGGCGCTTTCCGCCGGCAGACCCGCCTCCAAAGCTCCATCGTGAACCCGGTCAGTTCTGCATCCAGGTGCTGTTGGCCGAATTGATCAATCAACGCGGCCACTTCATTGAAGCGCTCCAGGCGCTCGGAAGGTATTTGTTGAACCGTTGACACCGTGGCGAAGGCTAACCCGATTTGGCGGATTCGGGGGACGGTAAAACGTTTCAAGCAGGGTTCCTTCGATCCTTTCGGACCTAGCACCTGTCCTCAAAATCGTCCGTTGCACTCCCGCACCCGTCGTTGAATTCCGTCATTCCTCGTCGGAGTCGGGATACTGCTCGGGCGGTGTCCCGGTTTTCCCCAATACCTTTTTGAACCGTCGCACCGCCTCCGAATCCTTCACGGCGGTGCACACGACCAGGAAGTACCAATCGTCTCCGTAGTCGAAGTGGAAGAGCATTTTCCTCTTCGGACTAAACACCGCCGACACCTTGGTGTTTTGCACCCCGGGATCGTCCGCCTCTTCGCCGATGTCGGCAAACAGCGTATACCGTTCCTTGCTCCGGTAGGGGTTTTTGAGGTTGTCACAGAACTCGAAGCTGTGATCGAAGTCGAAGCCGACGGTCTTGATGATGAACTCGGCGAAGTCGTAGAGCGTCCACTCCCCGCCCAGCACCAGGTCGGCCTTAAACTCGCCGTGTTCGAGCTCGAAATGATATTCCTTCATGGAGGTGACGGAGAGCGAAACTCCGAGAGGAGACCAAGTCAATGGAATGCCCGAATTCCAGCATTCCAGACAGTCGGCGACGCATCAGCAGGCGGGCCCATTGAGGGATTCGAGAAGGGGAACGATGGAAGAAGCGGATTCACGCGGGAACGAACAGCCCGAGGCCGAAGTGTGAACCGTAGCCGAGAGTCAGCGGGCCGTGCACCTCAGTCTCGAAGGTCAGCCGCAGCCCGTAGAAGCGATCCTGTGGCGATTTCTTCCCGGCCGCGCGGCGGACGCGGACGAAACGGTGTAGGTGCCCTTCCGTGGTTTCGTCACGCGTGAGGAATTCGACTTTTGCGTCATTTTTGCCGCGCGATGCGAGTTCGCTACGGACCTGACCTTCCACAGTATTCGCTCCCTGCTTTTTGACGAAGCGCGGGGGTACGAATGGGGTGCGACTGATCCAGACACGAGACAGGCCAAGGATTTGCTTGCCGAGGAGCGAATGAAAGTCCTGGAGGCAGCCCATGCCGGCCACGGTGACGAAGAGCGGCTTTTCACCGCCTTTGGTCCATGTCTTTCGCAAGGCGAGAATCGCGCTTTGGGCTTGGGCATCGATGCCCATCGGAGCCCACAGGAGGAAGTGATCCAAACGGCCTGGATCCTGGGTATCCAGGTTAAGCGGGATGATGTGCAGATGTTGGTGGCCGGTCAGTGGGTTGCCATTCGCGTCCTTTCCGGTGAGCACCGGGCAATGGATCGGCTGTCCGTTCCCGGCCTTGCTGGCGAGGGAGCGGTGAAGCAATTCGGCTTGCGGGAGCGCGCGGGAAAGCAAGGGGAGCACTTCGTGATGCCGCGTGTCGGAGGCGAGGGCGAGCAGGACGGCTTCAACCGTTTTGGGCCCGAGAACGGAGCGCGCTACCCGCACCGGGGCCGTGGTGAGGCTGTGGCTCGGTCGCCAGTAGAGCACGCGACGACTGCCCGGGGGCTGGCTCCAGCCGTGCTGTTGGAAAAAGGAAGTGTCGCGGGTAAGGCAATCGAAGAGGTCCGTGGGATATGGGCTAAACGCCGTCGCGCGCATCTTGAGAAGCGCGGCAGTGGGCTTTTTATTTCCCTCCGGCAACGGATTTGCAGCATCGACCTGACGGCTGAACTCCTCGAATGAACGCGTGTAATCTTCCGCAGAAGTGGGAGCCAGCAGCGAGACCTGCTCCCAACCCGGGCCTTTGTTGATCCCGTGCTCGTGCAGCGTGATCCGGTGATCGTCCGGCACATTCGGCGGGGCGGAAAGGACGCGGCCCTCGACCCAGCTTTCAGCGCGACCGAGGTAGCCCATCGCGGCGATGATCCGGTTGAGCAATTCGAGGCAAGCTCCATCGAGGTCCACGGGCCAGGACACGGTGAGCGGTTCGCTGCCGGGCACCGCGCAGGTATCGAGCACCAGCGTCGTTTTGCCGTCCTTGCCGCCCAGCGGCATGTAGTGGCGGCTATGCGTCGCAGGGCACGGCGCGGCTGAATAACTCGGAGCGTGCGAAGCCAGTGCGGCGACCAACTTGCGCAACGGATGGTCTTCCGGCACGGGATCGGTGACACCGAGCTTCGTGTAAGCCGTGGCGACGAAGGCGCGCACGAGCCGCCATGGGCTGGGCGGCCACTCGACCAGCCCTTCATTTACATGATGCCCCCAAGGCGTGGCGTGGTAACGCCCGCCGGGAAAGTGGAACTCGAGGTAAATCATGGCGCGTTAGGACTACGTTCCGTTTTCGTCTTCCTTGTCGTCCCCTTCTTCTTTCGCCCCTTCTGCGTCCTTGGCCTTCTTCAGCTCGTCGTTGAAGGTCACGGTCGTGATCGTCATCTCTTTCACTTTCGCGACTGTAGCGGCCAGACCCTCGGCGAGATCAACGGCGGAAGGCAGGGCGAAACCCGCAGGCTTGGTGGCGATGATCGTCTGGTCTTTGACTTCGAGATTGCACGCCGTGCGCAACCGGAGATCTCCATCAAGCAGCACCCGGAGTTTGAAGAGCGCGAGCAGAACGAGCAGGTTTTCGGCATCCGCTCCGAGGCCGTAGCCACGGATTTGCGCGAGGTCGAGATTGACGAAGAGGGTGATCTTTTCGGCGGTAAATTCCTCCCGCGTGAAGATGATGTTTCCATACAGATTCTTTGAATCACCGGCCACCTTGTCTGGATGAACGTGGTCGTTTTTCACGCCGCCGGAAATCGCCTGGCGCACGCCTTGGGCTTCGATGAAAGCCGAGAGCGCGCGAGCGATGCGAAGTCTTCCACCGGCGAGATCCTTCTTTGCGAGAAAGACGCCGTGCAGCAGGCTGCCGACATCGTATTTCATCAGGGTGCGGGCGAGCAACTTGCGGTCGATGGGGCCTGACTCGAAGACGGAGAGTTCTCCTTTGATTTGGTTGAAGAACGTTCGGTCGGAGCCTTCCAGAAGATACGGGCTGTTCAGTCGATGTGCCTCGGTGATGGAACTCGTCAGGTATTTGCCTTGGCGTTCGACGCGCACATAGCTGAGGCCCGCAAGTTCCTTGCGTGGTTGATCGGAAGACTCGTCCCAGCAAACCGTTTCGAGTCGGTTGGCCATGCTTTGCGCGCTTTCCACGAGCAAGTTTGCGCCGTGTTTCGATTCGTAGGTGGCGGCTCCCAGACTGGGGAAGCCGGTGGGTTGGAAGCGTTCGCCTTGGAGCGGTTGAAGCTCGATGGCAAAGAGCAGTTTGGTGGCGGTGTCGAGTGTGTTGAGGTTTGGTATCATGGCTGTTTGTGTTGAGTTTTAGTGAGAGCCTGTCCCCCAGGTGAGAGGGGCCTGAAGGGATTGGATGGAAATGCAGTTTTTGGGAATGGATGGAGGGTCAATTTGGAACGGAGGCCCCAAATCGAGCCCTTATGATGAGGTGGCGGGCTTGGGTTTTGACTTGGCTTTGGTGG
>Ga0209591_10000937_pt1 | contig 37504 bp, 26 predicted proteins | sample MAT01_FD_187207 | JGI IMG/M metagenome (GOLD analysis project Ga0209591, IMG submission 187207) | Freshwater microbial communities from Lake Fryxell liftoff mats and glacier meltwater in Antarctica - MAT-01 (SPAdes) (version 2) | ecosystem: Environmental > Aquatic > Freshwater > Ice > Liftoff... | reverse complement strand
GCTGGCAGCGAGGGGATTGGCCGCATCCGGATCGAGAGAAACAACTTCGGAGGGATTCCCGGAGGCGTGAATCCACCGGCAAGCATCGTGACGGGCAACGCGCACAACTCGGTTCTCTTCCAAACCGTCAATCGCCAGGAGCTGCGGATCATCAGCGTCGCCGGACAAACGGCGCCGCTCGACCCGCGCGCTGGGGTGTTGGGCACCGAATCGGCCGATATCTTCGCGCCCGCGCCCGGTGCCGGCGACGTCGTGATCGAAGGACGCAACGTCCCCATGTCGGCGCCGATCTTCCTGCGCGCCACGGCAGTCAGCGGCACGACACAGGGAGAGATTTCTGTCACGGGCTCGCCGGTCGGTAACGACACCTATTGGACCCGCACGGTCTCCGTCGACTTCGGCGGCGGCTACACATGCCTCCAGGCGCGCGCTGTTCTTCCCTGAGCGTGCGGGCCATGCACTTCATCGCTCGCCTGAATGCGCACGCGGTCCTCGTCGCTTGCTCGACGTTTGCCCTCGCTGGGTCGGCCCTGTCCCAGGGCTCCAGCGTCGTGTCGCGCGAAGTATCGTATTTCGCCATTCCGCCCGAGCCGGCCCAGGGCCGATCCGTGGTGTCCCGGGAGGTGTCCTACTTCGCCATTCCCCCCGAAGAGGCAGAGGGTCGATCGATCGTCTCGCGCGAGGTCTCGTACCAGACCACGCGCGCCGACCTCGTCGTCGCGTCGATCCTGTCGAGTGGCCCGAACCAGACGGCATTGACGGCGACGATCACTTGGACGGTCACGAACCAAGGCAGCGAGCCGGCGATCGGCACATGGTCGGACCGGCTCTACCGCTCGCCCGACGCGATTCTCGGCAACGGCAACGACATCCTCATCGTCTCGAAGCCGCGGCCCAACGACCTCGCGCCGGGCGCGAGCTACTCGAACACCTCGCCGATCACCTGGCCCGCGAGTGCCGGCACGCACTACCTGATCGTGCGTGCGGATGCTGACTCGCAGATCCTCGAGTTCCCGCTCGAAAACAACAACACCCGCAGCGAGCCGTTCGTCCTCACGTACAGCGCGCTGCCCGACCTCAGCGTTCAGTTCAGCTCGCCGCCGACAGGCACGCTCCTCTCGGGGTCGACGGTCACGATCGGCTGGAGCGTCACGAACACCGGTCCGGTCGCGACATCGACTTCTGCCTGGTACGACGGGCTGTTCCTCACGACGAACAGCGGGGGAGCACTGCCCACGGACGCCATCAGTCTGGCGACGTTGGCGAATCTCTACGGCCTCAATCCCGGCCAGGGGTATCCGCGCAGTGCGTCCGTCACGCTGCCCAACGACTTCACCGGGACGCGCTACATCGCGGTCAAGGCCGACACGTACGGTGGAGTTCTCGAGCAGAGCGAGGCCAACAACCTCCTGTACTCCGGTCCGCTCACGATTGTGCTGGAACCGCAGCCCGACATTGTTCCCATCGATCTCGACGTGGGCCTCGCGCCCCCGATTACGGTGTTCTCTGGCCAAGGACTGACCGTCACATGGAAGGATCGCAACCAGGGGAACGGCATCACCAACGTCGCCTCGTGGACGGATCGCGTCTACCTGTCGACGAACTCGAACGCGGGATCCATCACGGGTGACTTGCTGCTCGGCTCGGCCTCGTTGCCCACCGGCTTCTTGCCGCCGGGGCAGGATCGGGCCCGGACCTTGACCGCCACCATTCCGACGAACGTGTCGGGCACGCGCTGGGTGAAGGTCTACGCGGATGCGAACAACGAACTCTCCGAGTTCGCGGCCGAGACCAACAACGTCGCCGTGATGGTCAACTCGATCTCCGTGGTGACCGGCGGAACTCCGGATCTGCAACCGACGGCGATTTCGATCGCGGCCACGGGCACGCTTCAGCGCGCGCAGTCCTATCCGGTCACATGGTCCGTGACGAGCCCTGACCCTGCCTGGGATGACGGGTTTTCGTGGAGCGACTCGATCTATCTATCGACGAATGCGACCTTCGAGCCGGCCGTCGACGTGCTCGTGCGGTCGGCGTATCAATCCGCGGCGCGCAGCGGGACGGCGTGGACAGGCCTCGACTACACGAAGACTACTTCGATCACGATCCCGACGACCGTGGTACTCGGGACGTGGTACGCGCTCGTCGTCGTCGACTCGGGGGATCAGGTCTACGAGCTCAACGGCGAGGGCAACAACGTTCGAGCGTCCGTGCCGTTCGTCATCGGATCGGATGGGCCAGACCTCGTCGCGTCGGCGCCGGTCGTTCCGTCCGCGCTACCAGCGGGTCAGCCGTTCGAGTTCTCGTTCACGGTCACTAACGGGGGATCGACGGCGACGCCCGGTGGCTACTGGACGGACGCTGTCTACTTGTCCGACGACGTGATCCTGCAACTCGGGCTCGATCAGCCGGTCGGCCAGGTCGTGAGGCAGGGCACCCTGGGCGTCGGCGGTACCTACACGGCAAGCGGAACGGGAGCGCTGCCGCCCGCGATCGCCGCTGACCGCTTCCTGATCTTCCAAGCGGACAACAGCGGCTACGTGTACGAGGGCTCGAACGAAGCCAACAACTTCGTTGTCGTCCCTGTGACCGTCCTGCCGCCGGGCGCGAACCTGGTCGCGACGACGTTGAGCACGCCGGCGAAGGCTCAAGCGGGTACTCCGATCGCGGTCGCGTGGACGGTGCAGAACGACGGCACGTTGCCGACCTATCTCACGTACTGGACGGACCGCATCTACCTTTCGGCGAACGCAGCGTTGGACGGTAGCGACATGCTCCTTGGCTCCAAGACGCACAGTGGGCGCCTGCAATCCGGCGCGCAGTACAGCGATGCGGCGGCCTTTGGCGTTCCTTTCACCGTGGCCGGCGCTTGGTACGTCCTCGTCGTCGCGGACGCGGGTGGCAGCGAGCCCGAGACGAGCGAGAGCGACAACGTGCGCGCCACGCGAATGGTGCTCGAGGTCGGCCCGGGCGTTCCGTCCGATTTGCGCATCACGGACATCAGTGCGCCCACCTCGGCGACGGCGGGGCAGTACGTCACCGTCTCGTGGACCCAGACCAACGCGGGGCCCGGGGCGGCGAGCGCTCCGTGGAGCGACGCCGTCTACCTTTCGATAGACCCGACGTTCAGCGCGGGAGCCGATCGATATCTGGGATCGGTCGCTTCACCCGGTGCGCTCGCAGAAGGGGAATCACGGGTCGTCCAAGGGACGTTCTATGTTCCGATCGGGACCTCTGGGCCGCATCACGTCGCCGTCGTCGCGGACGTCTCGCAGGATGTCGACACCGAGTCCGATGAAACGAACAACGTTCTCATCACGGCGTCGCCGGTCACGGTGGTCATTCCGAATGCCTGCAACCTCTCGCCCACACAAGTCGTCGTGCCGGCGACGGGCCTCGTCGGGAGCACCATCGCGGTCTCGTGGACGACGGCGAACCTGAATGGTGGACCAGCGAGTGGCACGTGGAGTTACGACCTCTTCCTGTCCGCCGACGACACGCTGGATCCGAGCGATCGCGAGATCGCTACCGTGACGAGCACGGCGGGTACGGTCCCCGTCGGCGGCACACACACGCAGTCCGCCATGCTCCCCGTGCCCGGCGTTGCGCCGGGTACGTATCACGTCATCGTGCTCGCGGATTCGCGCAACAACCTGCTGGAGTCCTCCGAGGGTGACAACCTCGGTGCTTCCGTGGCCACGGTCGCGCTCGACGTACTCGAAATTCTTCCGGGGCAGTCGTCGACGCTGGCGATGCCGACTGCGTCGTCGCGCTACTGGCGCATCACTTCGGCGCAGGACCTCACCTTGCGCGTGACGCTGGAGCACTCCACCGCCAGCGCGTGGACCGAGTTGTACTTGCGCGAGGGCGCCGTACCGGCGCCGGGGCAGGCAGACGTGTCGTTCCAACAGCCGGGGGCTGCGAGCCAGGTGTTGCTCTATCCGCTGACCCACGGGCAGCCGATCTACGTCCTCGCGCGGACGACGTACGGCGTCGGCCGCACGAATCAGAACGCGACGCTGTCGATCGAAGTCGTGCCGTTCGAGGTGGCCTCGGTCGTGCCCAGCCGCATCGGGACGGGCGTCGCGACGATCGCGATCCAAGGCAGCCAGCTCAACGTACTCAACGCGGTGCACCTCGAACGGAGTGGGGGAGGAGCGACAGTCCTCGCGAGCGAGTTCGCAACCCTCGATGCTTCGCGCGCTCTCGCAGCGTTCGATCTGAGCTCCGCGCCGACGGGCGCCTACGACCTCGTCATCGGCTCGAGCACGGGCGGCTTCGACACGCTGGCCAATGCGGTCACGGTCGAGCAGGCGACATCTGAGACCTTGCGCGTGGGCTTGTCCGTCTCGCCCAGCGTCCGCAAGGGATCATCGGGCGCCGCCGTCGCACGCCTCGAGAACATCGGGAACGTGAACGTGCCGCGCGGTGTGCTCGTCTTCGGGCGTGGAATCGATCCGGCTTTCTCGATGACGTCAGCGACTCTCGAACTCACCGGCCTGGCGACGGATGGCGTGCGCGAATCCCTATTGCTGCTCGTCGACGACCTCGGGCCGGGACAATCCGAGGAGGTCGAGATCGATTTCCACGTAGGCGCGACATTCCTCGGGGACCGCCTGACGTTCGGGCTGGCTGGTCGGCCGCTTTCGTCGGCCGACGAGTCGTCGTTCACCATCGACGTTGCGAGCGAACTTCTGCGCCAAGCCGTCGTCGCGGATCAGGCCTCGAATGCGGGCTTACTGGTTCGAGCACAAGACCTCGCGGCCTGGCGCGCGAGCGTGCTCGCGAACCTCGTCGTCCCGACGACGGACATCCATCTGCCCGCGACGCTGCCGATCACGGGCGGAAACCTGTTGGCGCGGATCGCGGAGGCCGCAGCGTTCGGTTTGCCCGCAGTGGATCAGGTGCCGACGACCGCGATCGGCGCGGCCGAAGGTCAACTCGGCTGCCACGCGTTCGACGGAACCGGTTTCGCGTGTACGAACCTTGCTCCCGCCTCGACCGGCAGTGAACTGTCCACCGCGGCCGTCACCAGCGTGCGCGGCGTGGTGCCGTCCGCGACCCTCCTCAGCGGCTTGACGCCATTCTCGAACGACCCCAACGACAAGACCGGGCCGACCGGAACGGGCACGCAGAACATGGTTTCGAGCGGGGGCTCGATGGAGTACCGCGTACGCTTCGAGAACGTTCCCTCGGCCAGTGCGCCCGCGGCGTTCGTGGTGGTCGAGGACGAGTTCGAGCCAGCGCTCGATGTGTCCACGTTCCGCGCGACGCGCATCGTCATCGGCTCGACGGTGATCGAACTGCCTGCGAACTCGATCACGTACCAGGGTCAGATCAACCTGTCCGCGACCCTCGGCGTCATCTTGCAGGTGACCGCGGGTGTCAACGCGGAGACCCGCAAGGCGTTCTGGATCTTGCAGAGTCGCGATCCGATCACCGGACTACCGGTGACCGACGGCATCCGCGGCATTCTTCCACCCAACGATGCGTCCGGCGCCGGTCAGGGCTACGTGGTATTCACCATGAAGCCCGACCCGGACGTCAACTTCATCATCACCGGTCAGGGCGTGCGCAACACCGCGCGCATCCGGTTCGACGCGAACGCGACCATACCGACGAACTTCGTCGCGCACACGTTCGACGCGGATGCGCCGACCAGTTCGGTCACGATCGGATCGTCGATCGGTCCCGGCGGGCCGCTGAACCTGCAGTGGGCGGGGCAGGACCCGGTCGGCGGCGCGGGGGTCGCTACGTACACGGTGTACTGCTCGATCGACGAAGCTCCCTATACGCCGATCTTGGCCGACACGATCCAGATGTCGTTGGCGTACCCGACCGAGTTCGGTCACGAGTACCGCTTCTACGTCTTGGCCACGGACCTGACGGGCAATGTCGAGCCGACGCCGGCAGTGCCGGATGTGGTGTTCGAGACGCCGTCGGATTGCAACGGCAACGGCATCGGCGACCCCACGGACTTGGCCAATGGGGCGCCGGATGTCTACGGACCCATGGGCTGCACGCCCGACGCGGTTCTCGATGCGTGTCAGCCCGAGGCCGATTGCGATCTGGACGGCGTGCCCGATCGCTGCGAGATCGCGGCGGGAGCGCTCGACACGAACGGCGATTCCGTGCCGGACGAGTGTCAGAACCCGACATTCCCGGTCTCGTGCGCGGGCGACGGTACGTCCACGCAGTGCCCGTGCGGCAACAACGGCGCGCCAGGTCACGGGTGCGGAAGCTCTCTGTATGCGTCGGGCGCCCTCCTCGTCGGCGGTGGGATCCCGTCCGTCAGCGCGGACACCATGCGGCTCGACGCGACGAACATGTCACAGAGCGCGACCTTCTTCATCCAAGGGACGGGCGTCGCTGGTGGTGGAGGCGGAACCGCGTTCGGGGACGGCATTCGCTGCGTGGGCGGCACGGTCATCCGCCTCGGAGCACTGTTCGCCCCCGGTGGAGCGGCGGCCTATCCAGCAGCCGGATCCGCGTCAATCTCCGTGCGCGGCCTCGTGCCGGTCGCGGGCGGCGTGACCCGCCACTACTCCGTCTGGTACCGCAATGCCGCGGACTTCTGCACTTCTGCGACGTTCAATTGGACCAATGAGGTGAGTGCCAACTGGGTACCGTGACCTGATCGTCGTGCTCACGCCAGGTCACACCCGCTCGCGCCGCCATGTCAGGGCGACCACGTCACGCGGCATCCGTGGTCGCCGTTCCGCCTCACCCATCTGGCGCACGCCGCAGTGGACGCGACGCTGGTCGGGATGGGCCGACGAGACGAAGTGCAGCACGGGTTGGCGTTGCGTGTCCGCGAGCACCTGACCTACGGCGAGCTCTCGCAATGCAGGAAGATCGCGATGTGTGACGTTCGCTGGACCTTGGAGGATCAGTTCCCGCGTGGGCACATCCGGCTTGCGGCGCATCGGTCATGCGGTGGTTGCCACGAGGCGTTCTGAGCTACGACTTCCGAAAGTCCTCGCGCCGCACCATCACCTCGGTGGCCGGCGCGAGCCCACGCTCGGAACGTGAGATTCGTTCACAGGCTCCCTGCGCGTGCTCGCGCCGGCAACCCCACCAACCGTCAACCCCCTGCAGAGATGGATGGGCGTCCTCGTCCGCCTCGAGCATCTGCTCGAACAACCCGCGCGAGAATGCGCGCGCCGCTCGAGGAGTCTCGGAAGCAGTGGCTCAGCGCTCCGGGCGCGCGTCGGTGAGCGCCGCGGCGAGGTGAGGGGCGAGTCGCGCCCGCGTCGCCTCGTTGTGCCAGCCGACGAATCCGATCGGAGTCACGGCGTCGAGCGGGAAGTCGAGTTCGCGCCCGTTCGCGTCCGTGATGACGCATCCGGCTTCGCGCGCGACGACGATCGCGCCGGAAACGTCGTAGGGTTTGCTCGTGATCGTCGGCCGTCCACGGACGCGCGCCAACTCCGCGCGCAGGTCGGCGATCATGCGGTACTTGCCCAGCGCGAGCAGTGCGAGTTGACCGCCGTTGCTGATGTACTGGTCGTCGTAGCAACTGCGGATCTCGGCGTTTTCGTGCTGCGCGAGTCGTGCGAAGAACGCGGCCTCGACGCGCGCGATCGCGGGCCGCAAGTCGGCCATGTAGCGGAAGAACGGGAAGTAGCCGTGGTCGGCGCGCGCGTCGTCGTCGGCCCGGAGAGTGCGCTCGTCGAACGCTCGCTCCGTCTCCAGATCGACCAGACGCGTGAACGCCCCGCGTCCGCTGCACGCGAAGAGTTCGCGCGCGATTCGGCCGCGCGAATCCGGGATCTCCGTCAGCACACCGAGCACGACATCGCGCTGTCTCGGCGCATCCGCGCCCGGCCTGCACGCACCGATCACCGTCCAGGCGCTGCGCACGTCCGCCATCAAGTTGCGCGTCCCGTCGATCGGGTCCACGACGATGCGCGGACCGCCGTGATCGAAGCTCGCGAGCGTGAGCCTCCCGCCGCGACCATCGGGGCCCGCATGGCGCCAGCCGGCATCCTCGGTCAGTAAGGAGAGCGGCCCGACCCGTGCGTATTCCTCGAGCCAATCGCTGAGCACGCGCTCCGTCGGGACGTCGATCCCGTAGGTGACGTCTCCCGCACCTTCCTCGTGCGGCCGCATCAGGTCGTCGAGGGTCCCGTGCTCGATCGCCGCGAGGAGCGCCGTACGTGCCGCTGTGCGGATCCGCGCCGAAAGCGCGAGGAGCCGCGGCATCCACGACCCATCGAACGCGTCGATCGCTGCAATCGAAGCCGGATTCATGTCGGTCTCGCGCGGTGCATTCGGACGGAGTCGAGCCTACACTCCCGGCCCTCGAAGCCCGAATCCGGTTCCACGAACACCATGAGCGCAGTCCGCGAAGTCGTCATCATCGGTTCCGGCCCGGCCGGCTACACCGCCGCCATCTACGCCGCGCGCGCGAACCTCTCGCCGCTGCTCTTCCAAGGGATGCAGCCCGGCGGACAGCTCACGATCACGACCGACGTCGAGAACTACCCCGGGTACCCCGACGGCGTGATGGGGCCGAAGATGATGGAGGACTTCCAGAAGCAGGCCGAACGCTTCGGGACCGAGATCCGCTTCGAGCAGATCATCGACATCGACATGTCCACGCGTCCGTTCACATTGAAGACCGACTTCGATTCGGTGCAGGCGCGCGCTGTGATCATCGCGACGGGCGCGAGCGCGAAGTTCCTCGGCTTGCCCGCGGAAATGGACCTCATGGGGCACGGCGTGTCGGCCTGCGCGACGTGCGACGGCGCCTTCTTCAAGCAGAAGCACGTGCTCGTCGTCGGCGGCGGCGACACCGCGATGGAGGAGGCGAACTTCCTGACCCGGCATGCGGCGCGCGTGACCGTCGTCCACCGTCGCCAGGAATTCCGCGCCAGCAAGATCATGCTCGACCGCGCCCGCGCGAATCCGAAGGTCGACTGGATGCTGAACAAGGGCGTCCTGGACATCTTGTCCCAACCCGACAAGAAGAAGGTGCGCGCCGTCCTGCTCGAGGACACGATCACGAAGGAACGCATAGAGCAACCCGCCGACGGCGTGTTCATCGCGATCGGCCACCAGCCGAATTCGTCGATCTTCAAGGGCAAGCTCGCGATGGACGAGACGGGCTACCTCACTGTGCGCAGCGGTTCGACGTACACGAGCGTCGAAGGCGTCTTCGCGTGCGGCGACGTGATGGACAAGGTCTACCGACAAGCTGTCTGGGCGGCGGGCTCGGGCTGCCAAGCGGCGATCGATGCCGAGCGCTGGCTCGAGTCGCAAGGACACTGATCGGGTCGGAGGTGGTCCGACTCGCTCGCTGGAACATCGCGCGGCGGAGTTCTCGCTCGCCGAGCCTCAGAGCGTGTGAAGAAATCACACGCTCTCGCGATGCGAAGCGTCGCCCGTAGAACCTGAGAGCGCGCAGACTCGATTTCTTCACGGGCTCTCAGTGGGCGCGCAGGGTCGCGAGCACGTGCGCGTGCGCGAGGCCGTTCGTGCCGATCGCGTTCCCCGTTTCGATGGAACCCGTGCCGTTCCAGCACGTGAACCGGCCCCCGGCTTCTTCGAGCAGCACGGCGAACGGTGCCAGGTCCCATGTCTTCACGCCCGCTTCGAGCCAAGCTTCCGCGCGCCCATCGAGCACCATCGTCGGCGCCGCCGGGTCGCCGAAACTGCGCGTCGAAGCCGAGGACGTGATCAAGGCCGCGACGGCGCGACCTTCGGGCATCGCGAGCATGCGCCGCAATTCACCGAGCGAAAGCGTCGAGTCCTTCCACGCCGCGATGCGCGACACCGAAAGCCTCGTCCCGTCACGGTACGCACCGAGTCCGCGCGCGCCCCAGTAGTGCTTGCCGAGTGCAGGCATCGCGCACGCGCCGACGACGACCTCACCTTCGTGCTCGAGCGCGATGAGCGGTCCCCAGAACGATCCTCCGCGCGCGAACCCGCGCGTGCCGTCGAGCGGATCGACGATCCACCGCGTCCGCGCGCTCCCCGCGTGCGCGCCGGTTTCCTCGGCCAGGATCGCGTGCTCGGGGAATGCCGCACGAATCGTCGAGAGGATCGCGTCCTCGGCCGCGCGATCCGCCGCGGTCACGGGCGTCTCGTCGGACTTCGTTTCGACCGCGACGCCATGCTCGAAGTAGGGGAGCGAGACACGTGACGCAGCTTCGACCGCGCGGCGCGCGACGTCGAGTGCGTGAGGGAGGTCGAGCTGCTGCATCGCCGGATTGGAGCACAACGGCCGCGAGCCAGCGCCACGAGGCGACCCAGGACTCTCGTGTGGCTACTCCGCGCCCGACTGCATGACTTCCGCCAATGCAGTGACATCGCGCTCACCGATGCCGATGTCGTCGGCGACTCGTCGCCAGGTTCGGACCGTGGTGAGTACTTGCTCCTCGATGTCAGCGGCCGCGCGGTCCTTCAATCGGTAGAACGGTGCGGTGCTGCGCAGTGTCGCGAGGCTCGGTCGTGGGTCGGTCTCGTCGATCGCCAGCGCGTGATCACGCTTGTCCGGGTCGGGATTGATGTCGAAGGCCGGAGCCAATCGCCAGCCCGTCGAACCGCGCAAGAAGCCGTGATTGCGCAGGTGATCGTCGCGGTTGCCGACGAGGATGGAGAATGCGATGCGGCGGTAGAGCTGGGCCAGGTCCTCGTCGAGTCGGCCGACGTCGCCTTGCCGCTGGAGTGCTTCGGCGATCTCCAGGTAACTCCCCGCGTCGCCATCGTCACGTTGGAGCAGGGTCATCGCGGAGGCGTAATGGACTCGACTCGGTCCGCTCCGATCGAAGCGTTTCACGCAGAACGTGTGGTGTCGACCCGAGAAGTGGGCGAGTCGCGACTCGGGTGTCTCGATGCCGGCGGCGCTGGCGAGCCGGTGAACCAGGAACTCGCACGCTCCGAAGTCTCGTCGATCGTCGTTCGCCGGGAATTTGGCCAACCAAAGCGCGCCATGTTCGTCGAGGAACGAGGCCTTGGGTCTCGTGCCGCCGAGGCTGCTGCCGGGCACGACCAGCATGCGCAGCCATTCGGAATACTCCGGTCGCGCAGTCGCGTCATCTTCGTCCACGCCTCGAGCCGCGGCTTCGAGCTCACGCAAACGCGTGACCGGCGGAACTCCAGGCGCGCGATCGTCCAGCCAGCGCTCCGACTGCGGATCTCGCAGCCGCAGGCCTCCCATCCGCGCGGCATCGCTCACTCCCGTGAGAAAATCCCAGTCGCTCAATCGGCGCGGTTTCCGTTGCTCGCGCCGGGCTTCGTCGGCCTCGCGGCGTTCCATGAGAACGCGCCCCCATCGATCGGGAGACGAATCGCGAAACACGCCGTGCAGGGCGCGGCCGGCTCGCGGATGGAAGTCGCCCGCGGTCAGCGGCAGTTCCGGGTCGATCGCGAATGCATGTCGCTGGTTCGACGACCAATCCTCCGTGTAGCGGAAGCGAATGATCTCGTGCCCGCGCGAACGTGCGCGAGCTAGCGTCCCCACGCGGGACGGCGACGCACCTCTCGACGCGTCGTCCAGCCAGACCTCGAGCGTGTCGCTCATGGCGCGAACCGACCCCGCGGGGGAGCGGGCTGAGCGAGGTCTTGCAAAGTCCGGCCCAGTTCGTCTTCCGCCGCGAGGCGATCGATGTCTTGGCCCAACCCGAGGACTTGCAGCACGCGGAGAGTGGTCGCGAGGCTCGTGGTCGGGTTCCCGGACTCGAGCTTGGCCACGGTCTGCTTCGACACGCCCACCCGCGCGGCCACGACGGCCTGAGTCATCCGGCGCCGTAGACGGGCGGCGCGAAGGCGCTCGCCGAGCGCCTTCAGTTGTCGTGCGGCAGCGGGAAACGTCGGCGGAGTTCTCTTCGCCATGATGAATTAGATCGACTTCTGCTTGTGAAAAGTCAATCTAAATAGACTTACTCGGACGATTGACCGGATCGGACGCCCCGGCAGTGCGGGAGGCCGGGGAACGGCTGGGAGGCAGGCTCAGCGAGCCCGCTCGAGCAGAACGCGATGCACCGGAAGTTCGGCGCGCCGGCGTCCGTTCGCGAAGCCCTCCCAGGTCGCGATTCGCCAACCATCGTGCTCCAGCTCGAGTTGGCCCGGATCGTAGGGCAGCTCGAGCACGATGCGTCCGTCGGCCAGGCTTCGCGCGAGTTCGCGGCCCGACACCGTCGTGAGGCGCGCGCCTTCGATCGCGCGGATCGACCCCGAACGGTCGCGGCCGGCGATCCACAACTCGGCGCGCCAGGCGGGAGCGAGTTCGACGTCGATCTCGAATCGATCGTCCAGGCGACGCGCGTCGCGATCGTCGCCGTAGGACGAGGTGCGTCCATCGGCCTCGATCAGCCAATGGAAGCGACGGCTCGCGAGCACGGGAAGCGCGACCGCCTCGCCATGCGCGACCTCGAACATCGGGATTCGCGGATCGAGCGCGTAGGCGGCGCGTTTGCCGAGTTCGTTGCGATCGACGAGCAGCGCGCAACGAACTCGCGGAATCGGATGACCGCGTTCGTCGCGCGCGCGCACGACGAGCGGGAGCGGCGCTTCGGCGTCGAGTCGCGTGAACTTCGGGCCGATGCCGGGCAGCGTGAACTCAGCGCTCGCTGGATCGAACGGCCACGGTCCGCCGCTTCGTGGTGTCGCGATCCATGTGCCGGCGGGCAGGTCGTTGATGTCGATCGACGCGCGACCGTCGTGGCCGCCATCGACCCTAACCGCGCGTTTCTCGAGCGAATCATCGGTGTTGGTGAGTTCGAGCTCGAACGCGAGATTGGAGCGTGCCGACTCACTGCGCGCTTCGATCCGGACCGCGAACTCGTCGCGCGGTTCCAGCACGATCTCGCGCTCGACGGTTCCGACTGTGACGTCGATGACGATGCGCGCGGGTGCGTGACCCGGAACCGTGACGAGAGTCGGATGGGCGCCGGGCGTCAGCCCGCCGACCGCGAAACCGTGCAGAGCGCGCTCGAGCTGGAACCCGCTGACCTCGACCCGCGCGTCGTCGATCGCGACCCCGCTCGCACTCGTCACGCGGATCACGAGCCGCGCCGCATCCGTGAACTCGAGGCGCACGGGTTCGCCCGCGAATCCACGCACGGCGTGCACGCGACGTTCCGCGCGGCGCAGCCCGTCGGCGGTCACGGCACGAAGCATCCAGTCTCCGCCAACATCACGTTCGAGGAGGCTGCGCGAAGGCGCGCGAACGAAGCGGACAAAAGGTCGGGAGCCGGGGTGAGCGCGCGATTCTGCGACGATCGATCCGTCCGAAGCCACGAGCCGGATCACCGCTCCGTCGAGATCCGTCGGATCGGCATCGAGCTCGAATTCGGCCGGGACATCGAGCGTCAGTGCGAGTGTCCAGTTGGCGTCGATCGTGCGCTCGAGGACGATCAGCGCGGCGTCGCTCGCCGCATCGAAAGCAAGCGCGTTCCGGCTCGAAACGCGCGTCACGCCGAGAGCGTCGGTCGGCGCGGCCTCGTCGATCCGCACGCCTTGGAGTGGCCGACCATTTGCATCCGTGACGAGCGTACGCCGCACGACTGCGGCGTCGGGAGTGCCCTGAAGTTCGACGAACGCGGACGAGTTCGAAGCGTCGGTGTCGATTGGTGCGCGGCGCTCGACGCGCACCGAGGCGCCTGGTGCGACGCCCGCACTCCACGGACGAACCTCGGGCATGCTCGCAAGATCCGCGGCCGTTCCGTTGAACGCGAAGTGTGCGACGAACGGCGCGAGGACAACGAATGCCGCGATCGACATCCAGATCGCGACGGATACTCCGGACGATGACCCAGCTCCACGCGGAAGCGCGAGCGGTACGAGCAGTGCCGACCATGTGCTTCGTTGGCCGAACTCGGCATCGAGGTCTCGTCGCAAGAGGTCGAGGCCTCGCTGCACGCGACTGCGCACGGTCTCGACGTTCGAGTCCGTGCGTCGCGCGATCTCGCGCGGCGGCAGCCCTTCCGCGAAGCGCAGGAACACGGCCGTGCGGTACGGTTCGCGCAGGCGTTCGAGCGCTTCGAGCACGCGTCGTTGGATGCGCAGCCTCTCCAACGCGTCGTCCTCGGTCGCCTCGCAGCGCGCGACGGCTCGCTCTCGATCGACACGACGCGCGTCACTGCGCAGGAAGTTGCGCGCGTGATTGCGCACGACGACGGCGAGCCACGAACGCACACCTTCCGAGCCGCGCGGCGGCGATTCGATCGCGGACGCAAACGCATCCTGGACCGCGTCGTCGGCGCGGCTCGCGTCACCGAGCAATCCTCGCGCGAGCGCGCGGAGGAACTCCTGGTGCTCGATCAGCACGTCGGCGGGGAGGTGTGGGTTGTCGGGCGGCATCGCTCGTGCTCAGGAAACACCGCGCAGCCCGATTCCGGGGCCGGAAATCCGGAGGGAACGAAAAGGGCTGAAAACCGGCCTCGTTTCCGTCGGGCGTGGTGTATCGGAAACCGATGAACCTCGCCTTCCTCGATGCGCTGCTGCGCCGTTCCACGGGTCGTCTCGACGTGGGATCGCAGCGCGTCTCCACCGGACAGCTCCTCCTGGCCGTCGTCGTCCTCGGCGCGGTCACCGGCCTGTCGATGTCCCTCTACGGACTGCGTTGGGGGACGCAATACGGCGCATTCCACGTCGTCGCCGTGATGATCAAGGTGCCGGCGCTCCTCCTCTTGACGCTCGTCGTCACGAGTCCGTCGCTGTACGTGTTCTCGGCGCTTGCGCGCAGTCACATGTCGTTCCTCGACACGGTTCGACTGCTGCTCGCGGCCAGCGCCTTGTGCTGCGTCGTCTTGGCGAGCCTCGCGCCGATCACCGCGTTCTTCACGTTCGGAACGCGCAGTCATCCGTTCCTCCAGCTCTTGAACGCCGCGTTCTTCGCTGTCGCGGGAGTGATCGCGCTGCGCTACGTCGTGAAAGAGCTCGCGGACCGCGAGCCCGGCGATGAGGAACGTGTACCGGGCGTCAAGCGCATTCCGGGCCGCCCGAGTGACCGCGTCGTCGTCGCTTGGACCGTGCTCTACGCGCTGGTCGGCGCGCAGATGGGCTGGATGCTGCGCCCGTTCGTCGGAAGTCCGCACTTGCCGCAGACACTCTTCCGCGACGTCGAGTCGAACGTGTTCGCCGGCCTCGCCGAAGCGCTGAAGTACTTGGACTGACGTGGTGCTGCGTGTACGCGATGTCCTCGCGGGGCGGCGCGACTTCAGCGCGGATTCCGAGCGCGTTCCGTGGCCCCGCATCCTGGCGCTCGTGGTTCTTGCCGGGATCGTGCACGGCGCCGCGATGGGTTCGCTCGGGATGCGGCCGCGACTGATCGCGTACGGCGCGATCAAACTGCCGATCCTCATGATCGGCGCGACGTTCTTGTGTCTGCCGAACCTGTGGGTCGTGTGTGCGGTGCTCGGCGTGCGCGCGAAGTTCGCGGGCACCGTCCGCGGGATCCTGTGCGCACAAGCGACGCTCGCGATCACCGCGGCGAGCCTGGCTCCGGTCGTCGCTTTCGTCGGACTGTGCGGCGCGAGCTATCCTTTCGCGCTGCTCGCGAACGCCGTCGTACTCGCCTTGGCGGCAGTCGCGGGGCAGCGCTCACTGCGGCGTCATGCGACACCGCTGGTCGAGCGTGCGCCGCGTGTGCGCGTCGTACTGCTCGCGTGGTTCGTGCTGCACGCATTCACATCCACGAAGCTCGCCTGGATCCTGCGCCCGTTCGTGGGCGACCCGGAGCTGCCGGCCGAGTTCGTTCGCGCGGAACGTTGGTCCGACGATCCGTTCGCAAACCTCTTCTGGACCGCGGTCGCGCTCGCGGCGTCGATCGCGCGGCGATTCGTGGACTGAACCAAGCGGACTTTCACGCGCACGGACCGACCGAAACGAACGAGGCCGGCCGATGTCGGCCAGCCTCGTCCGATCCACGAGAGGGAATCCGTCACCTCGAGGTGGACGGATCCGTCGCGACTACGGTTGCCAAGTGAGCTGCAGTCCGTTCGACAGGTTGAACGTCGAAGCCGTGCAGAACGCCGCCGCGTTGCGATACCAGATCTGGTAGGTGCGATTGCCCGGCGCGAGGATGGCACCGCGGACCGACACCGTCGGATCGCCGACGCCCGGGTAGTGCGAACCGCCCGATGCGTTGGTCACGGTCTTGAGGCGAATGACCGTCCCACCCGCGCAACGCTTGCCGTCGCCGAAGACCACGCCGAGCCCGCCGCTCTGCTGGGTCGTGCCTTGGAAGTAGAGTGCCGAGCTGTTGGGCATCCCCGTGCCCACGAGGTCGATGGTGTCGGCCGAGATGGACGGGTTGCCCGTCGCGGCGAGATTGGCTCCGGCAGCCACGATGCTGCTCGCGCAGCCGTTGCCTGCCGCACCCGAGTTGCCGCACGGGCACAACGTCGGGCTGCCGTCACCAAAGCAGAAGGGAGTACCGACGGGCGGCGAGCAGGGCGGTTGAATCGTGAACGTGCCGAGGCTCGGCACTTCGCCCGGCCACAGCCCCACCTGGATCACGTAATTCTGGCCGGAAACGGCGTTGAACGTCAGCTCGGACTCACCGCCGACGAGCACGCAGCCGTCGTCGTTGCAAGCGAGCGCCGAACCGGTCGGGCACGCGGATCCGGCGTACACCGCGACCTTCGTGTCCGCGGCGGACTGGTTGCAGAACGACACGAGCACAGAGCCGTTGCACGGCGCGGTCCAGCGGTACCACAGGTCGTACGTGACGAGTTCGTTGGCGCACAACGCTTCGTTCTGTCCCTGGAATCCCGTGGTCGCGGTCGAGTCGTCCCACGCGAACGGTCCATTGCCGCTGATCACGATGGGCGTCGCACAGTCGTCGCCCGCGGGCGGCGTGTACGGATCGACCGTGAACGAGCCGGGCGCTCCGCCGGCGGTCTGGTAGCTGCCGATCTGGAAGAGGTACTGCTGTCCCGCGGCCGCGAGGAACCCCGCGCGCGCGTTGCCGGACAGAATGCCGCAACCATCGTCGTCGCACGAGAGCGGTTCGGCCGCGGGGCAGCCACCACCGGCGTACACCGCGACGCGCAGGTCGTGAGCTCCGCCCACGCAGGTGTTCAGCGCGACCCAACCGGTCGACGCCGCCGTCCAGACGTACCACACGTCGAAGGACATCGCGGAGGTGTTGAAGATGAAGCAGCGCGCGTTCGTCTGACCCGTGGTGCCCGTCGTCGCGTTCGTCGTGTCGTAGCCATGCGGACCGACACCAAAGATCGGCAACGCGCCGGTGCACTCGTCGTTCGGCAGGCCCACGAACGGCTGGATCGTGAAGGTGCCCGAGCCCGGCACGGCCGGCGGATTTCCGCCCGGATACAGGCCGATTTGGAACGTGTACTGGAGTCCGTTCACGACCGGGAAGACGACCGTGCTCTCGAAGGTCGGACACGTGTCGTCGTCGCAGTCGATCGCCGCCGAGGTCGGGCAACCGGCGCCTGCGTACACGGCGATCTTCGTGTCGATGCCCGCGCCCGAGCCGCACGTGTCGAGACGCGCGGTGCCGGTGAACGTGGACGTCCAGCGATACCAGACGTCGGCGCGCACGGCCGTGTTGTTGAACAGGTTGCAGGCCGTCTCGTTCTGTCCCTGCGTGCCGGTCGTGGCGGTCGTGTTGTTGTACGAGTAAGTGCCCGGCCCGGCGATCACGACAGGCGTCGCGCAGTTGTCCTCGGGCGGCGGCGTGATCGGGTTGATGTCCAAGGTGCCCACGCCCGGCACGGCCGGCGGGTTGTTGCCGGGATACAAGCCGAGTTGGATCGTGTACTGCTGGCCGAGCGTGACGGTCAGGTCGACCGTGCTCCCGAACGCCGCGCACGCATCGTCGTTGCAACGGAGAGCGGCGGTCACCGGGCATCCCGCTCCGAGGTACACCGCGAGCTTCGTGTCGACGGAGTTCCCGGCCCCACACGTCGAGATGCGCGCCACGCCGTTGAACGTTGCCGTCCAGCGGAACCACACGTCGTTCAAGACGGCCGTGTTGTTGAAGAGGAAGCACGCGGCTTCGGTTTGACCTTGCGGCCCCGTGGTGGCGAACGAGTTGTCGAACGGGAACGAACCCGTGCCGACGAGCACGTCCGGCGTCGCGCAGTTGTCCGAGCCGCCGACCTGGTGCGTCACGAGCGCCAAGTTCTGATTGCCGTTCGTGGGGCCGGCGGGTTGCTGCACTCCGTTGCGGGGCGCCGACGGCTTCATCCATCCCGACTTCGGACCGACTTGCTGCGCAAGCGCCGAGGAGCCGAGGGTTGCGATTCCGAACGCAACGAGCAGGGTCGAATGTTTCATGTGTCGTCGAGGAGGGGGATGAGCCAGGTCGCAGAGGGGCCTGTTCCGGCGGGCCCGGAACGAAGCTTCCGAGTCCAGACTACCGCTCGTCGGCCTGCGCGGGTTGTACGACTTCGACGCCATTGCGCCTCACGGCGGATCGCCTTCACGGGAGGCACGCGCGCCGTGGATGCGTTCGCAGCTCGTACCCGGGCACGAAATGGGCCCTCGGCGCGAGCGCTCGAGGGCCCGAAGACGGCCCTCGAGCGCTCGCGCCGAGGGCCGATCGTGTTAGCGTCCCGCGGTGGACGAGAGCGGCGCATCCGACGGCTTGCCGCGTGAGCTCCTCGTCGTCCGCCTCGGGGCCATCGGCGACGTCGTCAACGCATTGGTCGTCGCCAGCGCGTTGCGCGCTTGGCGGCCCGAGATCCGGATCGCTTGGGCCGTCCACGAACTCGCCGCGCCGCTCCTCGTCGGGCATCCCGACGTCGCGCGCGTCCACGTGTGGCGCAGGTCGCGCGGCCTCGCGGGCTTCCGCGACGTCGTGCGCGAGGTGCGCGAGCGTCGCTATCCGTTGGCACTCGACCTCCAGCGTCTCGCGAAGAGCGCGTTGCTCGCGCGGCTGTCCGGCGCGCGACGCGTCGTCGGTTTCGATCTGGGGCGCTGCAAGGAATGGAGCTTCCTGTGGACGACGGAACGCATCGCCGCAGGGCCGCGTTCCGAGCACATGGTCGATCAGTACTTGTCGTTCGCGCGCCATCTCGGCGCACCGACGCCGCGCGCGATCCATCGTCTGCCGACCACGCCTGCCGCGGATGCGCGCGCTGCGCGGATCGTCGAGGACTTCGGTGGACCCCCGATCGTGATCGGCCTCGGCGCGAGCAAGCCCGAGAAGCGTTGGCCCGTCGAGCGCTACGGCCAGTTGGCGCGCGAGCTGGTCGGAAAGTGCGGCGTTCCCGTGTGTTTCGTCGGTGGCCCCGCGGATCGGGAGGGCGCACGGATCGCGCTGGAAGTCGCTGGCCCCCGTGTCTTCGATCTCGTGGGCGCGACGAGCCTCGTCGAGTTGGCTGCGATCTGTCGCCGCGCAGAACTCTTCGTCGGCGGCGACACGGGCCCGATGCACATCGCCGTCGCGAGCGGCCTGCGCGCGGTCGTGCTGTTCGGCCCGGGCGATCCGCGGCGCACCGGACCGTACGGCGCCGGGCATCGCATCGTGCGCGTCGTGCCGCCCGGCGTCGATCCGCTCGGCATCGTCGACGCGCGGATCGAGGATGTCTCGGTCGAGGTCGCGCTGGCCGAGACGCGCGCGGCGCTCGCTGCGATCTGAAAGTCGCCGAGTTCGGCAGCGGAACGGCCCGTCAGTCCCGACAAGGGTCCGATCCGGCGCCCGAATCCGCGGGAAGTCCGCCGTGCGCGCGTGGATCCGACCGCCGCGACCCGCCAGAATGCGCGCATGCAACCGGGGGAGCGCGCGCGACGATTCGAAGGCCGACACATCGGCGTGACCGGCGCGGGGACCGGGATCGGACACGCGATCGCGACGCGGCTCGCGAGCGAAGGCGCCGTGCTGTCCTTCTTCGCGCGCGATCAGCGCCGTATCGAAGCGGTCGCCGACGAGATCCGCGCCGGCGGCGGACGCGCGACGGCTTTCGCGTGCGACGTGCGTCGACGCGCGGACGTCGATCGTGCCTTCGACGCGGCACGCGAAGCGCAGGGAGCCTTCCTCGCGCTCGTCGCGAACGCGGGGATCGGTGGTGCGAACGTCGCGGGTGCTGCGGATCGCTTCGACGATCTCGTCGCGACGAACCTCGTCGGGACGTACAGCACGTTGCGCGCGGCCGAGCGTCACTTGGCTCCGGGCCCCGAGCCGCGTCACCTCGTCGTGATCGCGTCGATCCTCGCGCGCATCGGCGTGCCCGGGTACACGGGCTACTGCGCGAGCAAAGCCGGACTTCTGGGGCTCGTGCGCGCGCTCGCGGCCGAGCTTGCACCGCACAATGTGCAGGTCAACGCGCTGTGCCCCGGCTGGGTCGAGACCGAGATGGCTCAGGAAGGGCTCGCGGGCATGTCGCGCGGCATGAACGTGTCCGTCGACGAAGCGCGTCGCATCGCGATGAGCGCCGTGCCGCTCGGCCGTATGAGTCAACCGTCGGAGATCGCCGGCGTGGTTGCGTGGTTGATCTCCCCCGACGCGCGCGGCACGACGGGCCAGGGGATCGACGTCAACGGTGGCGCGTTCATGAGCTGATGCCCTTGACCCACGAAATCGAACTCGAAGCGCGCACGGGGACGCAGATCCAACCGCACGCGCGTGCGTTGCTCGAGCGCGCGCGCAAGTTGGAAGCGCTGCCGCTCGAGGGTCTCGCGGCGCGCGTGGCCGACGGATTGGCGCGACTGCGACTCACGTACGGCTTGGAAGCCCGCGACGCGAATCCGGTGCGCGCGCTGCTCGCGGCGCTGCCGCGGACCGAGCTCGCGCGCCGCGCGACGGATCTCGCGCTCGAGCTCGAGGCCGCGCGACAATTGGTCCTCGATCGCGAACGTTCCGCGGCGGAAGTCGACCGACGCTCGGAGTCGCTGAAAGAGGCGCTGCGCGAGCGCAGTACGGACTTGGCGACGGCGTTGGCGCGCGCGGACGAGGCCGTGAGCGCGCGACGCGATCTGGACACCGTCCGGGCGCAGCTCGTCGAGGCCGCGCGGGAACACGATCGGCTCGGCGCGGAGCTCGCGCGCGCTCTCGAGCGGGCGCGCGCCGTCGCGAACGAGCTCGACGCCGCGCGCAATCGAGCGCTCGAACTCGCCGCGGATCATGACCGGGACCTCGCGTCGGCGCGCGCCGATCGCGCGCGTCCGGATCCGCGCATCGAACTCGTGCGATCGGCGCTGGCAGCGACTGCGGAACGCGAGCTTTCGCGCGCCCAGCTCGCCGAACTCGAGCGCGCAGCCGCGGTCGAGCGTCACGGCGCGATCGACGCTGAACTCGGTCAGGTGCGCCGCGAGCGCGACGCCGCGAGCGGTGAGTTGTGCCGGCTGCAAGCCGAATCGGAACTCGAAGCCGCACAGCATCGCAGCACGATCGAGGGCTACGAGCGCGCGCTCGTCAACGACAGCCGCAATGCGGAAACCGCGCGCCGCGAACTCGAGTGGCGCCGCCGCGAGATGGACGCGCTGCGCGCGGAGTCGAGCGGACTGCGCTGGAAACTGCTCGGCGGTGACCTCGCCGCGCGCATCGCGCTTTGGGATAGCGAGGCGGCGCCGTGATGCCCGAAGTCGTCCCCGTGAAGCCCGTCAGCGTCGTGATCCCGGCCTTCGAATGCCGCGCCGACCTCGCGGCGAACCTGCCGCCGCTGCTCGACGAGCTCGAGCGCCGCGCGGTCGGCGACGAAGTCATCGTCGTGGACGACGGCGGCGACGACGGACTCGAGAGTTGGATTGCGCACACCTTCCCTCCGCCGGCCACGTTCGACTCCGCGCGCGCTGACGTGCGCGTGCTGCGGCGGAAGAAGAACGCCGGCCCCGCTCGATCCGCCGTCGACGGCGCGCGCGCGGCCGGACACGGCCTCGTTCTGCTCCTCGGCTGCGAGGCGCGCGTGCGCACGGGATTCCTCGCGCCGCTCGTCGCCGCGCTCGACGATGCGAACGTGGTCGCCGCATCGCCGCGCATCGTCAGGCCCGACGGCCGCGGACTGCCGCGGCTCGTGTGGCGCAACGGTCTGCTCGAGATCGAACCCGGAGACGGCGATGCGAACGCGAATGAGATCACGGACGCTGCTTACGCGTCGATGTCCGCGCTGCTCGCACGCCGCGACGAACTCGTCGCCGCCGGCTTCGACGCGCGTTTCGCGCCGGGCGATTTGGCCGACGTCGATCTGTCCTGGACCTGGAAACGCGCGGGTCGCCGCGTCGTGATCGTGCCCACGTCGGTTGTCGAGATCGCGCGTTCGGCCGATTCCGCGCCGCCGTCGCGCGCGCTCGAGCTGCGCAACCGACTGCTGCTCACGTGGAAACACCTCGACGCCGCCGATCGCCGCCATGAGCACGTCGAAGCGCTCGAGGCACGCGCGCTCGAAGCGTTGCTCGCGGGTCGCGCGGACGAGCTGGCCGGGATCGCGCTGGCGCTCGAGGCGGACGCCGGCCGCTGACGGTACGGATCTACGGATCCGTGGCGCGCGACGAGCTCGCGCGTCGCGGACCAGATTCGCGGGCACGGTTTCGACCCCGTGACGCCCCCGGGCGCGGCACGCGCGCGTTCGCGCCGGAAATGCAGCGAATTCGTGTCTCGGCGCAGTCGGCCGTGCAGGTCGTTCGGGTGTACCGCGCTCCCGGCGCGGATCCGGCCCCGTCACGCATCGTTCACCGCGACCCCCATGACTTTCTCGAACCACCTGCGTCTCACAGCCGCTCCCACGGCAGCCTTCCTCGCCCTTGCGACCCTCGCTCTCGACGCGCGATCGGCGACGAACGAGTCCTTCACCGCAGTCGAAGCCGCGCCGGCAGGCGTGTCTTCGTTGCAAGCGATCTCCGTCGGGCCTCTGGAGGCGCGCGTCTACCTCGACCGGCCCGGCGACGGCGCCTTGTGGGCGCGCGGACGGCGCTGGAAGGCGAGCTTCGACGACTCCGGCGCGACGTACTACGCCGGATTCGGCGCGCGTCAGCCGCGGAGCCTGCCGCACGCGCTGTCGCCCGACAGCGTGACGATCGGCGGCGAGCCGCTCGACTTCGCGCGCGTGTCGACGCCCGAAGTGTTCGGCGAGCGCGTCGAGCTCGACCGCGGCGCGTTCGTCGAGGCGTACGAGCTGGATGTCGACTCGATCGAGCAGCTCTTCGTCTTCGACTCGCTGCCGCGCGGCGGCGATCTCGTCGTGACGATCCCCGTCGCGAGCGAGCTCGACGGAGTGGAGACCGACGCCGGCCTGGAGTTCCGCGGTGAACTCGGCCGCGTGACGTACAGCCGCGCCATTGCGATCGACGCCGACGGCAAACGCGTGTCCGCGCCGACGCGCTTCGTCGACGGCGCGATCCAGATCACGGTCGACGCGCAGTTCCTGGCGACGGCCGCGTTCCCGCTCGTCATCGATCCGGTCGTGGGCCAGATCGTGCTCGATACGACGGTCGACGACACGTTCGCGCCGGACATCGCCTGGGATCCGTTCCACCAAGTCTGGCTCGCCGTCTACGCCGAGACGTTCTCGGCCACGGACATCGACGTGTTCGCACGGCTGACGAACGCGGCGGGCCTGACGATCTCGACCGCGTATGTGGACGCCTCGACCGCGTCGTGGACGCGGCCGCGCGTGGCGAACAACGGCGCGGCGCACAAGTTCCTCGTCGTGGCCGAGCGCACGAGCTCGACGCCCAAGGCTGTCATGGGCCGCATGGTCGTCCCGAACGGAACGATTCTCACGGTCGATCCGCAGTTCGACATCGGCGGGTCCGCGGCGGGCGACAAGATGACCCCGGACGTGGGCGGCGATCCCTCGACGTCGGGTTCGACGCGTTTCTGCGTCGTTTTCGAGCACACGCTGGGCGGCGGGGACAGCGAGATCGGCTTCCGACAGGTCACGTCGAACAGTGCGCTCATCGGCGCGGCACCGACGTACTTCGCCGACGCGACCGTGGAGCGCAACTACGCACCCAGCGTTTCACGCTCGAAAGGCAGCACTTCGTGGGGGATCGCGTGGCTGCACGAGATCTCGTTCCCGTTCGGCGTCGGAGTCTTCGTCGCCAGCGTAGACGGCGGTGGAACGACCACCACGACCCCCTTCGCACTGCCGACGGTCCTCAACACCATCGTCGCGACGCCGTGCGTTTCGTCGCCGCTCACGGGTAGCGTGCGCTACGCGGTCGTCTATTCCAGTCGATCCATCTTCCCCCTGGGTTCTCCGGCGGACGTGATCGTGACAGCCGTCGACGGGGGGACGATTCTCCAGACCGTGAACCTCATGACTTTGGAGAACTCCGGCCAGCAGGCACAGAATCAAGTCGAGCCGTCGGTGGACAGCGACGGCCAGCACTTCCTCGTCGCGTACTCCGAACGCAATGCGACGTTCGGGCACTACGAGTGCTTCGTGTCCGACATCTACCTGGCCGGCAACCAACTCGGTCTCTCGCAGTCGCACGTCATCGTGCACCCGGGGCTCGGTCTCTCGCAGCGCGTCTCGCAAATCGCAGCCAAGCCCGCGCTGAGCGGAACGAGCCACCGCTACGCCGTCATCTATGAGATCAGACAAAACGATCAGAATCACGACGTCGTGGCCAAGCTTTTCGACGGCTTCGAAGGCGGAACGACGGGATCGTTCTGCCCCGGTGACGGCACGTTGGTGGCCTGCCCGTGTGGCAACGACAGTGTGCAGGGCCGCGGGTGCAGCAACTCGGTCAACTCGGACGGAGCGCTGCTGGCGGCGTCGGGGACGGCATCGACGGTGAACGACACGCTGCGCCTCCAGGCGAGCGCCTTGCCGCCGTCTTCGACGTGCCTCTTCTTCCAGGGGACGGTGCAGAACTCGCCCAACGTCTTCGGCGATGGACTCCTGTGCACCGCGGGCACGGTGGTCCGGCTCGCGACGAAGACGGTGATGCTCGGCGCGGTGCAGTACCCGGCACCCGGATCGAGCGATCCCTCGATCAGCGTCCGCGGCGCGGTGCCGCTCAACGGAGGCCAGCGCTACTACCAGGTCTGGTACCGCAACGCCGCGGCGTTCTGCACGAGCGCGACGTTCAACCTGACGAACGGCGTCTCCGTGAGCTGGGCGCGCTGAGACCGTGACCTAGTGCGCAGGGCGCGTCGTCACCGCGGGTCGGTGGCGGCGCGCCCTTCTCGTTCATCTCGCCAGCGCTTCGAGCGCGGTTGCACGCGTCGCCAACAACACGTCGTCCGCGGGCGAGACCGCGAGGCCGGCCTCGGCGTACTTCGCGGACGTCCGGTGCGCGCTCAGTTGCGCGAGCACGTTCGCGACCTGTCGCCAGTACGCCACCTGGGCGGGATACACGCCGGCGATGGCGAAGTCCGCCTCGCGCTCGCTGGCCTCGACGTCGCCGTGACGCTCGAGCACGACGGCGTAGAACATCCGCGCGTTGTGGTTCATCGGTTCCTTGGCGAGAGCGAGCGCGTAGTACATCAGCGCGTCCTCGAGTTCGTCGTGCAGTAACGCGTAGATGCCGACCTGCGCCCAGGCGCCGCCCAGGCGGGGATCGAGCTGCGCGGAGCGCACATAAGCCTCATTCGATTCGTCGGTGCAGCCGCGCTGCGTCAGCGCGTTGCCCATGAGGACGTACAGCGCCGCAGTGGACGGATGGCGCGCGAGCCCGCGCCAGCACCACGCTTCGGCCTCGGCGTGGTCCTCCGGCCCCTGCAGTGTCTGCGCGATCAGGTTGTAGGTGTCCACGGATCCTGGATCGAGCGCGTGCGAGCGCTCGAGAAGCGCGCGCGCAGCCACGGGTTCGATCAAGACGAGCGCCTGGCCCGCGTAGTACAGCGCGCGCGCCGAGTCGGGCCACAAGCTCGCGAGCGCCGCGGACGCCGAGCGCGCTCCCGGGGCGTCGCCGACCTGCTGCGCGCTCGAGGCGCGCTGCTCATGGTAGATCGCACGCGCCACGGGAGCGCGCGCTACGGCCTCGTTGAACAACTCGAACGCGCGCTGGTTCAACGCGCGCCGCTCGTAGTAGGACAGCCGCTGCCCCGCCGCGACTGCGCAGCGGCCGCGGATGTAGAGCTCGAACGAGCGCACCTCGGCTGCGAAGTCGGCGGGTGCGCGCGGCGGCATCTCGCGGCCGTTCACCAGCGCTTCGAGCGCGTCGCGGCCGCGCATCGAGGGCGAGAGTTCGGCCAGGCGCGCGTGAGCTCGCGCGAAATCGCCGGACTGGATGCTCGCGAGCACGTGACCGGCGACCGCTTCGTCGTTCCGCGGATCGAGCGCGAGCGCGAGCGCGAACGCGGCGTTCGCTTCTTCCACGCGAACTCGGTCCAGGCTCGCGAAGCCCTCTTCGAGCGCGGCCTCGACCACGCGTGTGCGCGCGAAGGTCGCCGCGGCGCGCACTTCGTCGCGCGAAGCCCACCAGTCGCCACCGAACACAGCCAAGCCGATCACGCTGATCGAGAGCGCCGCGGCGAGCGCCGCTTGACGCGGCTCGCGGCGTGACCAGCGCAGGATCCGCCCGTGGAGCGGCAGCGGACGCGCGCGGATCGGACGCTGCGCCACGCAGGCTTCGAGGTCCTCGGCCAGCGCCGCCGCGCTCGCATAGCGGCGGTTGCGATCGCGCTCCATCGCGGTCGCCACGACGACGGCGAGGTCGCGGGACACCACCGGGTTCAGCGCGCGAATGTCGGTCGCACTGCTCGTCGCGATGGCGCGGTACAGCGCGATCGGAGTCGGACCGTCGAAGGGCCGCCGCAGCGCGAGACACTCGTAGAGCGTCACGCCCAGCGCATAGACGTCGCTCTGCGCGTCGGGCCGCGTGCGCTCACCGCTGACGAGCTCGGGCGCGATGTACGCCGGCGTGCCCGCCGTGTCGCCGGTGCGCGTCAACGAGATCCCCGTCGCCTCCTCGGGGATCGCCAGGCCGAAGTCGACGAGCACGGGATCGCCGTCGCCGCCGACGATGATGTTCGACGGCTTGACGTCGCGGTGGATCACGCCTTGCGCGTGCGCGGCGTGCAGCGCGCGCGCGACGCGTGCGAGGCACGACGCCACGGCGAGCGCCGCCTCGCGTCCGCGCGTCGGTGCGTTCGGGATCGAGGCGCAGCTCGCCGCGGACTCGCGCGCGCGCGCGATCGAGCGCGCGAGGTTCTCACCGTCGACGTAGCGCATCGCGATCCACGGCCGATCGCCGGCGACGCCCGTGCCGAAGATCGTCGCGATGCCCGGGTGCTCGAGACGCGCCGCGAGTTCAGCCTCGCGACGGAAGCGCGCACGAGCAGCCGGGCTCTGCAGGACTTCCGACGGCAAGAGCTTCAACGCGACGCGGCGCCCGAGCGGCTGCTCGACGGCCTCGAACACGACGCCCATGCCGCCGCGTCCGATCTCGCACACGATGTCGTAGGGCCCGACGCGCGCGAGCTGCTCGTCGTCAGCCGACCCGACGCCTTCGCGTTCGAGCTCCGACAGCGCTTCGATCGCATCGCGCACGTCCGAGCCCAAGTGCGCGAAACGCGCCGCGAAATCGTCGGCGTCGACGCGTTCTCCGCGCCGGCGGCGAGCGACATAGAGCTCGACTGCATCCTCGGCCGTGCGCGGCTCGGGCTCCTTCACGATTCCGACTCCGCACCCGGATTCAGCGCCTTGAGCGTCGGGCGCAGACGCACGAGCGCGCGCACGAAACGCTTGCTCGCCGCCGCCGGCTCGATCGCGAGCTCGGCCGCCGCCTCCTCGTTCGAGAGACCCTCGAAGTGCCGCAACGCGACGATCTCACGATCCACTTCGGTTAGCTCCGCCAGCGCTTCGAGCACGCGCGAGCGGATCTCCTCGCGGCGCAGGGCTCGAGTCGGTGTCGTCTGGTTCGCGACGAACGCATCCGCGAGCGCGGCGGCACTGATCGAGGGACGGCTGCCCACGTTCACCTCGCGCAGCGCGTCGCGCATGTGCGCGCCGAGATGACGCCGATGAACGCCCGCCAGCGCCTCGGCCGCCACCAACCGCAACCAGACGTGGAAGGGCAGCGTCGGTCGCCCGCACCAACCCTCGAAGCGCGCCTCGGCGTCGATCCAGGTTTCTTGAACGACATCGGCGGGGTCCACCCGACGGCGCAGACTCGGATCGAGGCGCAGCTCGATCATGCGCTCGATCTGGGACCGCTCGCGCGCGAACAGCGCGAGCAGAGCCTCACGATCGCCGTTGCGCGCGCGCGCGACGAAACCACTGCGATCGACATCCTCCGCCACGAATCGGAGTCTAGCGCGGGGCGCGGGAGGTGCCGGAAACCCGGGCCGGAGCGGCTCCGAACGCGTCGCGTCGCGCCGCGGGCGACCCGAGGCGAACGGCGTAGGTCGCGGTCCCGTTGCTCAGCGCCTCGACGAGCGCCGCGCGCGGGTCGCGTCAGCGAGTCGAGCAAGATCACGGCGTCCTCACCGGCCCCGACGAGCATGCGCGCCTCGTGCCTGACCATCTCGGCCACCGCGAGGTGACGCGACGCCGGCTCGTCGATGGTCGAGCTGATGATCTCGCGCTGACCCTCGGGCAGCATGCGCTCGAATCGCAGCGCCTCTACGCTGGCGCGCGGGAAGTCCTCCTACGCCAACGTGCGCACGAGATCAGGCCCCGAGCGGGTAGATCCGCTCGCTGTGCGGCATCTCGCTCGCCTACGCGAAGCACGCCCGAGCATCATCGAGGCCGTGGCCGTCCGGCTTCGCGCGGTCTCGATCGGTGCCGCGCCTGAGTTCGCGAACGCACCGCCGGTTTCGACGTTGCCAGATGCGCCGGTTGCACGAGATCCACCCGTCCGTCAGATCGCCGCGAGCTCGTCGATCAGGCGTGACGCGGCTACCGCGCGGACCCTCTCGGACAGCGCGAACGTCGCCTTGCCGGCGTGCACGACGTCGAGCCGGTCGAGCTCCAGGTCCTCGAGCGCCGACCGCATCGAAGCCGTTACCGACGACGCGTCCATGCGCTTGAACTCGGACCCGAGCTTCGTCGATACGCGCACGACGAGCAGATCGAGCTCGGCTCCGGCGTACGTGCCCCAGAAGTACGCCTCGCCGCGCTCGACACGCAGCTGTCGAAGTACCTGTTCGATGAGGAAGCCCTCCCACGAGGCCCCGACCTTCACGTGGCCGTCCAGTTGTGAACGCGTCTCGATGTCGAGCAATCGATGGAGCAGGCCGCTGTCCGTCACGTAGATCTTCGGCGACTTGACCTGGCGCTTCGCGAGGTTCGCATGCCAGGGCTGGAGCTGCCGCACCGTGAACGTCGCTGTCAGGAGATCGAGGTAGCGCCGAACGGTCGTGTCCGCGACGCCGAACGCGCGCGCGAACTCGGACGCGTTCCAGATCGTGCCGTGCGCGTTGGCGACCATCGTCCAGAAGCGCCGCAGCGTGCTGGACGGTACGCGCAGGCCGAGTTCCGGGATGTCGCGTTCGAGGTACGTGCGCACGAGGTTCGTCCGCCACCGAAAGCTCGCCTCGTCGTCCTGTGCGAGGAACGAGCGCGGGTAGCCGCCGCGCAGCCACAGCCGGTCGAGCGCGGAGCGTGGCACCTCGTGGAGTCCGAGCCCGTGAGCGCGTGGAAGTGGATACGTCCGGCCAGGGATTTGGAACCCTGTTTCAGGAGCTCGGGGGCGGCACTTCCGAGCACGAGAAAACGCGCCGGTCGCCGGGGGCGATCGGCGAGGACGCGCAACAGCTGGAACAGGTTCGGCCGGCGCTGGATCTCGTCGAGCACGACGAGGCCGCGCAAGCCGCGCAAGCCGCGCAAGTCGCGCAAGCCGCGCAAGCCGCGCAAGTCGCGCAAGTCGCGCAAGCCGCGCAAGCCGCGCAACTCGCGCAGCGCAATGCCCGCCTCTCGAAGCCAAGTCGCGCAAGTCGCGCAGCGCAATGCCCGCCTCTCGAAGCCGCTTCGCCGCGAGCGCTCCATGCGGACGCGGCGCCGCCACGGATCCGTTTCTCCGCGGGTGGAAGTCGTTGCCGGTGCACGCCCCGATTCGAGTTCGCAACGTGGTGCTTCCAGAGGCCCGCGCGACTCCTAGTTTCCGGCTCCCCGCGAGATCCCCATCCACGCGCAGCGAGGTCCCGTCGCGACCTCGCATCCTTGGATTCCCGTGGAAAACAGCTCGATCGGCGTCTCGTCCCCGAAGTCCGGCCTCCTGCGTTCGACCGGATTCGGCATGTTCCTGCTCGGCGCAGCGCTCGCCCTCGGATTCGTCGTCGGCACGCGCGAGGTCTCGCGCGCGCTCGTCGACATGCGGAAGAACCCGAACGTCCGCGTGAAGGGCACGGCCGAACGCGACGTCCGCGCGGCGTCGGGTTCGTGGCGCGGGTCGATCACGAGCCGCGGTCCGACGCTCGAGGAGGCCTACGCCGCGTTGACCGCCGCCAGCGAGCGGGCGCGCGAGTTCGTGGTCGAGCGGGGGTTCACGGCGAGCGATATCCGGCTCTCGGCCGTCGCTTCGACCGCGACGTACGTGCGCGACGCGCGCGGCACCGAAACGACGGAGATCGAGAGCTGGCGCATGACGCGATCGATCCGCGTCGATTCCGCGAACGTCCTCGGGATCGAAGCGCTCTCGCTGGCCGCGACGGACCTCGTCGGCGAGGGTCTCGAAGTCGAATCGAGCGCGCCGAACTACGTGCTGGCCGACATCGACTCGCTGAAGAAGGGCTTGCTCGAGGAAGCCACGCGCAACGGGTACGAGCGTGCCCACATCCTCGCGTCGGGCGGCGGCGGCGCAGTCGGTCCGCTCGCGTCCGTGTCGCAGGGCGTGTTCCAGATCGTGCCGCGATCCTCGGTCGAGGTCAGTGACTACGGCGAGTACGACACGAGCTCGATCGAGAAGACGATCAAAGCCGTCGTGACGCTGGAGTACGAGATGGCGCGTTGACGCAGAGCGAACGGAGGGTCAGAGGACCTTCAGGGGACCCAGCTGGCGCTGAATCCGTTCGAGAGGTTGGAGGTCGACGCGGTGCAGAACGAGGCTTCGGTACCCGGCCGTGGCGACGAGTCGGTTCTCACTCTGCGCGCGCTCCAGGATCGCGGCGTCCGAACTGCCGCGACCGTCTTCCCAGACCCAGGCCACGTCGTGGCCGTCTCCCAGAGCCCCTCGGGGCAGGAGATGTCGATGTCGATGTCGAAGAGGAAGAGGACTTCATACCGTGTCCTCACGGGTTCCCTCGCATTCGTGGCGGCGCAGCGGTGCCAGCGGCGCCACAACACCGCATCCGTTGGTAGGCCTCCCCGCAGCGCGTTCCTACCGCGCACCGGTGTGCGCGCTGCCCGACTGCCGCTACTTGGGCGGCAGACCCTCACCCGATCGACAACAAGAACTGCCCGTTCACCTGCGTCTCCTTGTTCTTCGAGACGAGCATCTCCATCGCCTCGACCGGGTCCATCTCGTTCGCCTTCTGCCTCCACCGGCGGACGAACTCGCGCTTGATCTCCTCAGGCGGCTTCATGGATCACGCGACCGTACCTCGCAGCGGGCCAAGCGATGCCACCGACGACTTGGCGTGTCTCTTCGAAGCGCAAGGAGGACATCACCACGATGTCGAACGGCGACGGCAGGTCCGCCAGAGCCGCTCGGATGCGTCCGGCTTCGCCGCGCGGATCAGTGACCACGTCTTCGAGGACGAGCAGGTCCACGTCGCTATCCGCCGTCATTTCGCCGCGGGCTGCCGAGCCGAAGAGGATCACGCGCTTTGGGTTCGCGACCTCGACGATGCGCCGGACGATCTCGGCGACGGCATCGTCGCGGAGGTTTCTTCCGGTGGAGTCGAGGAGGTTCGGTTCGTTCATTGCGCGTCTCTCGGCGTCGTGTTCGTCAGCCGATCGACAACAAGAACTGCCCGTTCACCTGCGTTTTCTTGATCTTCGAGACGAGCATCTCCATCGCTTCGACGGGATCCATCTCGTTCAGGACCTTGCGCAGCATCCAGACGCGCTTGATCTCCTCGGGCGTGAACAAGAGCTCTTCCTTGCGCGTGCCGGAACGATTGATGTCGATCGCGGGGAAGATGCGGCGGTCCGACAACCGCCGGTCGAGCACGAGCTCCATGTTCCCCGTGCCCTTGAACTCCTCGAAGATCAGGTCGTCCATCTTCGAGCCGGTCTCGATCAGCGCCGTGCCGAGGATCGTCAGCGAACCGCCGTCCTCGATGTTGCGCGCGGCGCCGAAGAACTTCTTCGGGAATTGCAGCGCGGACGCTTCCATGCCGCCGGAGAGCAACTTCCCGTTGCTCGGCGCTTCGACGTTCGCGGCCCGCGCGAGACGCGTGATCGAGTCCAACAGGATGACCACGTCCTCACCGGCCTCGACCAGCATGCGCGCCTTGTGCATGACCATCTCGGCGACCGCGAGGTGACGCGACGCCGGTTCGTCGAACGTCGAGCTGATGATCTCGCGCTTGCCCTCGGGCAGCATCCGCTCGAAGTCCGTGACTTCCTCGGGCCGCTCGTCGACGAGCAGCACGATCAGGTGCGCGTCGGGCGCGTTCTGCACGATCGACTTCGCCAACATCTGCAAGAGGATCGTCTTGCCCGTGCGCGGCGGGGCGACGATCAAGCCGCGCTGACCGCGACCGACCGGCGTGATCAGGTCGACGATGCGCATCTCGAGCGGGTTTTCCTTCGTGCCCTCGAGGATGATCCGCTTCTCGGGATAGAGCGGGACGAGCTCCTTGAACGGGGCGCGCGTCCGCGCTTCCTCCGGCGGGTGGTGATCGATCGACTCGATCTCCTGCAGCGCGAAGTAGCGCTCGCCTTCGCGGGGAAGGCGCACTTTGCCGCGGATGGTCATGCCCGGATACAGGCCGAAGTGGTGCGCCACGGACGGCGGCACGAACACGTCGTCGGCGGACGGCAGGTAGTCGTACGCGGCCGAGCGCAGGAACGCGTGGCCCTCGAGGATCGCGAAGACACCGTCGGCGACGACCGGCACGTGCTGACGCAGACGCGCGGCGGTGATCGAGAAGATCAAGTCGCGGCGGTTGCGGGCGTCGTTCGCACCTTCGACGCCTTCTTCCTCGGCGATGTCGTGCAGATCGGCGAGGTTCAGCTCGAAGAGGTCGACCAACGCCACTTCATCGGGCAGCTTCTTGCGGCCGAGCGGGGGCAGTGACTCCTGCAAAGTGGCCAAGTCCTCGGCCGTGAGATCGGCCGGCAATCCGCCGTGATCGAGCGGCGGCGACTCCATCGTGGCCGTGCCTCCGCCTTGATAACGCGGTCGGAATCCACCGCCTCCGCCGCCACCCTGTTGGAAGCCTTGGCCGCCTTGTTGGTTGCCGCGGTTGTGCCACTGCTTCTTGAAACGCTTCTTCAACGGGGATTCGAGTCCGACGGAGGGGGAGAGCCGACGGCCGCGGATGGGCGCGCTCGGCAAGGGACCCGCGCGGGCCGGTCAGTCCGGCTCGCTGCGGTAGGGGAGTGTTCGTTCAGTCCTGCGCTCTTTCGCGCGTGAGGCTCGCGAGGAGCTGCGCCACATCGCGCTCGAGCTCCGCGAGGGACCCGCGATTCACGAGCACGTGGTCGGCGCGCGCGCGTTTTTCGGCGAGCGGCATCTGCGCAGCCTCGCGGCGCGCGACCTCGCCCGCCGCCCAGCCTCGCGATCCGCGCGCTCGCGCCTCGCGGGCGCGCTCGTCGGCGTCGACGAAGACCAAGACGTCGCACTCGCGGACCAGTGCGTGCTGGGCGTCGTTCTCCAGGAGGAGGGGGACGTCGAGCACGATCCGCGGCACGCCGGTTCGGCGCGCCTCGTCCAGGAGCGCGCGTACCCTGGCACGGACGCGCGGGTGGGTCAAGTTCTCCAGGTCGCGGCGCGCCTCGGGGTCGGCGAAGACGAGCGCACCGAGTCGGGCGCGATCGATGGGGGAGCCGTCGGGGGCGACTGCGGGTCCGAACCGCGCGCGGATGGCGCGGCGCACCTCGGCGCTCTCCAAAATCTCCCGCGCCAGCGCGTCCGCGTCGATGACGACCCCGTCGCGTCCCGCGAGGAGGCGCCCGACGGCCGATTTTCCCGAGGCGATGCCGCCCAGGATTCCGAGGACGAAACTCCGCGGAGCGGGTGCGTGGGGCATCGGAAGAAACCAGCGGCGCAGGCCGGGGTAGGGGCGCCGTGGGCGGAGCCTACGCGGCCGAACCGTGCCGCGAAAGCACACGCCCGACGACTCGTCGCGTCACGACCCTTGCCGGTCCGACCCGCGTTCGGTTATCAACCTACCCCCCTCGACGGACGTGCACCTTTCGGTGCGCGTGCCTGCGAGCCCCCCCCCACTCGGGTCCGCGATCCTGCGGCCCTTGCGACGATTTCTCCGAGGAGCACGACGGATGAAGAGTTCGGTCCGCGGCATGGCCAAGGTCAGCGTTATCTGGAGCATCGTCTTCCTCGTCGCAGCGATCGTCGGCGGCGTCGCCTTCTTCCTCGCCAGCGGCGAGCTCGAGAACCAGAAGAGTCGAGCCGAAGGGCTCGAGAAGCAGGTCACCGAGTTGCGGGCGACCGTGACGAAGAAGTCCGAGGAGTTCGTCGCCCTCTCCGAGGTCGTCGGCTACAGCGACCCCACGCGGGGCAACAACACGGACGTCGACACCCTGAAGAAGGGTCTGGACGGCGCGCGCACGGGCTTCGAACTCCCCGGCAGCGTGAAGACGCTGGCCGAGGTGATGCCGCTCGTGTCGAGCACGCTCAACGATCGCAAGGCGCGCATCACCGACCTCGAAGGTCAGGTCGAAGCGAAGGCGGCGCAGATCGAGGAACTGCAGAAGGGCCTGCGTGACTCCGGCGCGTCAGCTTCCACGGAAGCCACGGACTTGCGCAGCAAGCTCGGCGACGCTCAGCAGCAGGTCGAGGACACGAAGAGCGAGTACGAGCGCCAGATCGCCGAGCTGCGCGAGCAGGTCCGCTCGAAGACCACCGAGATCGGCACGGTTCAGACCGCGAAGAGCGACGCCGAGAAGCAGTTCGCTCAAGAGGCCGAAACGCTGCGCACGCGCATGAACGAGATGGGGCGCAAGCTCCAGCCGTTCGTGAAGGAGCCCGAGTCCGCCGACGGTCGAATCCTGGCGGTTTCCAAGGTGCTTTCCGCAGGTTGGATCGATCTCGGCACGTCGAATCGCCTACCGGTGGGCACGCGCTTCACGGTTGCCGGCGCGAACGACAACCGCGTCAAGGCGATCGCCGAAGTGACGAAGGTCGAGAACGCGATGGCGGAGGTCCGCTTCTCGGACCAGCGCGATCCGTTCGACCCGCCGTCCCCCGGTGACGTCGTCTGGAATCCCCTCTACGACCCGCGCGGTCAGCGCTACGTGCTGCTCGTCGGCGGGTTCAGCGGCGAGTACGCCGAGAACCAGCTCAGGGGCCTCCTCGCGAGCATGGGCATCACCGTCCAGACGAAGCTCGACAAGGGGACGGACTTCCTGATCGTCGGGAACGAGCAGTACGTGGACTCGGACGGCCAGCCGGTCGAGACGCCGATCCAGCCGGCGGAGCTGCCGGTTTACAAGGAAGCGGTCGCGCAAGGCGCTCAGGTCGTGCTCCTGAAGGACCTGCGGAACTACTTCCGGTTCTAGTACGGAGTCAGGCTCCCCTCCGCCGTTTTCGAAGCGACCCGCTCCGCAGCTGACGCCGCGGAGCGGGTCGCTTCGAAAACGGCGGAGGGGAGCCTGACTCCGTACTCTCCACTCGCATGGATCGACCCAAGCCGGAGAACCTCGAGCCGACGCGGATGACCCTCGGCGGTCACCTCGAGGAGCTGCGCAAGCGCCTGTCGCGCAGCCTCGTCGCGCTGATCCTCGCCCTCGTCGTCGCTTGGGTCTTCAAGGAGGAAGTCCTCCAGCAGGTGATGTGGCCGTGGCGCAACGCGGTCCACCAGATCAACGCCGACCTCGTCGTGCGCAGCGAGGCGGCGCTCGTCGCCGACCCCACGAAAAAGCGCGACGATTACTTTCTCAGCGCGGACCCGACGGAAAAGCGACTCAGGAGCCCGGTCCAAGAACGGCTGTCGTCGTTCGGCGTGGGGGACTCGTTCTTCGTCTCGCTGAACCTGTCGCTCTACGTCGCGGCGTTCATCGCCGGGCCCTACGTCCTGTTCGAGCTGTGGCAGTTCATCGCGGCCGGACTCTTCCGCCACGAGAAGAAGCTCGTCTACCTGTACTTCCCGCTCTCGCTCCTCCTCTTCTTCAGCGGCGTCCTCTTCTGTTTCTTCCTGATCGTGCCGTCAGGGCTCTACTTCTTGTCGACGACGTTGCCGGTCGAGATGGTCGAGCCGCAGCTCGGGCTCGAGAAGTACGTCGACTTCCTCACGAAGATGTGCCTCGCGATCGGTGCGGTGTTCCAACTGCCGATCCTGATGGTGTTCTTCGCGTCGATCGGCGTGGTCGACCCGAAAAGCTACGGGAAGTGGCGCAAGCACTTCATCGTCGTGGCGCTCCTCGTGGCCGCGATCATCACGCCCAGCCCGGACGCGATCACGCAGCTCCTGACGACGGCACCCATGCTCGTCCTGTACGAAGTCGGCATCGTGCTCGCGCGTTGGCGCGGGAAACCGCGGCAGAAACCGACGGAGGGAGCCGCATGAGCGCGTTGCGTCGCGATCTCGCGGTCGCACTCGTCGCGACCGGTGACGAGCTCGTCGAGGGCCGCCACGTCGACACGAATTCGAGCGTCATCGCGCGCGCGTTGATCGACGCCGGCTTCGAACCGCGGCGCTTCACGGTGCTCGGCGACGACGAAGACGAGCTCGTGCGAACGCTCGTCGAGCTCGCGCGCGAACACGGAGCGATCGTGCTCACCGGCGGGCTCGGGCCCACGCTCGACGACGTGACGCGTCACGCGGCGGCGCGTGCAGCGGGCGTCGAGCTCGTGCAGGACGAGGCCGTTCTCGCGGAATTGCGCGCGATGTTCGACCGCCGCGGTCGGACGTTCTCGGAAGCCAACGCGCGCCAAGCGCTGTTCCCGCGCGGCGCGCACGTGCTGCCGAATCCGAACGGGACCGCGGCCGGTTTCGCGCTCGAAGTCGGCGGGGCTCTCTTGTGCGCACTGCCCGGCCCGCCGCGCGAGATGCGGCCGATGCTCGCGGATCACGTGCTGCCGCGGATCCGCGCGCGCGTCGCCGGACTGCCCTCCATCGAACGGCGCCTGTTCCACTTGTTCGGACTCCCCGAGAGCGGCTTCGCCGATCTCGCCGGTGATTGGATGGCGCGCGGAGCGAACCCACTCGTCGGCGTGACGGCGAGTGGCGGTCGGCTCTCCGTCTCGGTGCGCGCCGAAGCTCCAACGCGCGCGGATGCGCAGCGCCTCTGTGCCGCGCGCAGCGCGGACATCCGCGAGCGATTCGCGGACTGGATCTTCAGCGAGGACGAGCCCGACTTGGCCGCCGCCCTCGGTCGCGAACTCATCGCGCGCAACGTCACGGTGACCTTCGCCGAGTCCTGCACCGGCGGACTCGCCGCGGAGCGACTCACGCGCACCCCGGGGATCAGCGCGGTCTTCGAACTTGGGTTCGTGACCTACGCGAACCGCGCAAAGGTCGAGCTCCTCGGGGTCGATCCGGCCCTCCTCGCCGCGCACGGCGCGGTCTCGTCGCAGGTCGCCGCCGCGATGGCGTGCGGCGCGGCCGAGCGCAGCGGAGCCCGGCTCG
>Ga0209591_10000936_pt1:17500-37529 | contig 37529 bp, 25 predicted proteins | sample MAT01_FD_187207 | JGI IMG/M metagenome (GOLD analysis project Ga0209591, IMG submission 187207) | Freshwater microbial communities from Lake Fryxell liftoff mats and glacier meltwater in Antarctica - MAT-01 (SPAdes) (version 2) | ecosystem: Environmental > Aquatic > Freshwater > Ice... | reverse complement strand
ACGCGGTAGGAAGGTGAAAGAGGGGCGGAGATGGTTAATGAACTTACGGGTTACCACACTAGCCGCACCCTGGAGAACAGGATCTAGAACTTGTAGCTCAAACCCGCGCTGGGCAGGAAGGGCAGCTGGTTGATCCGTTGGAAACGCACCCGGTCGAAATAGAAGATGTTCTGCCGATCGTAGGTGTTGGTCAGGCTCAAGTCCAACTCGATCAGCTGGTTCTCGTCCAAACGCCAGCTCTTGGTAACGCCAAGGTCCAAGCGGTGGTAGGTTGGTAAGCGACCCTGATTCAACGGACCAAAGAGAATGGCCAGGCTGGCGTTGCTGTTCGTGTAATCGTAGTTGACATCGCCGTTGAACGGGATCTGGCCATAATACCCTTGTGTTTGGGTAAAGGGGAAGCCCGATCCAAAGTTCCAACGAGCATTCACTTTCCAGGCATCGAACTTGCCAAAGGCATAGCTCACCACCAAGTTGATGTTGTGGCGCCGGTCCCAAACAGGATTGTAGGTCTGGATGCCATCGAACCGGTCAACGTATGTATAGCTGTAGACCGCCCACACGTAGATGTCGTTCTTTTCATACTTCAACAATAGATCCGCACCGTAGGCTTTTCCCGTTTCCACGATGTAGTCCTTCTTCAATTCATCGGGCTTGTCTGCGAATTCTGGCGTGTCATTGAAGAGCTTGTTACGGTTCAAGTTGGTGATCTGGCGGAAGTCCTTCAGATACACCTCGAAATTCGCTGTCAATTCAGGGGTCAGGTCATATTCGATACCGGCCACATAGTGATTGGCCCGCTGTAAAGGGTTCCTGATATCGCGCTCGTTGCCATTCTGGTCCGTGAACGTTCTGGGCAGATTGTCCGGTGCAGAAAGGAAACCGTAGAAGAGGTTCACCACGTCGCGGTCGCTGTTCGCCGCCACCAAGTTCTGGCTATACCGTCCGGCGGCCATTTTGAAACGGAGGCCATCCGTGATGTTCCACTTGAACCCTAAACGGGGCTCAGGATTCGGTACGGCCAAGGTGGCGTAGTAATGCAAGCGGAATCCTGATTCGATGACCACTTTGTTCCAGATCTTCTTGTAGGACGCGTAGCCTGCGAGTTCGGTAGTGTTCTCTTCCTGCTTGAAATCACGGCCCAAGCTGTTGAAGAACTGGAAATTCGTGCGGAAGCCAAGAACTTCAACCCCATACCGGATCTCGTCCTGCTTATTGAACACCTTGAAGTTGAGCCCCCCATTGAATCCAGCGATCTCACTGGTACGTGGCGGTAGATCGCCTTCGGTCAGGCTGATCTTGTAATTGCTTACAGAGAAGACCCCGTCTATCAAGACCGCGGAGCCCGCTGGTACAAGTACAAAGTTGGTACCTGCACCCCAGTTGTTCCACCCCAGGTCACTTATTCCACGGTATTTCACCCCATCCTTGAAGTTGAAACCGAACAGGTTGAATTTGCTACCCGTGGCACCGTTCAGACTCACCTTGCCATAAATGTCGGTGAAGTTGAAGGGCAGCCCATCTTTTTGGATGTTCTCGTAGAACACCCTGCTGCTGCGATCCAGATAGCTATGTCGCGCGTTCAGTAAGAAGGAGGAGGAACCACCTCCCGGTGTCGTTTGCTTCTTCAATGGTCCTTCCAACAAGAGCTTGCCTGTGAAGGTGCTGGCAGCAACCTTACCACTCAGTCGCGATTTGTTCCCATCGCGCGTGGTAATGTCCATGATGGAGCTGACCCGGCCACCGTGCTCGGCCGTAAAACCAGCCGTATAGATGTCCGCGTTGCGGATGATGTCATTATCGAACACACTGAACAAGCCGATGCTGTGGAATGGGTTGTAGACCACCATGCCATCCATCATGCTCTTGTTCATGATGGGCGATCCACCCCGTATATAGAGCTGCCCGCCTTGGTCCCCGGTGAAGATCACGCCCGGTACTACTTGTAGATATTGCGCCAGGTCAGCCTCGCCGCCTATCGATGGCAGCCGTTCGATCTGCTTAGGGGTCAATTTCGTTACACCCATGCGCACCTGGGTTTGGGCTTCCTGCTTTTCACCGCGCACCTCGAATTCCTTGATCTCTATGCTGCTCTTACCCAGGAACAACTTCTCAGTGAGGATCTGATCACGCTGGATGGACACTTCCTTGCGCGCCGTATCGTAGCCCAAAAAGGTCACTTGCAAAGTGTAGGTACCGGGAGTGATCTTGCTGATGGAGTAATATCCATTCACGTCCGTGGCTGCGCCAATGGTGGTGCCTTTGAGAATGACGTTCGTGAAGATGATAGGCTCACCGCTGATCTTATCATACACAAAGCCTCGAATGGTGCCGGTTTGTGCCCACATACTGGCGGGCAGGAATAGGACAAGAATGAGTACGTACTTGGCAGCGATCCGCATGGTCTTCCTTTACAAGGGCGGCTAAGGTAACGGAACGGGTTCGTCCGCAAGGATCCGCTGGTGCTCGTTGGTTAAGAGAACGGACGGATCGTTGCGATCCAGCACCGGGAAACGATCAGGCCATCACTTTGGCCAGCAGTTCGCGCAACAGTTCGCCTTGGTCCGAACCATCGCCACCCAAACCCTTGCTGCGCAGGTCGAATTGCCGCAGATGCCGTTGTATCTCCGCCAATTTGCCCATAGGGTAGTTCTTCGCCTGGATCACATAATCCTTTACGAAGAAGGGGTTCACCTTCAAGGCCCCAGCGAGTTCGGCTTGGCTTTTTCCGGCGGAAGCATGCACCACCGCCAGTTTACCAAAGTAGGTGTTCAAGAAACCCATGGTCAGTACCAACGGATTCTCCTTGGGGTCTGCAGCGAAATGGTTGGCGATCTGCTGGGCCTTCAGGGCATTGCGCGTACCAATGGCATGCTGTAGCTCGAACACGTTGTACTCCTTGCTTATGCCCACGAACCGCTGGATGATCTCGCTGGTGATGGCACCTCCTTCTTCGGTCACCAGGCAGAGCTTCTCCACTTCCTTCAGCGCCTTGCTTAGGTCGCTGCCCAAGTGGTTGGCCAGCAAACTGGCTTCTGCACTGCCCAGTTTACGCTTGTAGTTCTTGGCAAATCTGATCAACAGGTCAGGCAATTTGTCGTCGCGCACGGTGTCGCTCAAGAATACTTCTCCTCCGCCTTTCTGCACGGACTTTATAATGGTCTTGCGGCCATCGATCTTCTTGTGCTTGTAACAGAGTACGAGAACCGTGGTCGGTGTCGGTTTCTTAAAATACGATTCCAGCTTCTCTATCGCGTCGATACGCCAGTTCTGTAGCTCGCGCACGATCACAAGCTGCCGCTCGGCCATCATAGGGTAGCGCAGGCAGGTTTCCTTCACCTCGTCCGCATCCACGTCGCGGCCATAGAGAATGCTCTGGTTGAAATCCCGTTCATGATCTTCCAAACAAACGCGTTCCACTTCGGCGGAAATACGATCGATGAAGAAGCTCTCTTCACCATGCAAGAGGTACACCGGGCGGAATTTGCCGCTCCGCAGATCGCCCATGATCCGTTTGTGATCCTCCAAGGTGGTCATTCGAAGCGTAGGTGCTTTACCGATCGCCCTTCACTACTGATCTCGCGCAAGGCATCAATGCCCAATCGCACATGGCTTTCCACGAAATTCCCGGTCACTTTTGCATCGCTCGCACTGGTCTTCACTCCTTCGGGTACCATGGGCTGGTCGCTCACCAACAACAAAGCGCCCGTTGGGATCTCGTTGGCGAAACCGGTCATGAACAAGGTGGCTGTTTCCATATCGATCGCCATGGCGCGCAAGAGCCGCAAGCGCTCCTTGAACTCCTCGTCATGTTCCCATACGCGGCGGTTGGTGGTATAAACCGTTCCCGTCCAATAATCCAGATCCCGATCGCGCACCGCACCACTTACCGCCCGTTGGATCATGAAACTCGGTAGGGCAGGTACCTCGGGTGGAAAGTAGTCCAAGCTCGTTCCCTCTCCGCGGATCGCTGCAATGGGTAGCACAAGATCCCCCAATTGGTTCTTGCGCTTCAAGCCACCACATTTTCCCAGAAAGAGTACCGCCTTAGGTTCAATGGCGCTCAGCAGGTCCATGATGGTAGCAGCGTTGGCACTCCCCATCCCGAAGTTGATCATTATCATATCATCGGCTATGGCCACCTTCATGGCCTTGTCCTTGATGGGGATATGTGCGCCGGTCTGCTGGCAGAAGATATCCAGATAGTTGTCGAAGTTGGTCAACAACACATACGGCTTGAAGGCTTCCAAGGGTAGCCCGGTGTAGCGTGGCAGCCAATTGCTTACGATCTGTTGCTTGGTTCGCACTTTTGTGGGGTGATAGGACCCGGTTTGCTCGCACTTGATCTACCGGACCATGGCGTCAAAACTAAGCATGGCGTTGCAGGTCCGCAGGTCTTTGATCCCATACGCCGGCAATGGCTGGTGTTGACGCCCGAAGAATGGGTGCGCCAACATGTCTTGAACTACTTCCTTGTTGACCTTTCCTGCCCGCCCTCCATGCTGGGCGTGGAAGTGCCGCTGGCCTTGAACGGGCTGAGCAAGCGTGCCGATATCGTGGTCTTTGGTCAAGGGGGCAGACCGGTTGCTTTGGTGGAGTGTAAAGCACCGTCCATCAAACTGGGCCAACGAACGTTCGAGCAGGCTGCGCGTTATAACAAGGTGTTCGGGGTCCGTTTCCTGATGGTGACGAATGGGTTGAAACACTTCTGCTGCGCTGTGGACCATGAACGCGGAACCGTTGAATTCTTGCCAAGATTCCCCAATTTTGCGGTGATGAAGAGTGCTTAACCCTCTTAGTTTTGTTCCTATGAAGAAGTATGTACTTGCACTCCTGGTCGGGTCCTTTGTTTTCGGGAACTACGCCACAGCCCAGCGTGAGGAGAAGATCGACCTTCAATTGCGTGCCTATCTGGCCAAACCGCAAGCTGGCAACGATCAACTTGACCTTTTCATTCACGGCGAGCGCGAGGCTGTAGGTCGCGCGGTGGGCGCGGTGGGGGGGCATGTGAAGATGTCCCGTCCTGGCTTGGTGAGCGCGCGTGTTCCGGTAGCACGCGTTCGTGAACTGGCCAATTCCAGCGCAGTAGAACGGTTCGAATTCAGCCTGGAACGGGGTCACCTGATGAATGATTCCATGCGGGTGAAGAATCGCATCAACCAAGTGCAACAGGGTTTAGCGCCATTGGCACAGGGCTACGATGGCACAGGCGTGGTGCTTGGCTTCATCGACTCTGGCCTGGACCTCCTACACCCTGACTTTCGCGATGCGAACGACCAGACGCGAGTGATCCGCTATTGGGATCAAGTACCAGGGCCCAACGCGGACTCTCCTGGGCAATTCGGCTATGGCACCGAGTGGACGCAGGATGAATTGAACGGGCCGATCATCCCCGTTGAACCTGCGGGACTGAATGGCCACGGAACAACGGTGGCGGGTACTGGCGTGGGTAATGGCCTTGCCAATGGGCGGCACAAGGGCGTTGCTTCTGGGGCGGACATCATCATTGTAGCCACCAACTTCGCGTTACCTAACTGGAGAGCTTCCGTGGCCGATGGTGTAGCCTACATCATTGCGCAGGCCGAAGCGCTTGGAAAGCCGGCGGTGATCAATGCGAGCTTGGGTTCATACGCCGGTTCGCACGACGGCAAGGATGCCGCAGCATTGTTCATCGAAGACCTGCTGAACGAGCAAGGCGGCCGCATGATGGTCGCAGCAGGGGGCAATTCCAACAACCAATACCCGTATCACTTGCGCACCGAGGTGGATGCCGATACGTCGTTCACTTGGTTCACGACCAATTTGACGCCCCCGCCTTTCAACATGTTCGAATTTCCGAACATGTATTTCGAAATGTGGGCGGATATAGATGACTTCGAGAACGTGCAGTTCGCGATCGGTGCGGATCGTGTGACACCCTCGCTCGCCTTCCGGGGCCGTACGGATTTCCATTCCTTGCAACCGGGCATTAACAACTTGATCCAGGAAGATCTGGTGAGTTCCTCTGGCAATACCCTTGGTACGGTGCAATTCCTGACCCAACAGCGAGGCGATCAGGTCCAAATGCAGGTCATGATCGCATCACCGGATACCACAGACTACTTATGGCGCTTTATGACCACCGGAAGTGGACGGTACGATCTCTGGAGCATGATCACAATAACAGGCACCTCCAACGTGATCGGATCGATCATCGCCCCGCCACTGGGGCTGCCGTTCCCATCGCCGGCGGAGTACCCGGCCATGGCCCATTACGTGCAACCCGATTACTCCCAGAATATAGTCGATTCCTGGGCTTGCCTGCCGAACGTGCTCACCGTTGCCAACTATGCCAATGAGGTTAGCTATATTGATTATGCAGGGAATCCGCAGACCGTTCCAGGCGTTGAGGGTGATGTTTCCGGGTCGAGCAGCAGCGGTCCTACGCGCGATGATCGGATAAAGCCCGATATCGCCAGCACAGGCGATATCACCTTCACGGCAGGGCCACTGGAAGCCATTCAGTGGGTGATCGACAACCAGAACGGATGGAAGATCGATCCCGGTGGAATGCATACCCGCAATGGCGGAACATCCATGGCATCTCCTGTGGTGGCCGGCACTGCGGCCTTGTACCTGCAGCAATGTCCTACTGCCACCGCGTCGGAGATCGTTGAGGCGGTCAAGTCCAATGCACGTGCCGATGGTTTTACGGGGAGCGTGCCCAACAACCGCTGGGGTAGCGGTAAGCTGGATGCCTTCAATACCATGTTGAACTTGGCGCCATTGACCGCGCCGCTCACCACCTTCTGCGATGGCGAAGGGGTGGAGATCTCCATTCCAGAGCAATTCACCAATGTGCTTTGGAGCAACGGGTCCAGCGCCGATCCATTGACGGTGACCGAGCCGGGCCCGCTAAGTGCGCAAATGACCACCGCTACAGGCTGCCGCGCCTACACCGATACGCTTGATATTACCGTGCTTCCTACACCAGCCGTGCCTACGGCGACCCTGGATGGCACACTCCTTACGTCGTCCAGCGCCACGCTTAACCAATGGTACAGGGACGGTAACCCACTGCCCGGCGAAACGGGCCAAACCTTGGAAGCACCGGGTACGGGTACGTATACCGTCGTGGTCACTGGCGCCAATGGCTGCTCCAGCACCAGTGCATCGGTGCAAGTGCTGATCACAGGTGTTGCCGAGCGCAAGGGTGAAGCATTCGCCTTATGGCCCAGTCCAGTGCAAGATCAGTTGCGCGTGCAGTTGCCAGCTTCGCAGAATGGTGCGGTCTTGATCACGGTGCTCGCTGCTGATGGCAAGGTCGTTGCCCGCCACCGACCCGCCGTTAACGATGCGCAATTGGTGATCCAGGTCGCAGCCTTGGCCGCAGGGATCTACACCCTCCAAGCCGAGTCCGGTACGGAGCGGTGGGTAACGCGATTCGTGAAGGTGCCGTGATCCCGGGATCTCGTTTGTCCTAAGACCCTTCACTACTCGTGCCACCGATCTGACTTTCGCCGAACCAACTAGAACACCCGCTCCCCATTCACAAAGGTGGCTGCCACCTTCGCTTTCTTGGACCCCGCTTCGTCCAACTGCAGCAGGTTGCCGTCAACGACCGTAAAGTCCGCTCGTTTGCCTTTTTCCAAAGAGCCCAGGTCATTCTCGGTGAATGTGCCGAGCGCGTTCCAGATCGTCATGCCCCGCAAGGCATCCAACGCGCTTAAGCGGTTCTCTACTTGGTAGCCGCCCGCCGGCCGCCCTTCGCCATCTACACGGTATACCGCCGACCGAAAGGTTTGCAAGGGGTCGATCCCTTCCACCGGAAAGTCCGTGCCGAGGGCCAATAACCCCATGGTCTTTCGGATCTCTTCATACGCATAGGCGTTGCCGATACGATCGTGCCCCAAACGCTCCTCGGCCCAAGGCGCATCGCTGGTGGCGTGGGTGGGTTGCACGCTGGGCACAATGCTGTATTTCTTGAATTTGGGCCGGTCTTCTGGCGATACTACTTGCGCATGCTCGATCCTCCAGCGCAGATCGTTGCTACCACCCAGGACTTCGCCGTACACATCCAGTAGCAGCTTGTTCGCCGAATCGCCGATGCAATGCGTGTTCATTTGGAAGCCATGTTCTTTGCACCACCGGGCTACTTCCTGGAAATGCTCCTTACTCGCCAGTTGCAGCCCATGGTGGCCAGGCTCGTCACTGTAGGGCTGTTTCAACAAGGCGCCACGCGAACCCAAGGCACCATCGGCATAGACCTTCACGCCGCGCACGATCAAGCGCTCGTCCTGGATCGGTCCGCTCTTCGCGAAGTGCGCTAGATACTCCGGCTTGTCCGTCACCATGGCATAGATGCGCATCTTCAAAATGCCTTCCTTTTGCATGGTGCGGATCAGGTCGATCGTGCCAACATCCAAGCCCGCATCCACCACCATGGTCAAGCCCAATGCGAAACAGTCGGCTTGGGCGGTCAATAGGGCGTTTCGCTTGGTGGCCTCATCCGCCTCATCGAAAATGGTCTGGAAAACGGCGACCGCATTGTCCACCAACAATCCCGTGGCCTCACCGTTCGCACGCTTCACCATCAAGCCGCCTTCTATGGTCTGCTTCGTGTCCAAACCAACCGCAGCGATCGCGTTCTGGTTGACCACCGCAGCGTGCCCATCCAATCGCTGCAACAGCACCGGACGATCCGGAAAGAGCGCATTCAAACGCCCGTTTTCGGGCATGCTCTTGTCGGACCAATCGTTCTGGTCCCAGCCCCGACCCAGTAGCCAGCCTTTACCAGGGTGCGCTCCTGCAAAGGCGACCGTGCGCTCGATCACTTCTTCCCATGACCGGGTGCCGCTGAGGTCTATTTTCTGCTTGTTCAACCCATAGCCGAAGAAGTGGCAATGCCCATCGATCAGCCCGGGATACACCGTCTTGCCCGCAGCATCGTAGGTCTCTTTGCTGGCGTAGCGGTTCAGGATCTGGCGCTCCGGGCCCAGTTCCACAATGCGACCGTCGCGGATCGCCATGGCTTGGTAGGTCGTGTTCTCCGGATCCATGCTGTTGATCACGGCGTTGTGTACGACCAGATCCGCTTGTTGCGAATGGTAACAAGCACTCAACGAGATGCTAAGTAGGGTAAGTGGTAGGAGCTTTTTCATGAAATGATCGGTCTATCCAAGGCCAGCGAGAGATCAGTCGGCTTCGATCCAGGATCAATAGACCGGCGATCAGGAAGAACGGCAGCAAAGGCGTACGGTAGCGCACCACAGCACCCATTACCGGTGTGGTCCAACCGATAACGAGCGCTAGCAACAGGATGTATAAGAGCAGACTTAGCAGCAACGCGCGGTCGACCTGTGCCCAGGGTCGACGGAAGATCAAACACATGACCACGAACAGGACGATGCAAACATTCTCCACGGCTGAAAGCAGGCCCAATGCACCAGCACCAGAATGAAAGATGGGGCCTAACAAAGTGATGTAAAGCGCATACGGTGCCTGGGATAAGAAGAGGCCAAGGTCTGGAAGTAGGAGGGTCGGCATCACAAAGCTGCCCGACTTCATGGCCACAGCCAAGCCGATGAAGTCGCGTTGTTTCATGGTAAGTATGCCAAGGATGTCCATGCCAGGTATGATGTGTTGCAAGTTCAAGCCAAGGCAGAGGAATACGCCGTAGACCAGGGTCGTCTTCAACCAAAGTTCAGGCACGCCTCGGCGACGCGACCAGACCAATAAGACCAATGCGGGTAGCAGGCTCAATAAAACATAGAACTTCAAGAAGAACAGCATCAGAACGTTCAAGATCACCAAGGGGAGATCCATCCAACGGAAGCGCCCATCGAGCGTGCGCGTAACCTGATAGAACAAGAGTCCCAAGCCGAAAAAGAGCAGGCTCTCCTTGATCACTCCACTTGCCCAGAACAACACCGAGGGCAAGAGAAAGACGACCAAGAGCAACATGCGCTCCAGGCCCGGCAAGGCAGCCACGAAGGCGCGGTAGATCCCCACCATGCCGGTGAGCGACAGGAAGGCCGCCACGACAGTGTGTACATGGAATGCGCCAAAGCTCAACAGCCGCACCAAGGCGTTGAACCGGATGATCGTGTGTGCGTCGTTGTACAAATTGCTTTCGTAGTGCCGCACCCAATTGTTCATGTCCTTGTAATAGCGCTCCATGAACTCAGGCGCATCGTTACCGAACCCCAGCATCATCCGCAGGTAATCCATGGGCCGCTCCGGCAGCGCTTTGAACAGGTGTGCACTATCGTCGAAGTACTTGAACACGTCAGCTGTTACCCGATCCGGGTATACATAGGTGTACACGGCCCACAGTGCTACCCCGGCCGCGATCTTCAGCAGGAACAAACCAGCGATCCCGGTAAAGGGAAGGCCCGGAACGGCTGCAAAGAAGTGCATCCGCCGCATCAGAAAGAGCAGCAGGGCCGTGTAGCCGATCGCAAGAAGTACACCAGCCATTTGGGGCGCAATGTAGACGCGCCACGGCCTTTTATCGGATGCCTGGCGCATACTGCCGGGGGTATGGGGACAAACTCCGTGTGGGGGAGTCCCCGGTTCCTCACGCAGAGGCGCAGAGAACGCGGAGAAGGGATCGTCCGGGTCCGCCAATTGCGGCTAACGCTGCTTTCCCTCCGCCTCTGCGTGCAGGTCCATTTCCCTGCTGTTCAGGTCACCACTGCGAAGGCGAACCAAGTACGAGCGCTGTCAAGGCCCTGGACCCCGGTACCATTTGAGCCTAACAAAGCGCTTGCGCCTCCTGCGTGTTGGCATCCGCCAAGGGGATGCCGCCTTTACATTTGCGCTCCCACATGAGCACTATCAAAACGATGAACCCGGATACCGCGCCTGCGGGTATGGGGACGGCCAAGAAACTCGGCTTGCTGCCCGAAGAGTATGAGCAGATCATGAAGGTCCTCGGGCGTATACCGAATTTCACCGAACTCAGCGTCTACAGTGCCATGTGGAGCGAGCACTGCTCCTACAAGAACTCCATCAAACAGCTAAAGACGCTTCCGCGCAGCGGGCCCAAATTGTTGGCCGAAGCAGGCCAGGAGAACGCTGGTCTGGTCGATATCGGGGACGGATGGGCGTGCGCCTTCAAGATCGAGAGCCACAACCACCCCAGTGCCATCGAACCCTACCAAGGTGCTGCCACCGGTGTGGGCGGCATCAACCGCGATATTTTCACCATGGGAGCTCGTCCGATCGCGCAGCTCAACTCCCTGCGATTCGGCGATATAACCAAGGAGCGAAGCAGTCGTTGGCACATGCGCGGCGTGGTCAAGGGCATCGGCGATTACGGCAATGCCTTTGGCGTTCCCGTACTGGGTGGCGAGGTCTACTTCGATCCGTGTTACACCACCAACCCATTGGTCAACGCCATGAGCGTTGGCATCGTTCGTACCGATAAGGTGATAAGCGCTACCTCACATGGTGTGGGTAATCCCGTATTCATCGTAGGCAGCGCCACGGGAAAGGATGGCATCCACGGTGCCTCCTTCGCCAGCAAGGACATTACCGAGACCAGCTTGGACGATCTACCTGCTGTGCAAGTGGGCGACCCCTTCATGGAGAAGCTCTTGTTGGAAGCCTCACTGGAACTGGCGCAGACCGATGCCATCATCGGCATGCAGGATATGGGTGCGGCCGGGATCACGTGTAGCACGAGCGAGATGAGCGCGAAGGGCGAAAGCGGTATGGATATCTGGTTGGATAAGGTGCCCACGCGGCAACCGGGTATGCGTGCCTGGGAGATCCTCCTTAGCGAATCGCAAGAACGCATGTTGGTGGTGGTGAAGAAGGGTCGCGAAAAGGAGGTGAAGGCCATCTTCGACAAGTGGGACCTCAATTGTGTGGAGATCGGTACCGTGACCAAGGGTGGCGCCCTTCGCTATTTCCAAGGCGATGAGCTGGTGGCCGAGGTGCCTGCCGAGAGCCTCGTACTGGGCGGTGGTGCCCCGGTCTATGACCGCGAGACCAAAGAGCCTGCCTACATCAAGGAGAACGCCAAATTCAAGATCGCGAAGGTGCCAGAGCCTGACGACCTGAAGCAGGTGGCCTTCGATCTATTGGCAAGCCCCAATATCGCGAGCAAGCGCTGGATAAGCGAGCAGTACGATACCATGGTGCGCACCAACAATTTGAGCACCAATGCACCCAGTGATGCCGGCGTGATCCTGATCAAAGAAACCGGCAAGGGCTTGGCCGTTACCGTTGATTGCAATGGCCGTTATGTGCATGCCGACCCCTACGTGGGTGCCATGATCGCCGTGAGCGAAGCAGCTCGCAACATCGCCTGCTCTGGTGGCGAACCTTGTGGAGTTACCAATTGCTTGAATTTCGGTAACCCACACGATCCGGAGGTCTACTGGCAATTCGCACAAGTGATCAAAGGAATGGGCGACGCTTGCCGTGCCTACGAAACACCCGTGACCGGCGGCAACGTCAGTTTTTACAACCACACGGTCACCGAGGGCCGCAATATTCCCGTATTCCCCACGCCTACGATCGGCATGGTCGGCATCGTGCCGGACATTACCAAGCGCATGAGCTTGGACTTCAAAGCCAAAGGCGACCTTATTTTCCTCTTAGGCAAGTCCACGGAGGATATCGCCTGTAGCGAGTATCTGGTCCGCCATCACAAGGTCGATCGTTCGCCAGCGCCCTACTTCGATCTGGAAGAAGAGCGTCGCTTACACACCATGCTGCTGATATTGATCCGCAAAGGCTTGATCAATGCCGCCCATGACATCAGCGACGGCGGACTGTGGACCACCTTGGTTGAAATGGGCCTGCCGCGTGGGCTTGGTTTCGATGTGATCACCGATAGCGAGATCCGCCCCGATGCATTCCTCTTCGGCGAAGCACAAGGTCGTGCCGTAGTGACCGTGAACGAGGATAGCGAGATCGAATTCCTGGACCTGATGCAAGCCAGCCGCGTTCCGTGCATTCTTCTGGGCCATGTGACCAAGGGTAAGCTAATGGTCGATGACGAGCCGTTCGGTTTCATCGAAGACGCACGCAAAGTCTACGAGGGGGCGATCCCAAAGATCATGAGCGAACAATAGGGCACAGAGCATGGTCATGCGGCGGTGATATGATCATCGTTCTCTCCTTGTTCTATCACTTCACCGTTCCCCTTTTCATTCCAATGCCCCAGCCCAAATTCCACGGACCGCTCCCTCAAGTTGGCACTACTGCGCCGACCCTTCGTTACGTTAAGCAGGATAGGAGCGAGGGTGCTTTGACCGATCTGCTGGGCCATGTGGTGGTCCTTCTTGCCTTCCCCAGCGTCGATACCAAGACCTGCGCCGTCGAGACACGCACGTTCAACCAGAAAGCGCTGGGTCTTGGGGCAAGGGTGCTTTCCATCTCCATGGACCTACCTCCCGCACTGAAGCGCTTTTGTGGTGTCGAAGGGATCGAGAACGTGGAAACGGTCAGCGATTACCGTTACCGCGATGCTGCGTTGGTTTGGGGCGCTGCCATGGTGGAGGGTAACCTGGCCGGCACACATGGCCGCATCACGTGGGTGATCGATCAACAGGGCGTTATCCGTTATGTAGAGGTGGCTCCGGAACTGGGCAGCGAGCCGGATTACGATAAGGCTATCGCTGCAGTGAAAGGCTTGCTCTAGGGGCGTCTCGTTCATGCCATTGTTCCCTATGTTGACTTTCTGACCGCTTGCGTTATACCATTTCGCATTACAGATCCACCCAAAGATGCGCCGCTATTTTCCCCGTCGGCGGGATGAAACATTCGCAGGACGATCCGAGGAGGTCGTTGCGTAGCCCTAGCTACGGGACGACCTCCTCGGAGAAGTAATGCGGAAAAAGCGTCATCGTCCCGACCTTTCGGGGAGCAAGTAGATCGGGTGGATCTGTACTGCGAATTGGTATTACCTCGTTCGCAGGTTTGCCGTGATCTACCAGTCGGTCAATTTCATTCCTTCTTGTTTGGTAATGATCTTGGCGGCCAAGCACCCTGATCGTGAATACCGTTCTTTTGCGGCACCATGCGCTGGGTCCGCACTCTCTTCCGTTGGGGCTTTGCAGCCGTTTTCTGGTTCCTCATCGTTTCCGTGCTTTGGGTCGGTCTTCTCGGTATCGTGGATCCACCTGTTACCTGGGTCATGGCCGATCAAGCCTCGGAACAAGAAGAATTCAGCCGCATACGCGTTGATCTGAAGGACATCTCGCGCAACCTCCCGCTCAGTGTTATCGCCTCCGAGGACCAGCGGTTCATGACCCACAATGGCTTCTCTTGGGATGCCATGAAGAAGGCGCTGGAGCGCAACAAGACCGCCAAGCGCATCAAAGGCGGTAGTACCATCAGCCAGCAGACCGCGAAGAATGCCTTTCTGTGGCCGGGCCGCACCTACATCCGCAAAGGCCTTGAGGCATGGTTCACGGTCCTTATTGAAATGTTGTGGACCAAGGAGCGGATCCTGGAGGTCTATCTCAATATCGCCGAAATGGGTAAGGGCGTGTTTGGCGCTGAGGCTGCGGCCCAACGGTGTTTCAATAGACCTGCGTCCAAACTCTCCAAAGAGCAAGCCGCCTTGATAACGGCCACCTTGCCCGCTCCACGACGCTTCAACTGTTCTAGGCCCTCCAACTACATACGCAAACGCCAGCAGTGGGTCTTGCGGCAAATGCGCAACGTGGGCGATGTGTTGGATCCCGAAGTACTCGCCCGGCGCAAAGCCAAGTTGGAAAAGGACGAAGAACGTCGCCAACAACGGGAGCAGCGGAAAAAGGCCAAGTAGGCTTGGGCAAAAGCCTGCTCGGTTCTATGCCGTGGCTGGTTTGGCGAACAGAATACCAGCGGCGCGGAACCGCATCAGCAGATCCATGTTCACTTCGTTCTGGGTGGCCAGCAACGGTGCGCTCTTGCGTATGTGATAGACGAAGACGAGCTGCAACGCGCCATCCTTGAAGCCAGAGAGGTGTGCTCCGTGCTCCTCTTCCAAAACCAGCTGGTGGTCTTGCACTAAAAGCGCCAGCATGGAAATGGCTTGTTGGAGTTCGGCCTTCCCCGTCTGGGCCTCCAAGTTCAATTCGTGCCGCACCCGGCGCGACCCCTCCTGGCTCACATTCTCCAAGATGCTTTCGGTGAATTTATGGTTCGGTATCACCACTACGGGTCCATCCATGGTACGCAACCTCGTGCTCCGGATGCCGATCTCCTCAACGATCCCATCGTATCCGCCGATCCGCACACGCTCCCCGGCGCTAAATGGCTTGTCAGTGAACACCGTTATGCCACCGAAGATGTTCGCCAACGTATCCTTTGCTGCCAGGGCCATGGCCAAGCCGCCGATCCCAATACCAGCCAGCAGGGCGCCCACGTCGTACCCAGCATTGTTCAATGCAGCAACGATGCCCAATGCCCAGAGCAAGGCTTTAATGGAACTGCGCACCGCTGGCAAGAACTGGTTCCTCTCAGCCCCTTCAGGGTCGGACGCGCGATCGCGGAGGTAGGTCTTCAACATCGCGTCCAACGCGCGCACCACGGCCCAAGTGAGCGAAAGTGCTATGGCCACGTGGAAGACGCGGTCCATCCAAAGGTCCAACCGACCGGGTACATCCAATTGCTTGTAACCTGCTACGAAGGAGAGCACCGTGATCAGGGTCACCACGGGCCTGCGCAAGGCCTCTACAAGTGCATCGTCCATGCGGTTATCCGAGCGCGCAGCAAGCCGCGTGAGGAAAGAAGATCCGGCCCACGAGATCGTTTTGCCGATCAGCCACCCCAAAAGCAAGATGAAGCCGGCGTTCAGCCACTGGTCAATGGAGTTCCCCAGCAAAAGACCATTCACGGCGGAGTTGAAGAGGGCTGTACTTTTGGACATGTCGCGTAGGCTGATCGTTGGATCGCTGGTGACAAAACTAACTTCAACGTTGGCGAAGCAGATGGAGCGGATCGTGGTGGTAACGGGTGGTGGCAAGGGAGTGGGGCAGGCCACTATACAGGCTCTACTGGCTCAACCTGATGTGCGGGTCATCGCCGTATCTCGGTCTTTGGATGGGCTCTCTACCAGTGTAGAAGGTGAATATCGGTCGCGTCTGGAGCTGCTAGCGAAGGACCTTTTGGATCCTGACGCAATTAGCTGTATCAAGAGAAAAGTTGCTGGCCGTCGGTTGGTCGGATTGGTCCATAACGCGGGCCTGTTGTATAAAGAACCCATGGGCCAGCACGATCGCTCGGACCTGGAACGACTGTTCGCCACCAATGTCTTGGTCCCCTTGGAACTGTCGCAAGCGCTGGTGGCCGAACTAAGGGGCGACCCTCCGGGCCATATCCTACATATAGGTAGTATGGGCGGCTTTCAAGACAGCGCCAAGTTCCCCGGTCTGGTGGCCTACAGTTCCAGCAAAGCAGCCTTGGCTTGTATGGCCCAGTGCTTGGCAGAAGAGTTCAAGGACCAAGGCATCCGTAGCAACTGCCTAGCCTTAGGCGCGGTAGACACCGAAATGCTCAGGGCTGCCTTTCCAGGATACCAAGCCCGGGTAAGCGCAGCAGCGATGGGGGCTTACATAGCGCAGTTCACGTTGGAAGGGCACAACCTCTACAACGGCAAGGTGTTGCCGGTGGCGGTGGACACCCCGTGAGCGTTCATTGTGAAATAATTCTTACCCAAGTGTTGCACGTTCCAATAAGCTCCCTACATTTGCAGCCGCTTTCAGAAAAACGTTCTTTGAAGCGCCCTTAACGGGGATGTCAGAGTGGGGGTTGGCAAGGGGAGTTGAAAAGAATTTTCAACAATAACTTGCAGGTAAGATAAAAGCCCCTACTTTTGCCACCCCGCTCGCGGAAACGTCCGCAAGTTAAGAGTGGCGCTGAAAAACTGAACATGATCGAAAAGGTCTTCGGGCCTTCTCAGATACAGTTCTTTGACTTATTGTCCAACATGAGAACAGCAGGGATCCTGTTGATCGAAAGATCAATAGAGAGACCACGTCAACGAACCAGATCGAACGAACATTTACAATGGAGAGTTTGATCCTGGCTCAGGATGAACGCTAGCGGCAGGCTTAACACATGCAAGTCGAGGGGCAGCACGATGTAGCAATACATTGGTGGCGACCGGCGCACGGGTGCGTAACACGTATGGAACTTGCCCTTTACTGGGAGATAGCCCTCCGAAAGGAGGATTAATATCCCATAATAAACGAGGTGGCATCACCTTGTTTTGAAAGCTCCGGCGGTAAAGGATGGCCATGCGCACGATTAGCTAGTTGGTGAGGTAATGGCTCACCAAGGCTACGATCGTTAGGGGGCCTGAGAGGGTTATCCCCCACACTGGTACTGAGACACGGACCAGACTCCTACGGGAGGCAGCAGTGAGGAATATTGCGCAATGGAGGAAACTCTGACGCAGCCATGCCGCGTGCAGGAAGAAGGCGCTTCGCGTTGTAAACTGCTTTTAACCGGGAAGAAACCCCAGGACGTGTCCTGGGTTGACGGTACCGGAGGAATAAGCACCGGCTAACTTCGTGCCAGCAGCCGCGGTAATACGAAGGGTGCAAGCGTTATCCGGATTCATTGGGTTTAAAGGGTGCGTAGGCGGGGTGTTAAGTCAGTGGTGAAATCCTGCAGCTCAACTGTAGACTTGCCATTGATACTGACGCTCTTGAGTGCGCTTGAAGTAGGCGGAATGTGTCGTGTAGCGGTGAAATGCTTAGATATGACACAGAACACCAATTGCGAAGGCAGCTTACTAAGGCGATACTGACGCTGAGGCACGAAAGCGTGGGGATCGAACAGGATTAGATACCCTGGTAGTCCACGCCGTAAACGATGATCACTCGTCATTGGCGATACACTGTCAGTGACCTAGCGAAAGCGTTAAGTGATCCACCTGGGGAGTACGATCGCAAGATTGAAACTCAAAGGAATTGACGGGGGCCCGCACAAGCGGTGGAGCATGTGGTTTAATTCGATGATACGCGAGGAACCTTACCAGGGCTCGAACGTACGTTGACAGTCGCGGAAACGTGATCTTCTTCGGACAACGTGCGAGGTGCTGCATGGCTGTCGTCAGCTCGTGCCGTGAGGTGTCGGGTTAAGTCCCATAACGAGCGCAACCCCCATTTCTAGTTGCCAGCGGGTCATGCCGGGGACTCTAGAGAAACTGCCCGTGTAAACGGTGAGGAAGGTGGGGACGACGTCAAGTCATCACGGCCCTTACGTCCTGGGCTACACACGTGCTACAATGGCGAGTACAGAGGGAAGCTACTGGGTGACCAGATGCGGATCTTTAAAACTCGTCTCAGTTCGGATCGGAGTCTGCAACCCGACTCCGTGAAGCTGGAATCGCTAGTAATCGCATATCAGCCATGATGCGGTGAATACGTTCCCGGGCCTTGTACACACCGCCCGTCAAGCCATGGAAGCTGGGGGTGCCTGAAGTTGGTGACCGAAAGGAGCTGCCTAGGGCAAAACCGGTGACTGGGGCTAAGTCGTAACAAGGTAGCCGTACCGGAAGGTGCGGCTGGAACATCTCCTTTTTAGAGTAAGTAGACCGGTCTCTGCTTGCCGTAGAAATGCGGCTTTCGGTGCCTGCTGTCTCAGTTGGATAATACTTCTTAACGGTACCACCGTTACCATCTCCATAGTCCTGTAGCTCAGTTGGTTAGAGCGCTACACTGATAATGTAGAGGTCCGCAGTTCAAATCTGCGCAGGACTACCATGGGATAGGCAAACGGGGGATTAGCTCAGCTGGCTAGAGCGCCTGCTTTGCAAGCAGGAGGTCATCGGTTCGACTCCGATATTCTCCACTGCGCCTCGATAAGGTCCGCTTCCAAGTGGATCACGTCAGGCAGCCCATTGGGCACCGTTCTTTGACATGTTGTTGGACAGACTAAAACAGACCGAGTGATCGGTCTAATTGAGCATTAAAGATCTTGAGCAGATCGAAAAGTTACTAAGGGCGTACGGTGGATGCCTTGGCTCTCAGAGGCGATGAAGGACGCGATAGGCTGCGATAAGCCACGGGGAGGTGCATAATGACCTGTGATCCGTGGATCTCCGAATGGGGCAACCCAGTGCCGTGAAGCGGCATTATCCTGAAAAGGAAGCAAACCCAGGGAACTGAAACATCTAAGTACCTGGAGGAAAAGAAAACAAGTAGTGATTCCCCTAGTAGTGGCGAGCGAAAAGGGAAAAGCCCAAACCGGGGGCGTTTCGGCGCAACCGGGGTTGTAGGACCATAACGTGGAATCAGTATGTGTAGTGGAACCCTTCTGGAAAGTTGGACCATAGCGGGTGACAGTCCCGTACACGAAATGCATACTGTACCTAGTGGTATCCTGAGTAAGGCGGGACACGTGAGATCCTGTCTGAATCCGCCAGAACCATCTGGCAAGGCTAAATACTGCTGAGAGACCGATAGCGAACCAGTACTGCGAAGGAAAGGTGAAAAGCACCTCGAACAGAGGAGTGAAATAGACCCTGAAACCGTGCGCCTACAAGCGGTCGGAGCCCCTACGGGGGTGACGGCGTGCCTTTTGCATAATGAGCCTACGAGTTGCTCGTCACTGGCAAGGTTAAGGGGTTAAGCCCCGCAGCCGAAGCGAAAGCAAGTCTTAACAGGGCGCTTAGTCAGTGGCGGCAGACGCGAAACCTGAGTGATCTAACCATGGCCAGGATGAAGTTCCGGTAACACGGAATGGAGGTCCGAACTGGTAGACGTTGAAAAGTCTTCGGATGAGCTGTGGTTAGGGGTGAAAGGCTTATCAAACTGGGAGATAGCTCGTACTCTTCGAAATGCATTTAGGTGCAGCCTCGGACGTACAGTTATGGAGGTAGAGCTACTGATCGGGCTAGGGGGCTTCACCGCCTACCAAACCCGGACAAACTCCGAATGCCATAACTTCATTATCCGGGAGTGAGCGCATGGGTGCTAAGGTCCGTGCGCGAAAGGGAAATAACCCAGACCATCGGCTAAGGTCCCCAAATACACGCTAAGTTGATCTAACGAGGTCGGACTGCATTGACAGCTAGGATGTTGGCTTGGAAGCAGCC
>Ga0209591_10000936_pt1:0-15000 | contig 37529 bp, 25 predicted proteins | sample MAT01_FD_187207 | JGI IMG/M metagenome (GOLD analysis project Ga0209591, IMG submission 187207) | Freshwater microbial communities from Lake Fryxell liftoff mats and glacier meltwater in Antarctica - MAT-01 (SPAdes) (version 2) | ecosystem: Environmental > Aquatic > Freshwater > Ice >... | reverse complement strand
TGCCGCACTGCACCGCTTAGATCGACAGGAAGGTGCCATTCGGTTGGACTTGGATCGCCAGTTGGACAGCTTGACGGCTTTGGTGCCGGAGGGCCAGTTCGCTTTTGCCGTTGATATGGATCACCGGTTGGACGAGGCCTTGCAGTTCGGGCCCGCTGCGATCCTTAAGGCCTTCAACTTTTCCGACCAACGGCTTCTCCGCAGTTCATCCTATACCAAAGCGATCCTGTACTACATCCAGAACCACCAGCTGATCACCGATTCTGTCTTGATGGATTGTTGTGATAGCCTGCTGCTGGCCGCATCGCGCGATACGATCTGCTGGACCTATGCACGCGCTCACCTGGTCGAGTTGTTCACTACGTATGGGCCAGAGGAGGTGGCCCAGCATCTCGTTCAATACTACATTGTTGGTCCTGGCTCGATCGTGCCCGCTGATGGAGCCTTATTGGCGGTGGCTGCGGATCAGTTGCGTTTGGTGATCGGGGCACCGGCTCCAGACATGATCCTTGTAACCCCCGGTAGTTCGGATACACTGCACCTTGCCCAAGTGCTCCCGCAATACGCCCATACCGGGCTCTTCTTCTATTCCAGCACCTGTGATCATTGTCACGATCAAATGCCAGGTCTCCATGCGCTGGTGGAAGAGCTTGATCCATCCGAATTCCATCTTATCGGCATCGCCTTGGATACTGACGTGGACGAATTCCGTTCAACCCTGCTGTTGAAAGGGATCAATTGGCCAAGCTATACGGAGTTGAAGGGTTGGGGAGTGGATGGCGTGAAGGCGTACAACGTGAAGGCCACTCCAAGCCTATTTGTATTGGATAGGGCCGGTAAGATCGTTGCCAAACCCGTGGACCATCAGGCCATGCGAGCGCACTTGTTGCTGAACAAGCGCTGATCACAATTCAAAGACCCAGGAACGGTGGTCCAACGGAAGCGAAGGCAGAACTGGCCGCGATGTGAAGAGGCCAAATACCGTGGATCCCGATCCGCTCATGCATGCATACACAGCCCCTTGATCTAGTAACAAGCGTTTCACTTCAGCAACTGCGGGGTATGCTTCCAGCACATAGGTTTCCATGACATTCCTCACGGTCGACCCCCAATTCGAAATACGTTCTCGCACCAGCAACGCACCAAGATCCCAGGGCTGCCCAGTTGGGGTGGTGTTGGTATAAACTTCTCCGGTGCTCACATGTACCGCCGGATAAACGACCATCAGCCATAAGCCGGATAGATCCAGCGCGATGGGTTCCAGTAATTCCCCCCGCCCTAGAGCTAATTGGGCGTTGGGTCGCAGGAAGAACGGGCAGTCGCTGCCAAGCCGGCTGGCCAGGGAGTGTAGCAAGTCGCCATCCAAGGGCAATTGACACAGGTCTTTCAACAAGAGTAGCGTATGCGCACCGTCGCTGGAGCCGCCGCCTAGGCCAGCACCCATCGGGATCACTTTGTGCAGGTGCAATCGAATACCAGGCAACGGGGTTATCTCTTGGAGCATACGGACCGCCTTGTAGCACAGATCGCCTTCCACGGTGCCAGGTATCGGCAGCCCGGTGCGGTCGTATATCAGCTCATTCTCGCCGAGATCAGGGTCTATCACGGCTTCCAGCACATCGGTCAAGGGTATCGGTATCAATACACTTTCGATCTCGTGATAACTGTCGGCGAGGCGGGCTATAACGTTGAGGCCCAGGTTTATCTTGGCGTGTGGGAAAAGGATCATCGCGGTGCGAAGGTACCGGGCACGACTTCCTAGGACAACGCGTTCCTGTTCCCGCTACCTTCGCCTTCCCAAAACGAACGAATGCAGACATTCCTGGAATTCGAGAAGCCGATCCAGAACGTGATCGAGCAGATCGAGAAGTTGAAGGAAGTGGCCGCCGAAAGTGCCGTCGATGTTCAGCCCACTCTGACGGATCTGGAGAAGAAACTGGCAGAGACCCGCAAGACCATCTATGCTGGATTGACCCCTTGGGAGCGCGTACAGGTCAGCCGCCACCCGGATCGACCTTACACACTCAAGTTCATAGAGATCATTTCAGATGGCAGTTTCGTGGAGCTGCACGGCGATCGCACAGTGAAGGATGACAAGGCGATGGTGGGCGGTTTCGGTATGGTGAACGGGCGTTCCGTTATGTTCATTGGCCAGCAAAAGGGCATCAATACCAAGATGCGTCAGTACCGCAACTTCGGTATGCCCAACCCAGAAGGCTATCGCAAAGCACTGCGGCTGATGAAGTTGGCGGAGAAATTCAACAAGCCCGTGGTCACCTTGATCGACACGCCCGGTGCTTTTCCTGGTCTGGAAGCGGAGGAACGCGGCCAAGGCGAAGCGATCGCTCGCAACCTATTCGAAATGGTGCAGTTGAAGGTGCCGGTCATTTGTATCATCATAGGCGAAGGAGCTTCCGGCGGTGCCTTGGGAATAGGAGTAGGCGATAAAGTGCTCATGCTGGAAAATACCTGGTATTCGGTGATCTCGCCGGAATCCTGCTCGTCCATCCTCTGGCGTAGCTGGGACTACAAGGAGCAGGCCGCCAAGGCGTTGAAGCTTACGGCTACCGACATGCTGGCCAACAAGTTGATCGATGGCATTGTGGAGGAGCCGCTTGGTGGTGCGCACACCGATCCCATCCAGGCTGGCTTGAAGGTGAAGGCCGAAGTGATCAAGCACTTGGACAGTTTGACCAAGATCGACCCCGATAAGCTGGTGGAACGCAGGATCAAGAAATTCTGCGACATGGGTATTGTGGTGAAGCAGAAGGCAGTTGCGAAGAAGCACTGATCAACTCAGCGGTTGCGCAAAGGCTGGATGTGCGCGATCTCCACGCCCGTGCTGATCGAATTCAGTACGAAACCCGAATTGAGGTCGATCGTGAGCAGATCGCTGCCTTGTCCTGCGAGAAGTACACCGGTGGCTGGCTCGTACGAGAGGGCATTCACGGTCAGTCCTGCTGCCAGTTCGGTTATCGTGTTGCTTGGATAGTTGAACCGCACCAATCGGCTGGGCAAGGCAACGATGAAGTTGTCCGCGTCCGATCGCACCACTGCGCGGATCTCGCCTTCTGGGAAGGTTCGGACGATGGGCGTACCCGCTGTAGTGATGTTCAGGTCTTCGATCAGACCGAGACCGGGATCGTTGCCGAAAAGGAGTAAGCTGCTACCGGTGCGCTGGAACAAGGCTACACGGTCATGTTCCACGGGTAAGGTCTCGTACACTGTGCCTGCAGGCGTATAGGTGACAATGATCGGTGCAGATCCAACAATAGCCCGTTGCCAGCTAGCGATCCAATTGCCCATGACAACGATCGCTTCGCATCGATGCCCCGTGAGGCATTGTGCAGTGAATTGCTGGACCCCTTCGCCGTTGAAGCCACGGATATAGCCATCCCGCGTGCTGATATAGGTGCGGCCATCAGATGGGTCAACGGTAAGGGCAGTGAACTGCTCCGGTTCGTTCGCCGCCGGTGGTGCGAATTGCCAGGGAAGGCTTACCGTCGACGTAGGCAGTGCTTGCATGGGTGCGATGCGGTATCCCGCCACCATCAGTTGTTGGCCGTAACTATCCGCAGCCATTCCGTTGAAGTCTAGCACCGTTGCCCAATTGCTTTGTGCGCCGGTGCTATCGATGCGCGTGATCGTTACGGCAGCATCCGAGAATGAAGGAGCCAGAAAGATCGATCGCAGCCGCAATGGAGTTTCCAGCAAGGTGATCCCCTGAAAGGCTCGACCATCATTGCTCCCATCCGAGGCCCGAACGGCTAGGGTGTAAGTGCCAGAGCGCAGCCGTTCATCGGCAATGATCAGGTCCCGTTCAATAGTGGCGCTGGTGGCATTCACCGAAGCACTCACGCTGGCGGCTATCGATATCCCATCTGCGTTCACCAGGTCGATCACCACGTTTTCCACGATATGATCATCTGTTACCGCGATGCGCACGGGGATGGTAGCAGGAAGTGCGAAGGTGCTGGCCGCTGTGGGCGAGAGGATCCGCACCGTGGGTGGCTCACCATCATCGTCTTTGCGACATCCGTTGCAGAAAAGCAGGAACCCCGCGCACAACAGGATAAGATATCGACCCATGTATAACCCCAAATGTAGGGCTGCTGTAGCGTTTTAGGTCGGTGCTGTACCTGTCCACGATCCGATCGTTGATCGTGTGGGTACGAGTTGTTCACTATTGCATCGCGAAGCGGACCGTACGCATCTACTTTTGCCGCCCATCCACGTTCGCGTTCTGGTGCTTTTTCGTCCGGCTTTTCCGGACCGCTTCAGTGTCGCTTATGTTGGAACCAGTTCATGGCCGACTTTCCCAACACCCGATCCACCGACCGATCCCGCGGCATAGCTGGCCGCAGACAAGCTGCCAGCCTGCTAGAAACTGCGCTCGATGCGGGTAAACTTCCACCGCAAGCGCCCGAGTTGGAGCAAGCGGTCCTGGGTGCCTTGATGTTGGAGCGCAATGCGGTCAACGAAGCCATCGATATCCTGCAACCGGAGAGCTTCTACGTGGAAGCACACAAGAAGATCTTCGATGCCATCCTTGGCCTCTTCCGCAACGATCAGCCCATCGACATCCTCACGGTGACAGAGGAGCTGAAGAAGCGAGCTGAACTCGACATCGTTGGCGGTCCGTTCTATATTAGCCAGCTCACCAACAAAGTAGCCAGCAGTGCGAACGTGGTCTATCACGCCCGCATCATCAGCCAGAAGCATATCCTACGCGAATTGATCCGCATCAGTGCCGAAACGCAGCGCGATGCCTACGACGATACAACCGATGTATTCGACCTGTTGGATAAAACCGAGCAGGACCTCTATGCCATCACCAGCGGTAACCTGAAGCGCAACTACGAGCCCATGAGCGACCTGATCCAGGGCGCCATTGCGCAGATCGAGAACGCCAAGACCAAGACCGGGGGTGTAAGCGGCGTTCCAACCGGTTTCATTCAACTGGACAAGCTCACCGCCGGCTGGCAGCGCAGCGACATGGTGATCGTGGCTGCGCGACCGGCCATGGGAAAGACCGCCTTCGTGTTGAGCATGGCGCGCAACATCGCCGTGGAACATAAGCGGGCCGTTGCCGTCTTCAGCTTGGAGATGAGCAGCACCCAGCTTGTTACGCGTTTGATCGCCAGTGAGGCCGGGATCAGCTCGGAGAAGTTGCGCAAAGGGGATCTGTCCGATGCAGAGTTCACGATCCTGCACCAACACATCGCCCGGCTGACGAACGCGCCCATCTTCATTGACGATACTCCGGGTCTGAACATCTTCGAGCTGCGTGCCAAAGCACGCCGTCTTAAAAGTCAGCACAACGTTGACCTGATCGTGATCGACTACCTGCAGTTGATGACCGCTGGTGGTGACAGTAAGAGTGGTAACCGTGAACAGGAGATCAGCAGCATTTCACGCTCCATCAAGAGCATTGCCAAGGAATTGGACATTCCCATCATCGCGCTCAGTCAGTTGAGCCGTGCGGTGGAGACCCGCGGCGGTGATAAGCGACCCATGTTGAGCGATCTGCGCGAATCCGGTGCTATAGAGCAGGATGCGGACATCGTATGTTTCCTCTACAGACCAGAGTACTACAAGATCTATGAGGACGAGCACGGCAGCACCTTGGGTGTGGGGGAGGTGATCGTTGCCAAGCACAGGAACGGTGCCGTTGATACTGTTCGCCTCCGTTTCATACCCGAACTCGCGAAATTCACCGACCTCGAGAGCATGTCCGGTAACTTTGGGGGGTCTGGCACGGGATCGGATGCTTCGGACGGCAATCCCTTCCGGACCATCACTCGTCCGAGCCGCATGAACGATGACACGACCTTCGACGATAATTCCGCGCCCTTTTAACCTGCGAGCATCCCTCGCAATTGTGTTTTTGCTGGCGCTACTTGCCCCAGTAAAGGCTACTAAATTGCTTATACCCATGGATGGTTCGCAACAGAACCACCTGAAAGCATACGGCATCGCATTCTGGACCTTGGGTCGCGAAGCCTCCATTGATTGGCTATTGAACTACCGGGGTGGTAGTTTCCTGATCGATCACTTCAAAGAGGTTGAACAGGAGTGCGCCATTCGAGGGGTCACGTATCAGGTGATCGCGGATGCCCAGGCCTCGGCGATCCTGGCGGAGATCTCCGATCCAGAAACCAATATGGAAGTGGTGAAATTGGAGAAGGCACCCAAGATCGCTGTCTATGCTCCTGAAAGTTTTCAGCCGTGGGACGATGCCGTGGCGCTGGTGATGACCTATGCCGAGATCCCCTATGAACGGATCTACGATCAGCAGATCATAAGCGGTGTGCTACCGAAGTATGACTGGCTTCACCTGCACCACGAGGATTTCACTGGCCAATACGGTAAATTCTATCGCATGTACCGCAGCGCACCATGGTACATTGCCCAAGTGAAGGAAAGCGAGGTAATGGCGGCTTCCCTCGGCTTTGCCAAAGTGAGCGAGATGAAGTTGGCCGTGGCTGATAAGATCCGCGATTACGTGGCTGGTGGCGGCTACCTCTTCACCATGTGTTCCGGTACCGATTCGTATGACATTGCCTTGTCCGCAGAGGGGGTCGATATCTGTACCACTGAATTCGACCATGATCCCATTGATCCTGCTGCACAGGAAAAGATCGATTTCGGTCGCTCGTTCGCCTTCAAGGATTTTCGCTTGATCACGGATCCCAATGTCTATGAGTTCAGCAACATCGACGCCACGGATATCCACAGCGCCATCGGGCAGACACGGGACTTCTTTACCCTGTTCGACTTCAGTGCCAAATGGGATGTAGTGCCAACGATGCTGTGCCAAAGCCATGAGCAGGTGCTTCGCGGTTTCATGGGGCAGACCACCGCCTTCCGCAAGGATCTGGTGAAACCCGGTGTGCTGGTGATGGGCGAGAACAAGGCGCAAGGCACCGTGAAGTATATCCATGGCGAATTCGGCTTGGGCCAATGGACCTTTTATGGAGGGCATGATCCCGAAGACTATCAGCACATGGTGGGTGATCCGCCCACGGACCTGAGCTTGCACCCGAACTCTTCTGGCTACCGTCTGATCTTGAACAATATCCTCTTTCCGGCAGCGCGCAAGAAGAAACAGAAGACGTGATCGTGAATTACACGATCAACGATCACTAGCTTTGGCACAACCAAGAACTCCGTATGGACCTCAGTAAGATCATTTCCGTAGCCGGCAAGACCGGTCTGTTCCGCGTTGTCGCACAAGGCCGCCAAGCCATTATTGCCGAATCGTTGATCGATGGCAAACGCATTCCCGTGCCTGCGAGCATGCGCGTGAGTTCCTTGGCCGAGATCAGCATGTTCACCACCGGTGATGATGTGCCCTTGAGCAAAGTGCTCGAAAGTCTACATGCCGTGGAGAAGGGTCAACCCAGCTTGGATCCGAAGGAGTCCGATGACAAGCTCTTCAAGAAATTGGCAGAGGCCCTACCTGAGCACGACCGGGAGCGCATCTATGCCAGCGACGTGCGCAAGCTCTTCGCATGGTATGACCAGCTCTTGAAAGCCGGCGAATTCGAAGTGAAGGCCAAGGCTGAAGAAGCTGCCGCGAAGGAAGCTGATAAGGCCGGCAAGACGAAGACCGCCAAAGATGGTGGTACAAAGAAGCCAAAGGCCGATCCGGTAAAGAAGACCACAGCTGCACCCAAACCCGGAGCAAGCAGCAAGGCCAAGACCACGACCATGCGCAAGAGCGCACAGCGCGGCGCGTGATCATTATGGCCACCGAGGCAGCTGCGCTGCGTTCTTACCTGCCTGCTGATCTGCTTATCGCGGACGGATCGTCCATCGCCCCCTTCTTTCTGGAACTGGAGCAACGTGTAGTTGCTGATGTGGCTGCGTTGAAGCAGTGGCTGCGCGACTTCAGCGAATTGGAAGCGGCAATTAGCGAGGAGGGCGCATGGCGATACATCCGCATGACGTTGGATACGCGCGATGCACAAGTGGGCGAGCGCTACCGCGTGTTCGCTACGGACGTGCTTCCACAGGTGGAGGAATGGACCGACAAGCTGCAACGAAAGTTGATGGCTTTGCCCCAAGTGGCCGAATTGAATGGTGACGGATATCCGGTGCTGTTGCGTGGGATCCGCGAACAACTCCGGATCTTCCGCGAAGCGAACGTTCCCATACAGGCCGAGTTAAGGGCTTTGGCCCAGGACTACAGTAGCGCGATCGGTGCGATGAGCATCCAGTGGAATGGGGAGCAGATCACCTTGCCCAAGGCCGCATCGATCCTTGAAAGCCCTGACCGGAGCGAACGGGAAGCCATTTACCTGTTGATCGCGGAGCGGCGCGCGTTAGATGGCTCTAAGTTGGATGCGCTCTTCCACACCATGGTGGCCAAACGCCACACCATGGCCACGAACGCGGGTTTTGTCAACTTCCGCGACTATATGTACAGTGCCCTAGGGCGCTTCGACCATTCCCCGGCCGATGCCGAAGCTTTTCACCAGAGCGTGGAAAAGGATGTGCTGCCTGTGGTGGAACGTTTGCAGCGGGAACGGATGGTACAGCTAGGTATTGACCGTCTGCGTCCGTGGGATCTGGCCGTTGATCCGAGTAGTAAGCCTCCGCTGCATCCTTTTCAGGATCAAGAGCAACTCATTCAACTGACCGAGGCTGTGTTCGGCCGGTTGGATCCGTGGTTCGCGGAGTGCATTGGCCGCATGCGTCAAATGGGTCGGCTGGATCTGGCATCTCGTGAAGGCAAGGCTCCCGGTGGCTACAATTATCCGCTCTATGAAACGGGTGCTCCGTTCATCTTCATGAATGCCGTGGGTACCGCCGATGATCTGATCACCATGGTCCACGAAGGGGGGCATGCGATCCATTCCTTCCTTACCCATCCGCTGCCGCTCACGGGTTTCAAGAGTTTTCCGAGTGAAGTGGCCGAGTTGGCAAGCATGAGCATGGAACTCCTGACCATGGATCATTGGCACTTGGTCTATCCGGATCCGGAAGACCTTAAAAGGGCCAAGCGCGATCAGTTAGAGCGGGTCTTGACCATACTGCCTTGGGTGGCCACGATCGATGCGTTCCAGCATGCGCTCTATACCCATCCCCAATGGAGCATAGCCGAACGTTCCGAGGCGTGGAGGGCCATTCACCAGCGCTTTGCGGGTGATGTATTGGATCAGTCCGGACTGGATAGTCACCGTGCCCTATTGTGGCAGAAGCAACTCCACCTGTTCGAGGTCCCCTTCTACTATATCGAGTATGGGATCGCCCAACTGGGGGCCATTGGAGTATGGCGTAATTACAAGCGGGACCCGAAGAACGCCATAGCACAGTATAAAGCCGCTCTGGCATTGGGATATACCAAGCCTTTGCCAGAGATCTATGCGACGGCGGGCATCCGGTTCGATCTTTCTTCCAGTTATGTTCAGGAGCTGATCGCCTTTGTGCAGGGCGAGTTGGACGCTCTTTGAACCTAGTAAGGGTTGTTTTCGTTCCAAGGAAAGCCGGTGAACTGCGGGCTGTCATGACCTGGCATACCGTAAATTCGCCCTTAACCAGTTACCATGCAAAGCAAGTCTACGCTGCTCGTCAAGTCCTTGGTCGTTGCCGGTGTTCTCGGTACCGTGCTGCTGTTCGCTGGGTGGAGCGACCAGAGCTTGCCCAAGGCACATGCATTCCATAGCGCCGAGGAGTTGGAGGCCTTTCGCGGTGGCGGTGATCCAACAGCCTTGGTGGAAGGGCGGAACGATTATTTCGCGGGCAGCGGTTCGTGCGCGGGTTGCCATGGTTTGGATGATGTGCCGCCGGTGCTGGCCAATCACACCGCCGATGGCGTGGATGTGAACCCGGTGGATTCGTGGCGCTCTACCATGATGGCGAACTCAGCCCGCGACCCGTTCTGGCGCGCCAAGGTGAGCCATGAGGTCGCCGTGAACCCCGGTAACCAGGTGGGCCTGGAAGATAAATGTACATCCTGCCATGCGCCCATGGGACGGCACGCGAAGTTCCTTGCCGGCAATGGGCCCTACGCGATGAGCGAATTGGTAGCAGACGATTCGGTGGCTGTTGATGGCGTTTCCTGTCTCGCGTGCCACATGCAATCGCCAGACAGCGTTGGTCTTCTCTTCTCCGGCACGCTGCGATTCGATACGAACAACGTGGCCTATGGCCCTTACGATGCCGCAAACCTTTTCGGGGCTCCCATGGAATCGTTCGTAGGTTATGCACCGGTGTATGGTACACACATCAACGATGCTGGGTTGTGCGCGGGTTGCCACACCCTGGTCACACAAACGGCCGATCTGGAAGGCAACGCCACAGGCGACAATTTCGTGGAGCAAGCCACCTATCACGAGTGGTTGAATTCCGCGTTCAACCCGGAATTCGATCCTGAAAGTGGCGGGGTCACTTGCCAAGGCTGTCACATGCCGCGGATCAACGACCCCATGGTGATCTCCGCGTTGTACGATTTCCTTTCTGCAGAGGAGTACCGCCGGTCACCTTTCGGAAAACACCATTTCGTAGGCGGCAACACATTTATGCTGAACCTACTGAAGAACAACGCAGAGGCCTTGGCGGTGACCGCGAGTGCCGTCCAGTTCGATAGCACCATCTCGCGCACTACGAAACAACTGCAGCAGAGCACGCTTTTGCTCGATGCCGAGGTCGTAAGCCGCACCTCCGATACAGCCTTTGTCGATCTTACCTTGACGAACCTTGCAGGCCACAAATTCCCTAGCGGATACCCGGCTCGACGTGCCTTTGTCGAATTGGTGGTGGAGAATGCCATGGGGGATACACTTTTCCGCAGCGGCGGCTGGAATGCTGCCTATGAAGTGAACGGCCATGATGCTAACTGGGAGCCGCACTACGATGTGATCCGTTCCGAGGACCAAGCGCAGATCTACGAAATGGTCTTGGGCGATGTGAACGATAACAAGACCACGGTTCTCGAACGCGCCAAGTCGTCGCTGAAAGATAACCGCCTTGCACCGCTTGGATTCTCAGCGTCGCATCCGACCTACGATACCACCTTGGTGGTGGGTGTGCCCGCCAGCGACCTGGATTTTAATCGCAGCACTATCGGTGTGGAGGGCAGCGGTACGGACCAAGTCCACTTCCATGTACCAATGAACGGCTACAGCGGTCTCATCACCGTCCGTTCCAAGGTGTGGTACCAGTCCGCTCCACCGCGTTGGATGGAAGAGATGTTCTCGGTAAGCACGCCCGAGATCGAGACCTTCCGCACCATGTACGAAGCCGCAGATGGATCTCCTGTTCTGGTGCGCTCTTCGGTCATCACCGATCTGACCACCGGCTTGGACAACTTGGCTGAGTTGGGTGTCAGGATCTTCCCGAACCCGGTGCGCGAAGGCCTTTTGCGGATCGATGGCTTGGACCAGCGGATCACTGCGGTGCAGGTATTCGATGTGCGCGGGGCGTTGATCTCGGAACGCGCGCCCTCGGCCGCTTCGAGCTGGCAGGTGCGGTTGCCATCCGGCGCTGGCACCTACGTGGTGGTGATCCGTACCGCTACCCAACGGTTCGTGGAGCGCGTTGTGGCGTTCTAGCTTCGGAGCAAGGGTACAAGATCACTGGCGCTATCTTTGGTGAACGCCTGCTGCGGTGCCAATGCCGTGGTGGGTCCTGGATCCATGCGTATTGTCTTCATCCTTATCTCTGTCTTCTTGGGCGGCGCCGTGTTCGGCCAGGATCCCATCATCGCAGCCATCATTGATTCGGTGCGGATAGAACGCCTGATAGCCAATGTGGAGGAAATGTCCGGCGAGGTTCCGGTGGATCTGGGTAACGGCCCCATTACCATAACCAGCAGGCACAAGGACAATCCGGGCAACAACCTCTCTCAGACCTACTTCGAGCAGCGTTTCGTAGAGATGGGGTACACGCCCGAGGCCCAACCCTTCAACGCAACAGGGCGCAATATCCTGGTGACCAAAACGGGAATGGTACACCCCGACGAGATCGTGATCCTGTGTGCGCACTACGATGCCTTGCCCGGTGGTTTGTTCGCTGCGCCAGCGGCCGACGACGATGGTAGCGGTTGCGCGGCCGTGTTGGAGGCGGCCAGGATCTTGAGGGACATTCCCTTTGAGTATACCATCGTTTTCGCCCTATGGGACGAGGAAGAGCAGGGCAAGATCGGCAGCATCTACTACGCGCAGAACATGGCGGCGGACGATGCCGTTATAAAAGGTGTGGTGAACATGGATGCTATTGCCTACGATGGCAATGGCGATACCAAGGCGCGCGTACACACGCGATCCGTAGCGAATTCGCAGGCCATTGCTGATACGGTGTTCGCTGTTCTTGACCGGTACAACATCAACATCGATCTGTTGCTGACGGATCCCGGAGCCACTTATAGCGACCATGCCTCGTTCTGGAGCAGCGGCTATGGGGCGGTATTGATGATCGAAGAATTCGGTGCCGACGGCAACCCACAGTACCATACGCCCAATGATCGAGTGCAGTATTTCGATGTGCCTTACTATGAGAAACTGGCCAAGCTTTCCATCGGGAGTTTCGCAACGCTCGCTGTTCCTTTCGATGTGGAGACCGCCGTTGATGCACCCATCGCAACGGGATCGATCGCTTTCTATGCATACCCGAATCCGACGACCACCGATGCCACGGCTTGGTTAGAGCTACCCGATGCCGCGCAGTACGACGTGTTGTTGCTGAATGCACTGGGACAACAAGTGGCCACGCTCCATAGCGGAGTTCTTGCTGCTGGCAAACACAACTTCATTATCCCCATGCAGCAATTGCCTTCGGGAACGTACACCGTAGTTGCGCGATCGGCGGTTGCGGATCTGATGACCGTCCGCTTGGTGCGGACACCGCAGTTATACTAATTCGCAGTACTTAGCCATCCGATCCCGCAAGGCGGGACAGGTCATGCTTGCTCTTTGCTTGTGCTAGGTGAAGCCGAAGCATCCGCATTGCTCCTCCGAGCAGAGCGTCCCGTCCGCCGTCCGGCGGATGCAACGCCCTCCTCCGATCGTCCTGCGAATGTTCCATCCCGGTGGCGGGGAAAATAGCGGCACATCTTTGGATGGGTCCGCAGGGCGAAATTGTATTGCTATTTCTTGGTGAACCGGATGGCATTGCTCATGCCGTTGCTTTCAACCAGACGGATCATGTAGTTGCCAGCGGGCAATTCGGATACAGGTATTTGTATCACTTGTGTGCCAGTTATCCCAGGGCTTGCTACGACGCGGCCATCCACGCTCAATATCTCGGAGCGTGTGATCACACGAGGGCCAACATCAACACTCAACATGTCCACAGCGGGTGAAGGGTATACGTGCAGGTCGCTCAACCCGGGCCCTTCATCCACAGCATTGGGTCCGAGAACGATGATGGTGCCGAACTGCGTAGCCGAATGCCCTTCTGAATCGCAGTGGTACTCATAGGTGCCCGGGACCGTGAAGTTGAATAGGTAGCTCCACGCTCCGTTGGCCGGAAGACCGGAATAAAAGTCCTGCGGATTGCCGGGGAACATGAAGATTGTGCCGTTCACGTTGTGCGTGCCGGAAACATTGGTCCAACGCACATTATCGCCAACAGCGATGGTCAGCGTTGCGGGTTCGTAGAAGGGCGGTGTATTCGGGGTAAGGCTGCTTCCGCCGGAGGTTACGAAGTGCGTGGTTTGCGCTGCTAGTGCACTGGAGGAACAGCAAAAGGCCAGAAGAAGAGTGCGGGTGATCGGGTTCATGGTTGAGGTTTTATGAAAGGTCGAACGGGTTTGGCGGCTCTAAGGTTCATTTTCTAAAATGAGGCTCAACGGACGGGCTTGATGCGCTCGTCGATATAGCTCAAGACCTTGTCCATCAGATGCAAGCGGTCTTTGCCGCGCACGTTGTGGCCATGGCCGGGATAATCAAAGAAATCCACAGGAATATTCTTGTCCACACAGGCTTTCAGGAAGGAGTAAGCGTGTTGTGGCAATACGGTGTCGTCCTTACCTCCAGTGATCAGCAACAGATCATCCTGCAGTTTGTCCGCTTGTAGGGATAAGGTGGTGGCCGCGTATCCTTCTGGGTTCTCCGCAGGGGTATCCATGTACCGCTCGCCATACATGATCTCGTAAAGGCTCCAGTCCATCACCGGACCACCGGCCACACCCACCTTGAAAAGGCCGGGGTAGCGCACCAGCATGGCCGTTGTCATATGGCCGCCGAAACTCCAGCCATGCACGGCTATGCGAGTTCCGTCCACATAAGGGAGGCTCTTCAGGTAGTCCACGCCTCGCATCTGGTCTTTGGTCTCAAGTTCGCCAAGATGCCGATGCACAGCCTGCTCGAAGTCCCTACCACGGTGGTCGCTACCGTGCCCATCAACGGTCCATACAAGGTAACCGCGCTCCGCAGCTTCCAACATCCAGAGTGAGGCACCACCCAGGAACGAGTTGGTCACGAGTTGGACGTGTGGGCCACTGTACACGTAGATCAGTACCGGATATTTTTTCGCAGCATCGAAGAAGCTTGGCGTGATCAGGCGAGCATTGAGCACCGTGCCATTTTCGCCAGGAACGGTAAGTAGTTCGATCCTTCCCACGGTGGTGCCAGCCAGCGGATCCTTGGAGGTGAGCAGTTCCTTGGTGATGGCCCCTGTGCGGCTATCGCGCAATACGATGCGGTTGGATGCTGTGGTGCTACTCCAACTGTCGATGAGGTGCAGGCCATCGCTGCTTAGTTGCCCATGGTGTGTGCCCGGTTCGGATGTCAGCCGTGTGGTTTTTCCAGTTGCCGTATCGATCCGGTACAGATGTGTTTCCGTTGCGCCTGTTGGCTTGTCCCTCGTGATCTCCGCCGTTCCTTCAACGATGATCACCGTCTCCTTGGGATCCATTCCTACCACCTCCTTCACCACCCAGTTCCCTTTCGTGAGCTGGCGCAGAAGGCCTTTGTTCACGTCATACCGGTACAGGTGGTTCCAGCCGTCGCGCTCACTTTGCCAGATGTAGTTGCCGGTCTTGGTCTTCAGGAA
>Ga0209591_10000934_pt1 | contig 37585 bp, 22 predicted proteins | sample MAT01_FD_187207 | JGI IMG/M metagenome (GOLD analysis project Ga0209591, IMG submission 187207) | Freshwater microbial communities from Lake Fryxell liftoff mats and glacier meltwater in Antarctica - MAT-01 (SPAdes) (version 2) | ecosystem: Environmental > Aquatic > Freshwater > Ice > Liftoff... | reverse complement strand
TCTCCGCAGCACCGATCTAGCTAGAGTCACTAGCCTTTTCCGTACCCATCCTGTGGTGGGCATTGTCGGGCCTCGGCAGGTGGGCAAGACCACGCTCGCGCGCGAGATGATGGCACGCTTCCGCGGAAAGACTCAGCGTTTTGACCTCGAAGATCCAAGCGATGAGGCGCGGCTTGCCGATGCGAAGTTGGCGCTCGGGGGCCTTCGCTTTTGGACGATGCTAGCTAACTACCACGGCCAGATCTGGAACGCGTCGGAGTTTGGCCGAGCTTTTGGCATTTCGGACATCACGGTTCGCCGCTACTTGGATACCCGTGCCGCGACATTTGTGGTGCGTGTGCTGCAGCCGTGGCACGAGAATATCGGTAAGCGTCAGGTGAAGGCACCGAAGGTTTTTATTTCCGACTCGGGTATTTTGCACGTTCTCCTTGGGATCGAGACGGCTCACCGGCTTGACGGTCACGTCAAGGTTGGAGCTTCGTGGGAGGGGTTTGCGATGGACGCCGTCATTCGGCACCTTGGGGCTCGACGAGAGCAGTGCTTCTTCTGGGCAACACACGCGGGCGCTGAGCTCGACCTGCTTGTCGTACGCGCTGGGCAGCGCCTCGGGTTTGAATTCAAGAGGAGTTCTGCGCCTCGGCTAACTCCGTCGATGCGCTCAGCGATGTCAGATCTGCGCTTGACGCGGCTGGATGTCGTGTATCCTGGAACTGAAACGTTCCCCCTTGCAGAGCATGTGCGAGCGGTTCCGTTGCAGGCATTCGTGGGAAAGGGTTGATCCAGACGATCGCTGGCTCGTCAAACGGATGGCGGAATCTCGGGCCCTATTGGATTTTGATAGACTGCGTCGACGGACAAGCTTACCCCAAGCGATCTCAGTTCAATCGATTCGCCGCGCCGCGCTTCCCAGATCTCCCACTGGCCGCTTTCGCCGCGCCGCTGGATCAGCCCCGCGCTATACCTATCTGCAGGGGGAGCTCGAAATCATGAGCCCATCAAAAACGCACGAATCGATCAAGTCGATGATTGGCTGCCTGGTGGAAGTCTGGTGCCTTGAGAAGGGCATCGAGTTTTCTACACTTGGTTCCTGGACGCTTCAGAACAAAGCTCAGCGGCGCGGGGCAGAACCCGATGAGTGCTACGTCTTTGGTGAAGTTGCGGAGCCCAAAGCGCCACACCTTGCCATTGAAGTAGTTTGGACCTCGGGTGGCATTGATAAGCTCAACGTATACCGAAAGCTCGGAGTACCCGAGATTTGGTATTGGTCGCGTGGAAAGATTCAGGCCTACGAGTTGCAGGGGGAGAAGTGCGAGCCGATGCCTGAAAGCACGATGCTGCCCGGAATTGATTTAAGGGAGCTCGCACGTTTCGTCGATCTGCCAACAACGAGCCGCGCGTTGCGTGAATGTCGCGATGCGATTGGGCGCTAGCTTGCAGCCGTGAGTTGAGGCTTTGACACAGTCAAAGGGGAGCTTTGACAGTGCCAATCCGGGCGGATAGCCTGTGGCGCTACCACTATGGCTTGAGCATTGGGTGCAGCTTTCTGAAAACGCGATCACCATTCCCGGCGCGCAGTATCGCATCGGCCTCGACGCAGTGTTGGGTTTTATGGCGCCTGGCATCGGCGATTGGATCGCGTCCCTGGGAGCGTTGGCCACGATCTGGGTCGCTGCTAACCACCAAGTGCCGTCACGCGTGCTGGCGCGCATGCTCGTTAACGTGGTTCTGGATACTGCTTTTGGCGTGATCCCTCTCGCTGGAGATCTATTCGACGTTTTCTTTCGCTCGAATACGCGAAATCTCGCGCTGCTGCGGCGCCACGCCGCGCCGCGTAAGGTTGGCGCGAAGGCTTGGCCCAAGCTTGCGATCGCGCTGGTTCTGATTGTCGCAAGCGCGGTCGTGCTTTTTTGGCTCGTTGTGTTGGGGTTGAGCGCAGTCTTGATCTGGGTGTTTGGTAGAAGCTGGTACGGCGCGGGACCTTAAACGACGCGCATGGAACAACTCATCGAAGGTCTCACAAAAAAGTTGGGCTGAGCCCCGACCAGGCAAACCAGGTGATTGCTTTCTTGAAGGAGCACGCGGACGAGGTGCCCAAGTGGCTCGGGCTGGATTTGAACGCGCTCAAAGACAAGCTTCCCGGTGGTTTAGGTAAGCTTTTCTGACGGTCCTTGTATTTTAATACCCCGGCGGGGCCGTGGCAGGTAGCTTGTTCCCATGTCCTTACTAGGTCGGATCTTAGGCACCACGCTTTTTGTTGCTACCTTGTCGCTCCCTGGCTGTGGCGACGAGAACGACAACCAGGGTACAGAAGCCGATCGCCTTGGCGTGGGGGCGCAGTGCTCCACCGATCAAGATTGTCTCCAACCCCAAACACAGAACGAGCCCGTCCAAAAGTGTTTGCAACAATTCAAGGGTGGCTATTGCGGCATTGAAAACTGCACCAAGGACACTGATTGTCCGCAGGCGAGCGCCTGCGTCGCTCACAGCGACGGCAAGAACTATTGCTTTCGGATTTGCGTCGATAAGCTGGAGTGCAATCAGAATCGCCTGGAAAGCTTCGCCGCCAACTGCTCCTCAAACGTGAGCTTTATCGGTGGAAAAACAGACTCCAAAGCTTGTGTGCCACCGTCGTCGTGAGGGCTAAGTCTGGCGCGGAACGACGTAATCGTCGCTTGGCGTGAGGTAGGTGCGAAGCGCCGTGCAGTTTTGATAAGTCCAGGAGGAGGACACTCAAAGCGCGATCGGGGTGTGCTCCGCGCAAGTTGCGGAGTATACGAAGGCACATGAAGCGCACAGGGAATTGGCTTTCGGTTTTTGGATTAGCTGTGGTGGCGATGGGTGCGCCCAGCTGTCAGGGCGGGCGTTTTGGTGGGCTTGGGGGACTTGCCTGTCCTTACCTCGTCGGGGAGGGCAATCTGTTGAGCGCACAGATCTCGGCCAACGCGCGTGCGAACGCGAAGATCCGCACCTTTCTTGTCGCAGTTCGGGATCTCAACCATGTGAGCATGCAAATGGAAGCGCAGGCGGCAAAGGCGTGCAGCAATATCGGTCGCGATCTAGGTTTGACCGAAGCGCAGCTGGCGCCACGAGGCAACAATCCGGGGGCTTTAGCTCAGTCTGCGTGTAACGCAGCGGCGATGCAGATTGATGGCATCATGCGTCAAGGGATCCAGATCCGAGTTCAGGTTACGCCTCCACAATGTCAGGCGAATATCAGTGCCAAGGCGAGTTGTGACGCAGCGTGTAACGTCGAAATAGATCCGGGCGAGATCGTCGCACGGTGTGAGCCTGCGTACTTATCCGGTACCTGCCAGGGCCGGTGCTCGGGCCAATGTGAGGGCACTTGTCAGGGACAGTGTCAGGGAACGTGCACAGCTCACGACGCACAGGGCAATTGCGTGGGGCAGTGCCAGGGCACGTGCAGCGGTACCTGTGGCGGCACCTGCCATGTGCAGTGCGACGGCCAGTGGCAAGCACCGCACTGCGAGGGTAGCGTGCGGCCGCCGAGCGTAGATGCGGAGTGCAACGCGAGCTGCAGCGCCCATGCGGATTTCAACGCAAGTTGCACCCCGGCACAGGTTCAAGTGGAGGGCATGCAGAACGTCGACCTCGCGATGCGCTTAGTCGCCACGTTGCGAGCGAATTTGCCAGGGCTCTTGCAGGCCGAAATCGCGCTGGGTCGCCGTTTGGTGGGTGGCGTTCGCACTGTGGTGAACGTGGGAGTTCAGTTGCCGCGCGTGGTGGGTGATGCTGGAGCCGAAGGTATGGCGTGCATCGCCGCCGCAAGCAGCGCGAGCGTGCAAGCGTCGATGCGGATTAACGTCACCATTCGAGCTAGCGCAAGCGTCACGGGTCGCGTCGGGGCGAGCTCGGGGTGAACCCCCATATCGTTCGAGCGCCTTCTGGAGCCTTGTCGTACTCGCTCTGATAGTCGGGGGCACCGCACGTGTCTGCGCGCGGAACGCGCCCCTGCGCCTATCCCTCGCGCTTTACTCGCCACTTTGTCGGAGTGATGCTGTGGCGGTTTTTGAAACTCCGACCCAGCAAGCAGCCGTTCGGCTTCAGTGAGGCGCATCTCGCGGAGAGCATGCCCCGGGGCAGTAGACCACGTGTTTCCGGGCGATGAAGGCGACACCCCGCTAGTTTCACTTTCCTCGCGAAGACACTCACGATCTGCGCGCTAAGGGCACGTCAAACCAAGAGCTAACGCCGGTTCGTCGTATTGGATGACTTCTGTGCTGAGTCGGTGTGTTTGCTGATGAATAGGGTGCTCGCCACCAACACTAGTAAGAGTAGCGTTGCAATGCGGCCAGCCCAGCTTCGAATCCAAAGCAGCAGGAATGCCACCAGGAACAAAGGAATTCCCGCGAACGCAACGAGCCCGAACGAGTGCCCGAGCCCCCCGCCACTGTAGATCGCGTCCGAGTAAAGAATATTGACGGCGATGGCTAGGGCCACATATCCGATGCAGGCCAAAATCAGCGAACGTTGGCTGCTCGGGGAGTTTTTGACGGTGGTCGCGATGCCGGAAATAAGCCGCAAGGGCGTGCGAATGATCAGGCGATAGAGGAGATTCTTTTCGACAAATCGGCGAGTTCTCTCGCCGCTGCTCACCAGTGCATGCTCAGCGATGACCGCCGCCTGTGCTGCCAGCGCCGCAACAATGATTGGTGGAATTGTGGACATGGGTTCGCTACCGATTTGGTACCTGTTCGTGAAGTAGTCGCTGAGTTCGCTAGCACTGCTGCCTTCTGCATAGCCTTTGGCGAGGCTTCTTACAGTTGCCTCGATGAGCTCAGGATCGAGCACCGCCGTGCCTGGTGTGAAACGGATCGCTTCGGGCTGCTTCGAGTTCGAAGCCTTGGGGTATTGGTTCCATTCCAACTGATCGTGAGCGGCATCGGCTAACACCCCTGGGAGCTCTTCGCATAGGACATCGAGTTGGGCGACGTGCGTTAGGAGGTTCAAGAATTTGTTACGCGTATCGGGGTCGTTGAGGGCAGGGCCGTCATCAATCCAGTTGCCTAACACTGAAATCTCTTTGCTTCCGCCCGCTCTCTTTTCAAGGTTGGGGAACAGGAGGGCGAGCTTGGCGGCGCTCGGCTTTCCTAGGGCGTTCCGCAGCTTAGCGAGATCCAAATGGCTCAGCTCAGCGTCTTTTTTGGAGACGAAACGAGTTTCGTTGACCAACAATTCTAGCAATTGGCAGACCCCGTCCAGACGACCCCACAGGATGTCATTGGAGCGCCAGGAACGTTTGAGGAAGGCGCTAAAATGGCCGAATTCATCACCGGTTAACTTGTCTCGAATATCCTTTCGGCAAAATCCTCGTCGCGCGTCCGCGGGGCTGAAGCGAGTTACGTGGATTTCATCGAGCTCGTGAAGGCCGGAAGCCAGCTCGAGTGGGTAGCGAAGCCGATCGTGTGCTGGAAAGACGGCGAAGGCATGGATCGCTTCGGCAATTCCGGACTTCAGGACCGCTGCTTCGTGCTGCTGCAAGAGATCGGGTAGGAGGGATGCGGAAGGGCCAAGCTCTGTGGCTCCGTGAAGACGCCTAGTTTGCAGCGTTAGTTTGAACGCTTGAAGATCCGAGAGATCGAGCCCGGCCTTGTTCAGTAAGAAATATGCCCTCTTGACCGCCCAAGCCCAGTAGTCGACACCCGACACTGGCTTGCTGGTAGCGCCTGACAGGGGCTCTCGCGGTACGAGTGCTCCGAGCAGCTGGGAGCGAATCACCTCGAGTGTCTCGATTTGCCCATTGGCGTAGTGCCACAGGTCGGTAATAGACTGTCTTTCTTCCACGGATAGAGGCTTGGAGCTTGGCCGTAGATTTTCCGATTCGAGGTGGTGTAGCGCGTAGCTGAGGTGCATCAGACGGCGAAGCGGGTAGAGCACGTCGATCGCAGCGAGTTCCCCCGGAGCCAGACTCGTAACATTCATCAAGGTTGCGTTCAGCGTCTGCAACCGAGCTGAGCGCTCAACCTCCGTGAGTTCGGGTGAATCCTCCTGGAGTTTGTCCCACACTGCCTGAACCAGACCGAGGTAACAGGTGCGAATATATGTCGGGTCAGTTTCTCGGGCTGGGATCTGACACTGAAAAATACCCGTGTTCTGGACAGAGGAGAGGCTCAGTAAGGCCTCGAAGCGCTGGAGCGTGTGGTTGTGCTCGTTGAGCTTGCGGAGATCGCCCGCGATGCTCTCGTAGCCGGGAAGGCTCACCGTCGAAGCAAAGATGGTTCGTACGAACGAAGGCGAGACGGTCTTGTCTTCCGCTTGCTTCTTCTTGTGAAATTCCTCCGGATCGGGCTCCAAGTAAATGAGGTGTCGGCAGACAGGGCGTTCGGTAGTGCGGTAGAAGATGGCGTCAAGCGTGCTCGTGAAAGGCTTGTTGTCGAGAACTCCGCCGTCCACAAAGTAGTGAACGCCGTCACGGAGCGCGCCCCAGGTTTTTAGCTTCTGATCAGCCAACCAAGAATCCCCGGAATTGGGCTTCTCCCCTCCCAGACACACGGGCGCGAAAGCCCCTGGAAAACTGGACGTGACCTGAGCCAGTTTTCCGAACGCTAACAACCCGGAAGAGAGCGTTGCCTGTCCATGCTGACTCCTGCCGAGTTCGTCGCTGAGCGGAGAGAGTTGGGTCTTTCTGCCTGCCCGGTGCTTCAGGTGAAACAGGCTTTGGTGGCTCTTCACCACAACCGAGCTTCGCGAAGAGATCGCTTGCATGGTTGTGATGCCGTAAAAATTTGTCCCAGTAACAAAGATATCCATCTCTTGGACCGGGGTTGGGTTCTCAAGCAGAGCCAAAGCTTGACCCTCCCACATGGTCTTGAAGCCCCGCGTGAGCAGCGCCTGGTAGTGTTGACTATCCAAGATGGAATCGACTTCACCGGCCAATTCATCGGTCTTTCGCAGCAAACTGCTCAGTGCTCCGTCTTTGCGCCAGAGCTCCGCGCACGTGCCGAACTCGCGGCCGTTGGCGAGCGCAAAGCCCAGGAAGATGCCGTTAATCCCGCCCGCTGAGGCTCCGCTCACCACGTCCACGACAATCTCGGCGTCGAGGAGCTCCTTCAGCAGAAAGTAGGGCCCGCGTCCCTTGACCGCTCGGAAGATCTCGTTGGTGACGCCATTCATGTAGATGGCAAGCGAGACGCCTCCAAATAGGACTAGGCCGAGCCGAACTTCTGCGAGCTTTCTTTCAGGATCATGTGTCATGGACCAACTCCCATTTGCCCCGAACCGCGGCTTTTTCATAGATTATACAGTCAGCGCAAGTCGGCCAATAGACCAAGCTTCGAGGGTGCGGTTCCGGAATCTGATCCGCGTGCCGCTGACTTGGACGCATGTTCACCGCAATCGAGAGAATTTTTGACCATGGACGTGTTGGTGTGGCCCTGCTAGCGCTCTCCGGGAAGCGTGATACTCGAACGAGGGTGATGTGATGGCCAATGAAGTAACAAGCAAGCACCTGAAGGCAGCCACCGAATTGACACTGGTGGCGGATATTCGTCCTGGCCTCGTGGGAAGTTCCGATGTGGTTTCCTACGCGAGCCGCCTCGGGATCTTGCTCAATGGTCTGTTTGAGCTCAGGCAGCGTCAGATTGAAGCGGGCAGCACGGGCAGCGTGGGGCCGCTCGAATTGCTGCACTCGTTGTACTTCGTGCGCTGGTCGATTTTGGACGGCTCACGCTTGATGTTGGCGGTCAGCTTTGACAGCCCTTGGGAGACGTACATTCGCGCGATCGTGGATGATGCGGGGCCACTGCTGGATGTGATTTTTTGTCACTGCGTGGGCTATCAGGGCTCGTCAACGGCCGACGGCTATCTGAAGTTCGGTCAATGGGTGCGTGAGCGTCAGGTGAACATCCCGTTTTTCTATGCGGCGGATGGCAGCTTGACGGTCACGGATCTTGAGTACCTTAAGAAGTTCCAAGCTGCCGTCATGGCAGGAAGTTCGCCAGAAGAATTGGTGCGCCTGAATGCGCTTCCGACTCCACCCACTCCACCGGCGGTGTCTCGAGAAAGCGTTTCGGCCATTCACGGGGCTGCACGAGTTTTTCAGCAGTTCGAGCAATTCTTTCCGTCGTCCCCCGATCCGAAGAACCGCGAACGTGAGTTCTTTCGTGCGGCCACTTGGGAGATTTTGCGTGGCCTCTCGAGCCCCGCGTTGCTCGCAGAGCCGAGCGTGGTCAAGAGCCCGCTCCAGATCCCCGGTTATATCGCGCATTTGGAAACGGAGTCTAAAGCGCGAGTTGCAAAAGCTCGCGCACTACCCCTCCAACCCAGCTTGAGCCTGGGGCTGCGCGAAGAAGTTCAGGGAAATGTCCTCACAGGCTATCCGCGCATGACGCACGGCTGCCTGGTGCTGCTGGGGTTTGATTCAGGCACCGCGGCGCGCAGGTTTTTGAAAGAGCTGTCAGGTAGCATTACCCCGGACCGAGCTGCAGGCTCGGCTAAGGGTGCGGTGAATGTGGCACTGACTCTGCAGGGCCTTCGAACGTTGGGTGTCACCGAAGAGGAGCTGTCGGTGTTGCCCAAGGAGTTTCGCGAGGGCATGGCTGTGCGAGCACCGATGCTCGGCGACGTTGGGAACTTCCACCCTTCCCGCTGGGAGCTGCCGCGGATGAACTGGCAGCTGGGCGCCACAGAGGCGGAGGATAGCTTTCAGAGCAGGGAAGTGGTGCCCCTCGGTACCGTGGACATGCTCGTGCAGTTTCAGGACCAGGCCCCCGAAAGTGCCGATGATCACCTCTGGAATAACGCAAATCCTTGTTACGGATCCGCGCGGCGCTTGGTTGCGGATAAGCCTGGGGTTCGCGTGCTGCATGTTCAGGCTTTGCGTCGCGAGTATTGGCGGGATGAAGAGGGTAGGCCAACAGGCCACGTGCGGGAGCATTTCGGATTCAAGGAAGGGCTGAGCCAGCCGGTGCCACGTCTGGATGGCGAGGTGCGGGCCAATCAGGGGGATGAGGTGAGCCTAGGCGATGTGCTTTTGGGGCATCCGAGTACCCGGGGCGAGTGTTATCCACCCGAGGATCCGCCTGAATTTTTGAGGAATGCGTCGTTTCTGGTGGTGCGGAAGTTGGAGCAGCATGTGGGCGCTTTCAGTCAGTTTCTGAACACTCACGCTCAAGAGAAGGCACTGCCGGAGGATACGTTGGCGGCCAAGTTGATGGGTCGCACTAGGAGCGGCGAAGCGTTGGTACCGCTCGCGAAGACCGGGTCGAATGATTTTGACTATTCCGAAGATCCACTGGGCGATGGCTGTCCGTTGCGTAGCCATGTTCGGCGCTCCAATCCACGAACCCCACCGCGTGAATCCGTACACGGCTTCAAGGTAACGTCTCCGCGCATCCTGCGGCGTGGTTTCTCCTATGGGCCCTCCGTCGCTTCTGGCTTGAAGGATTCCCGTGGGCTGATGTTCATGGCGTATAACGCAAGCATCGCTGAGCAGTATGAGGTGGTGCAGCGTTGGGTGAATGGCGGGAATAGCACCGGGCTTTTGAGCTCCCAGAACGATCCGATCGTGGGTGCTTGCCAAGGGCCACAAGTCATCTCGTTGATACACGAGGGGAAAGCCGTTCAGCTCACTAAGCCAACTGCTTTTGTCACAGTTAAGTGGGGCTTGTACTTGTTGGCGCCGTCACTCTCGGGGGTTCGAGCCTTGGCGGAGCGCGGCAGATCTGTCGCCCCCAGTGTCTCGGCAGCGGCGAAGGCAGGGGAGGCGATCATTCAGCGCCTCGCACAGCTCGAACGCATGGAAGTCGCCCAGAGCGGCCACGCGTCCACGAGTGTGGAGTGTGCAGGTGACCAGGTGACAGCAGGGTGTGAATGGAAGAAGCTTCTGGAAGACCGCTTGGCTGCCGAAAAGGCTAGCAACGTGTGGGCCGCAATTCGCGAGTTGCATCAAGGGGCCCTCAGAACTCCATACGGCGTTCTGGTTGGGGACGCTCAGGGCGTCGCGAACGTTCTCGCCAATGAGTCTGTGTTCTCTGTCAGAAGATACTGGGAGAGAATGACTCAATCGGTGGGTGGTCTCTACCTAGGAATGGATCGCTCACCCTGCCCGATGGCCAAGCCGTCCCTGGAAGACAAGACCTACGAAGCCGCTGTCGTCCCCACGGAAGGTGAGAAGGTCGGCAGCTACGATCAGGATTCGCCCATCCCCAATCAAGCCATTCGCGGGATCGGCGTGGTCCAGGCATTCCAAGCCGCGGAGTCGATTGCCAAGCTAGCGATCGATGCTCAGCTCGAGCAGGGAGTGTTGGAGCTTCGCGTGCTTGGGGCTGGTGTCGTGTCGAAGCTCTCTCAAGCTTGGTTCGGATACCCGAACGCTCCGGCCCCGGGAGCGACTGCTGGCGTCGGTATCCTCGAGTTTGCTGACTTCCTGGCGACCGGGCGCAATGTCTTCTTTGCTCACCCTGATCCGTTGAGCATTCAAAAGCCGGTGGCCGAATCCAAGCGTAGATTCGAGGAAGCGCTGCTCCAGCCCCCTTCAGACACAGAATTTGCGAAACAGCTAGCGCGCGCCGGAAAGACACCACGCCAGATCCAACAGGCCGCACTCGGGGCAACTCAAGGCTTCGTGGTGCCGACAATTAGCAGCATCGTTTCTGTGCTCATGCAGTGGCTGGAGAGCGGGAAGCTCTGGCGTATGGGGCAGTGGTTGGGTGGCGTTGAAGGCAGGGACTTGTTGGGTGGCGCTGAAGGCAGGGAGTTGTTGGGTGGCGCTGAAGGCACGAGCGTTGAGAAGCTGGAGGCGTCTCTGCTATTTAGGGAAATGATTCGTGCCCTCCGCACGCAACCTTCGCCGAACCTTTTGCACCGCACTTCCACCGCTTCCGTGAAGCTTGGGCATGTCGATCTGGTTCCGGGTGACACTGTGGTGGTGAGTTTGAGGTCTGCTCTGCAAGCGGGAGCACCTTGGGAACTATTGTTTGGCGAATGCGAAACGGGCTTGGGAGTTGAGCAGAAGCCGGCCATTCACGCCTGTTCAGGCAAGAATATGGCCCTTGGCGTGATGCTCGGGATTTTGGTCGCGGTGCTCCGGAAGGTCGGCGCTCTTGAGCGAGCGACGCCAACCGCGCTGAAGGTTCGGGCCACGTACTAATTGGGCTGTGTCGCGTGCCAGTGCATTCCGAGCGCGAGCAGCCGGGCGCGTGCCAATTCAAGCTGAGCGGTTGCGCTCGTTGCGTCTTTCTGGCCTAGGTTGAGTCGGCTCTCAAGGAATTCAGTCAACGCGAGGTCGCGGTGGGAGGAGCGCGAAATAGCAAGAGTCCTAGCGTTACTGAGCTCCAGTGACGCTTTCTGCTGATCGCCCATCCGGGCGGCGCATTCCGCCAGTACCCGATGGGCAAGACACTGGCCTAGGCGGTCACCATGCGCGGCACGTTCGACTGCGAAGTTGGCGTTTTCGAGGGCGAGAGTGAGGTCGTCCCCGGCCAACGCGAGTTCGGCCAACGATGCCGCGCAGAACGAAAGATAGAGCCGGATCCTACGGCGATCCAGCCATTCTTTAGCTTCAGTGAGCTCGGCCAAGCCTGAGCGATCTCCCGCAATCCGGCAGCGCGCAGCGCCGCGAACAGTCTGCGCGATTGCCATGACGTAAGGTTCACCCACAACCTCAGCGACGGCGCGGGCTCGCTCAGCTGTTTCGAGACTCGCTTCCCACTGGCCCTGCCAAAGCTGCACCATTCCCAAAAGCCCTAGCAGAGAACCTTCGATGGCATGTGTGCGGGCGCGCACCGGAGACAGGCTTTCCTCAAGGACTTGGTAGGCTCGGCTGAAGTGGCCAATATCTCCATAAATGAGGCCCTTCGTGCCGAGTGCGTAGGCAAACCCAACCGGAACCGCTCCACTTCCCGAAGGGGCGCGATTGCGTTTTGCACCGAGCGCAGCGTCTAGGCAGCGGAGGCTCTCGGCGTAGTTGCCGGCAGCGGCATGGCTCTGCCCGAGATTGGCCAAGAGCTGCCCCGAGAGGCGCTCATCTTTAAGGGTTTGAGCCAGCTCGAGTGCAGCTTGAAAAGAGCGAATCGACGCTTCCTGTTCACCGAGTGCGTAGTGGATCCAGCCGATCCAATAATGAGCATACGCTGTTGCACCCCGATCCCCTTCTAAGGTCGCATACGTGCTGGCCCGCTCAAGCAGGACCAGCTGCTCCTCAGCGGGGCTATAGACGCAGGCCGCAGCCCATTTCCTCACCAGCGCGAGCCAACGTTGACGTAGTGCGGGGGTTTGCTTCAAGCGATCGAGTTCAAGCAGTGCCGCGCGATACTGTTGTCGGACGCGATCAAGGGCTGAAGCTAGAGCCGCTTTGTCTCCGGCTTTTTCGGCATACTCGGCGGCGAGCTCATGTTCAGCCGCCCCAGCGTAATGGTACGCGAGCGTTTCCAAGTGCTCAGCGAGGCCTGTGGCGGCATGCCGGGCATAGATGGCATGGGCGACAGCTCGGTGGATACGATGGCGCTCACTCAGCCGCACTGAATCGTAGGCAATGTCGCGTGTGAGGCCGTGCTTGTAGCGAAATCGCCCAGGAGTTTCGGTGGCGTAGATGAGATCGTATCCAGCCAGATCCTGAAGCAGACTGAGCACGTCTGAAAAGGCACTCACCTCTGCCAGTAATTCAGCCTCAAATTCGGTGCCGAGGACGGCGGCGATGCGCACTAGCTCGGCGTGACGCGCGGGTAGGCGTTCGATGCGAGAGGCGACGAGCCCGTGCAGCGTGCTCGGAACGCGACTAGCTTCTGGTCCTGCGGCACGCAGTTTGCTCTCCACCGACCAAGACAGACATAGCTCCTCAAGGAACAGCGGGTTGCCCCCGGCGCGTTCGATCAGTGTGAGCACCGCTTTGGCATCGAGCGTGCCCGACAACCAGGATTGTGCCGCGATTTCAGCTTCTCTCGAGGTAAATGGTAGGAGTCGGAGGGTGTCTTGGTGCGCATCGGCCAGGCTCGGGCGATCCGTGACGCGGGAGCCAACGATGATCAACAGCGGATTGCTGTTAGCCAGAGAGGAGAGGTCGCGAAGCGCCTGCCAGGAAGCATCATCGGCCCAGTGCCAATCGTCGAGGAGCAGGACCAGGGGCGTTTGCTTGGAAACGGCGAGCAGCACTGCTATCAGCGCTTGACGAATCGCGGTTTGCGAACTTTCCCGGGATGTAGGGAATTCCGGGTCCTCGTCCAAGAATAGCAACTGCGCTAGCTGGGGCAGGCTGTCAGCCAGCTTGGCATCGAGGCCCAAAAGGCTTGCCTCCAGCTCCAGCAGCGCCTCGGCCCGCGCCAGCTGAGTGCTTGGCAAGAGGCGTTGGCGCAGCACCTGCTGGAACGGTTCGAACGGTGCGATTCTTCCGGCGCTTTGACAAAGGCCACGCAGGACGGTAGCGCTTCCTTCAGACATGCCGTGCTCGAACTCGTACAGCAGGCGCGTCTTGCCGATGCCCGCATCGCCCTCAACGTACACCACACGACCCTTGCCGGAACAGGCCCCAGTCAGCGCGGCCTGGAGATGTTTGAACTCCGCGCCTCGTGCGATAAACCGCGTAAATCCGCGCTGTTCGCTCGCCTCAAACCGTGTCTGCACGTCCGTGCGTCCGATGACTCGATATACACTCGTCGGTTCCTCCTTGCCTTTAAGCTGAAGCGGCGGAACCTTTCGGACGTGGAAAAATTCTTTTGCGCCCTCGAGTGTTTCTTGGCTGGCGAGGATCTCATCGCTCACGGCGATCGCGCAAAGCCGCGCTGCCGTGTTGACAGCATCCCCGATGAGCTCGTAGCGCCCGTGCAAGAGTGAGGTCTTACGAGCAAAGATGAGTCCAGAGTGGATCCCCGAGTGGAGTCTTGGTTCGAGGCCTTCAGGGAGCGAAAAATCGAGCGCCAAATCTCGAATTGCTTGGTGAAGCTCGAGGGCGGCAGTGGTTGCGTGTCGGACGTCTTCTTCCTTCGGGGAAGGCAGCCCAAACACAGCAAGGAAACCATCGCCGTAGAACTGATTGATCAGGCCGCCGTGGCTTTCAATGATCGGCCCTGCCTGAGTTTTCATCATTCCGAGCAGGGTGGCGACATTTTCGGGGTCGCACTGCTCACTGATGGTCGTGTAGCTGCTCAAATCCGAAAAGAGCAACACGACGTGACAGCGGCGGCCAGCCTCAGTCGGGTCCTGCTCGGGTTCCGGGCTTTTCGCAGCCATACTCACGCTTGATACCAGGAGAGCAAGCTCGTGCGTACTGCTCAGAAAGGTAGAAAGCGATCAGCGCGCCGATTCGGAGTCCAAAGTCGCGGATTCGGCTGTCGCTCGCCTTGGAGGCGAAGACTTCCGTGAGGCTCTCCACTTCTAGACGGGCTAGGAGCGGCAGGGAGTCCTCCCGGACCTGCAACATTGAGCGCACGGCGGCAGCGGGATCACGGCAGACGAGGAGCCCCGCCCGGTCGGCACTCAGCTGAAACATTCTTGCTATTCGGTTCAGTTGTTCGTTGAGTGGCGAAAGGTTGGCGCGTTGGGGTGGGCGTGCTCGGAGCGCACGCCCCGCTTGACTGGCTCTTCGGGCAAACCCCTGCAAAGCACCGGGCGGGAGCTTCGCCACCGTTTGCTGCAGTCGATGCGCGACGTGCCAGCCCTTGAGTGCGGGTAGTACGTTGAGCAGCAGCTCAACGCTTTGGCCTGTTTTGGAGAGGGCCCCAGACCAAAACTCACTCGTGGTCAGGCGAGCATGTCCGAGCCGCAGGTGACCCAGCTCCGCACCGAGCGCAAATCTTAGTTCAGCGGGGTGCATGAAGCAGAGGTTTTGAGGCTCGAAGTGAGCACTGCCGATAAGAACGATAGGCGGCCTCGCTTCGAACGCGCGTATCCCCACCGCTTTGTCACCGCTTGAAACAAACGCCGCGAGTTTGGGCGTACCCAAAGCAAGCTCAGCATCCCTAAGTGCGCATTCTGCGGCTGCGAAACGCTCACCGCTCAAACCCTGACAGAAATCGGTCAGTTGGGCGCCGTCGGGTGTGGGCACTTTGGAGACGAGTTTTTGCAGCGCGCCGAGCATGTCGGCGCTTCGACCCACGAGTGGGTGGCGAATGCATTCGAGAATAACGCCAGGATCGAAGGGCGCGGCGGGTTGGGCGGGAAGGCTCGGTGCGCTCGAAAGAACGCCGCCAGGCCTAAGTAGTGCTGCGATTCGAAGCGCTCGTTCCTGCAACTCCGGAGTCGCGAACAAGGCCAGGCGCTCAGCACGTGCACGGTCGAACGGACGTAGTTGTACGAGCTTCACAAGGCTTGGTGCATCCGGTGCGGACGGAGTGCCTCGAGCTTGGGCGAGAATTTCATAGCAACGAGTCTGTAGGGCTTCTTCCGCTGTTGGCGGGTCCAAGAAACGGATTCTGTCCTCGGGTGCGGTGGCAAAGGGTTCAAGCAGCATACACGCCCATTCCGGCTCGTGGTGTTCCAGCATTTGCTCGGCAAGCTCGAGGGTGTTCTCGAGTTCGGTGAGCTCTGGGTTAGAAGGACTGGCGCTTACCGGATTGAAGTTGAGGCGCGCCAACTCTCGGAGCCGTTCGGGTCGTGACAAGCCATTCACGTGGGCGAGCTCTTCGTGCAAGCGAGTACTTTTGCCTTCGACGAACCATTGCTCGGCGCCGACGCGCACACACGTTCGTGGCCCTTGGCGTTCGAGCCGCAAAGGTGCGATGGGGAGGGGGCGGATTTGGGCCTCGCCAAGGTCGCTCAGCGAGACCAAGGCCGAGCGCTCGTGGGTCATCAGAAAGTACCCCGGTGCGTCGCTCAGTTCCGCATGGACGCTGGGCGAACGAGCTTGAGATGTCGTGCTGAGCCAGGCGAGCAGCGCTTCTTCGGGAGCGAGAAAGCGTTGGAGCCAGGCTTCGGCCTCCTGCGTTAGAGGCTCAATCTGTCGACGCTGTGGGAGCACGCGAAAATGCGTCTGCGGCTGCCGATAGAAGCGCGACAAGGCCAGGATCTGGCGAGCTTTCTTGCCATCTCCAAGTCCCGTTTCGAACAGGATGCCGTGCTCGGAGAAGCGATCCCTGAAGCGACCACGCTCGTACCGAAGACCAATGGTTTCGCTGATCTCCCAAGCGGTACCCTGATTGGCCCGTGCGACCATCACAACGTACGCTCTGTCGCCTAGAAGACAGAGTGCGGCGTCGGAAGCGACGCTAGTCCCCTCTCGTGCTAGCTGACGAAGGCCAACGTGCTTCCGAAGCTCCGGGAGGCCCGCCGCCTCGACAAAGCTTCGAATGGCATCCTTCATGGGCGGATCAGTCTCTCAAGAAATGGCAGGTGTAGCCGCCTGGATTTTGCTCCAGGTAATCCTGATGATAACCTTCGGCTGCGGTGAACGTCGAGGCAGCCACGATTTCCGTCACCACCGGTGCCCGCCATTTTGCTCCAGCGTCGATGCGCGCCTTGACGCTCTCGGCGGTGCGCCGTTGCTCGTCGGAGGTGAAGAAGATAGCCGAGCGATACTGGGTTCCACGATCGTTGCCCTGCCGGTCCAGGGTGGTCGGATCGTGCATCCGGAAGAACCAGTGCTCCAAGAGATCTGCGTAAGCGAGCTTTTCGGGATCAAACACCACCTTCACCGCCTCGGTATGCCTCGTCTTTCCGGTCTTTACCTGCTCGTAGTTGGGGTTGGGTGTCGTGCCGCCCGTGTACCCAACGTCGGTATCGAGCACGCCCGGAATGCGACGCAGCAGATCTTCCATGCCCCAAAAACACCCGCCCGCGAAGATCGCGGTCTCCAGCGTGGTCTCGCAGCTCGGGGCTTCTTCGCCCACAGCACACGCGTGATCCGTATGTGCCGGCAATGCCGTGGCTCCACCTTCGAACAGCGCCGCATATTCGGCGTAGCCTGCGAGCTGGAGCGAGGCCTTAGGAATGAAGCGAAGAGAAGCTGAATTGATGCAGTAGCGAAGGCCAGTAACTGTCGGCCCATCAGGAAAAACGTGCCCCAGATGGGAATCACCATACTTCGAACGCACCTCCGTGCGAACCCGTCCGTGACTCGCGTCGTGCAGCTCAACAACGTGTTCAGCGACAAGCGACCGACAGAAGCTCGGCCAGCCCGTGCCCGAATCAAATTTATCCAGGGAGCTGAAGAGTGGCTCACCGCTCACTACGTCCACATAGATGCCGGCTTCGTGATGATCCCATAACGTGTTTTGAAAGGGTGGCTCCGTGGCATCGCGTTGGGTAACTTGATACTCAAGCGGTGTGAGCTGGCTCTTGATCACCGAGTCTTCGGGTTTTTGGTACTGCTTCACGGCGGCTCCTTGGTAATGCTGAGGTATAGGAGGTATGGGGCACGCGGGTCACGTTGGCGAGCCCGCCGAGTCTGCCCAGGCTGCTAGTAACGCGCGACCAGCATCCAATCACCAGAATTTTGCTATGGAATGAGGGCCCGGTGACTTGAGGGCCCGGCGTGGTAGGACTCCGCCGTTATGGTAAAGACTTGTGCCGAAGTTCGGCAGGCATTCCTGAGCTTCTTTGAGCGTAATGGCCACACGATCGTTCCGAGCGGTCCCATGGCCCCACAAAACGATCCGACGTTGATGTTTGCCAACGCCGGCATGGTTCAATTCAAGGACCTTTTTACGGGCCGCGAAACGCGGTCCTACAAGCGAGCTACCACCAGCCAGAAGTGTCTGCGCATCAGCGGAAAGCATAACGATCTTGAAGCGGTCGGGCCGTCACCTCGGCACCAGACCTTCTTTGAGATGCTGGGCAACTTCAGCTTTGGTGACTACTTCAAAGAGGAAGCGATCTGTTTCGCCTGGGAGTTCATCACCAAGGATCTTGATCTGCCGAAGGATCGGCTGATGGTGACCTACTTCAAGGGTGAAGAGGGCATCGCCGCCGACGAAACGTCGCGTGAGATTTGGAAGAAGGTGAGTGGCTTCGGGGATGATCGGATCCGGGGCCTCGGCATGAGCGATAATTTTTGGCAGATGGGTGATACGGGTCCCTGCGGGCCGTGTAGCGAGATCTATTTTTGCAACGGCCCCAATGTGGACACGGCCAGCTTTGGTCAGGAGCAGACTCCCGAGGGCTACGGTTGGCTTGAGTTTTGGAATCTCGTATTCATGCAGTTCGAGAAGAGCCAGGTGAACGGCAAAGTTGAGATGAAGCCTTTGCCCGCCCCGAGCATCGACACCGGAGCAGGCCTAGAAAGGCTCTCAACCGCCATTCTCGGTTTGAACAGCAACTACGAACTCGACTTGCTGCGCGAGCTCGTGGAGGTGGCGGCAAGCCTGTCCCACAAGAAGTACGGCGGCACCATGTCCAAGGATGACGTGAGCATGCGCGTGATCGCCGATCACGCTCGGACCACCGCTTTCCTCATTGCCGAAGGTATCACTCCGGATCGAACCGGCCGTTCTTACGTCCTCCGACGCGTGATGCGGCGAGCGATTCGGCACGGGCACCGGCTCGGTATCGCGGAGCCGTTCTTGCACCAGGTGGCATCGAAGGTTGTTGACTTGATGGGAGATCATTACGGCGAGCTCAGGGAGCGACGCGATCTGATCCTCAGCCTGGCCGAGGCTGAAGAAGTGCGGTTTCGACACACCATTGAGCGCGGCTTGTCGTTGCTTGAGGATCGTTTCACAGAGCTCAGTGACGCCAAGAAAATCGAGCTGCCGGGTGCTGACGCGTTTCAGTTGTATGATACGTTTGGATTTCCGTTGGATCTCACTGAGGTGATCTGCCAGGAACGGGGTTTTCAGGTCGAACAAGCGGGTTACGATGCGGCGCTTGAGGAGGCTCGCCGTAAGAGCGAGTTCAAGGAAGTGGAGCACGCGGTGGAGGAAGTGTACCGTGAGGCGCGCGCCAAGATCCCGGGCGAGGCCACTCAGTTCAGCGGCTACGAACGCGAGAGTGAGGTTTCAAAGATCGCCGCGATCGTACGTGGTGGGATGATGGTCGATTCTGCGTCTGAGAACGATGCTGTTGAGATCATTGTTGCGCGAACGCCGTTTTACGCCGAATCCGGCGGTCAATTGGGCGATCAGGGCAGCATTGAAGTCGGGGATGCGCTGGTGGTGATCGAGGATACCGTGAGGCCCCTTCCAGGGTGTGCGGTTCATCGCGGGCGTGTTCAGCGTGGCTCGATCAGGGTGGGGGACGAGGCGAAGCTGAAGGTGGATCACGCGCGGCGTGAGCAAACCCGTCGGCATCATTCCGTGACTCATCTCCTTCACTGGGCGCTTCGGAAAACTCTTGGGGCGCATGCGCAGCAAAAGGGCTCCCAAGTTGGGCCCGAGCGGCTGCGTTTTGATTTCACGCATCAACGCTCACTCCTGCCGACGGAGATAGCTACGATAGAAGATCTCGTGAATCAAGAGATCTTCAAGAACACACCCATCGTGACGGAGATCATGTCCCTCGACGAAGCTAAGAAGCACGGCGCGATGATGATTTTCGAGGAGAAATACGGGGATACGGTGCGCATGCTGCACATTGGACCTTCGCTCGAACTGTGCGGTGGCACGCATGCTCGGGCCACGGGAGACATCGGCCTGTTCAAGATCACCTCGGAGGGCGGTGTGGCGGCAGGTGTCCGGCGCATCACCGCCTCAGCAGGCGAGAGCACCTTGCTGCATTTGCGCGGCATTGAACACACGCTCGGTCAGGTTGCGGAGCTCGCGAAAGCCACGCCCGCGAACCTGGTGGAGAAGCTTGAGAAGTTCCTGGGGCAGCAGCGGGTGCTCGAAAAACAGATTGAAGATTTGCAGCGCAAGTTGGCCACGGGTGGCGGTAGTAGCTCGCTTGAAGCGATGCTGGAGAAGGCGCGGCAAGTGGGCGATATTCGGGTGCTCGGGTTGCGCTCGGAGGTGACGGACCGTGCCGCTCTGCGCGAGCTTGCGGAGCAGCTGCGGGATAAGCTGGGCGATAGCATCGTGCTGATTGGCGCTGAAGCCGACGGCAAGGCGCAGCTGGTTCTCACCGTGGCCAAGAGCATCACTGGGCGCTACAAAGCCGGGGACCTGATTCGACCGGTTGCGGAAATGGTGGGAGGCTCCGGTGGCGGGCGTCCCGATATGGCGCAGGCCGGGGGCACGGATGCTTCCAAGCTCGATGCGGCGATAGAGATGTTTTACGCACTCATTCAGTTGCCGTAGCGCTCCGGTTTGCGCTCCTTTCGGTAGCGTGCATGGCCTTGCCCCACCAGGCCGAGGTCAAGCAGAGCCGCCAGAGCTACGAGCAGCCAACCGAGCGGCGACATTTGCCCAGGGTTGCCTATCGAGTTCATCGCGTAGGCAAACGTGAGGGTCGTGAGCGGCAGGAACAGAAAGCCCAAGAACGGCCAGAGCCAATGTTCGAAGGGGCGACTCAAATAGTTGCCGCCCAGGAGCCACACGAGAAACACGGCAAATCTGGGAAACGAAAGAGCGAGGCATCCGAGCAAACACGGCATCGCCGCAGCCTAGCGCAAACGGCCCCCTGCGGCGGTGTGCGAAATCCAGGTAAAACTTGCCGGCGGGATGCGGGCAAACGTGAGAGTTTCGCTTGCTGGCAGCGTGGCCGGAAGCGTATTTGTGTTTGTATGTCAAACAGTTACCGGGTTGAGCCGCGAGCAAGCGTCTTTCGGCGTGGCTTTCGGGTACTGGGCGCGCCTGGGTTGTTGCTTCTGCTTGCTGGATGTGGCGGTGAACCTGAGGCTATTCCCAGTGGCACGGACCTGAATGCGGCGGCGGTGGACCCCGCGCCGGCAGATCTCGCTCCACGTGCCTGTGTGCCTCCGGCGGGCGTCTCGGGCTCACCTGGGACGCTGGGGGCGGCATTGACGCTCATCAATTCTTTGCCGCATCCGGTCAGCGTGGGGTGCTTTTTGGAAAGCCTTGATCGGCCTCTGCAAGCTAACGCCACCAAGAGCGTGTTCAGCGCGCAACCCGCGGTGGGTGCCAGGAGTCCACGCATTTTCTTACTCTCCGGTCAGCTGGTGGCTTCCATTGTGCCGGATGGTGCCGGTAGAGATCTAGTGGAGTTCAGTCAGCTGACGAGCAGTACGCGTTCGATCAAGGCGGAGATTGCGTTTCCGGTGGTGGCTCCGCTCGAAATGAGCGACGCTTTTTCACGGCTACCGTTTAACAACGTCTCGGTCTGTGCATTCTGCCATGCAGAAGAGACTCGAGTGACGGTGGATGGCACGCCGGGCGGTTATGAGTCGGCGGCGCTCCGCCCACGGGCAGAAGAAGCGGTGAGCTTGAGTTCAGTGAAGCAGGAGTATTTGACTTGCGATGCCGCAAGGGAACCGGAGCGTTGCGCTATTCTGACCGCGATCTTTGCGCACGGAGCCGTCCAGCCTGGCGAATTCCCGGCTGATATGAAGACGTTTTTCTAGGACCTCCTCCGCCTGCGTGCGGAGAGTGGTGGGATTTGTCGGGGCGGCAGAGCGCGCTGACCGGATCGGTAACGCAACGTGGGGTTCGGATACCAAAAAAAGCGGCTAAGCCAGCACGAAACCGTGGCGTGCGAGCCCCTCGAGCGTGGCTTCTAGGTCTTCCTGGTTGAGTTCAGTGGTGGGCACGCCTGGTGTGGTTTCGAGCAGGCGTTCGCGGAGCGCCAGAAGCAATTGAGCGCGCGTTCTTTTGCCATCCATGAGTACCAGAAGGTGCCGCGCGGGAGCGTCCGTCAGCCGTACGGTGGTATGGCGCAGGCTGGTCACAGATTCTCCTCGGCTCGCCTGAAGTCGCGCCAGTGGACTGGCGAGGGGGCGCTCTCCCGCGCTCTGGGCGCCGCTCTGTTCACCGTACCAAAGTGAAAGGAGCTGTGTCGCGGCGCCACTTAAGAGCGTGCTCTTGAGGATGCCGAGCGCGTGAGCAGCATAGTCCTGCTCCTGGCGGGGCTCATGCCCCAGGCGTTTTAAGGCGTGATCGAGCAGTGTTTGTACGCGGAGGGGTGCCGGGTATGTTTGCGCCAGCTCGGCGAGGAGAGCCTTGGCAAGTGGCTCACTGGTCTCAACTTCTGTCCCGTCCGAGGTGCGGAAGATGACGCTGCTCTCGTCTGCCACGTTCGGATTGGGAACGGTCGGAGCGAGCCAGGCGTTCACTTGGAGGGAAAGGAATCGCTTGGGGTCGAGGTGACGATCAATTTCCGCTTCCGCGTGGCAAATGAGAACCTGGCGAAAGGGTGTGCCGCGGAGCATGTCCAAATACTGTTGCTCAGCAACGATGTTACTGGCAGAAAGCTTGGCGATTTTATCGCAAACGACGCCGGAGAGTCGACGATCAAAGAAGAAATCGAAGGTGGCATCTGCCAAGTATTGAAGATTGTGCGCGGCGAGGTGCTCAGCAAAGGCACTGAAATAGACTGGGTCGTTGTTCTCGGAAAAATCATCGTGAAGCACGTAGCCAGGGGCAGCTTTCGTGATGCGTTCAAGCTCTTGGTCGAGGGTTGCGGAGTAAGCTGTTGTTGAGCCGTGGGTTTCGCGAACGAAACGTAAGAAATCGATGCCTTGCCCGAGGCGTGCCGCTGGGGCCTCTGCTGGATCGGTGTGAAAAAGCATGAGCTCGCGCGCCAGTTGGCGGAAGTAGGCTCCCGGGTAAGCCGAAAAGCTGACAAAACCGACGCCGTGGTTGGTCAACCGCGCCTGGATTGTGGCAAGTAGCCCATCGCGGACTGTCTCGGGCACCCAGGAGTAGACTCCGTGTGCGATCACATAGTCGAACTGGCCAAAGTCGCTGCCAAGCGCCGAGGCATCTTGGGCATGGAGCTCAATATTGCGGAGGCCGAGCTCGGCTATCAGTTCTCGGCCAGCCGCAATGGCACTAGCGGCGAGATCCACCCCGACGAACCTGCTCTCAGGCAACGCGATGGCCATGGGGATAAGGTTCGCTCCATCACCGCAAGCCAGCTCCAACACGCGGCACTGCTCGGCAGGCGCTGCCGCCAAGCCAAGCAGTTGCGCAATGGCGCCCAGCCGTGTTGGGTGCGTTTGAGGGTAGGCGTGCCCGGGGTACGCCACCACGTCGTAGGCGGTGAGAGGGCCGCTTCCGCTGCCCTCAGCCATGCTTAGTTAGCTTTGTTCGCCTTGATATCGTAACTGAATCCGATGCTCGGCCCCGTGCCGGCCTTGCTGTCGGTTTGGTATTGGTAGTCGATCTTCGCAAAACTCAAGGTGATGCTTTCCGCGGGCTCCGAAGAAGAGTCGATGGCTTGGGTCACCGAGGTGATGAACACATCCACGAGTTTGATTTTCAGGAACTCCAGGGGCTCGCCGTTGCTTCCGGGCTTACGAATCGTGAGCAGGGCGTCTGGGATATGCACGCCTGTTGCTGCTGTTAGCGCCAAGGGTGCGCTCGCGACATCCACGCTTTTGGTGATCCGAATCTCGTTGAAGCTCACTTTGCCAGCGCCGGCTCCGCCGCCCACAGAAACGGATCCTGCGTTGCTCAATCCCCAACTGAAGCTCTTAATTTCAATCTCATCCTTGTGTTTTGCATCCGTCGATTCGCCGTTGATGCTTCCAATCTTGAGGAAGCTATCCACGCCATTGCTCGAAGGTGGCGTGCCCCCACCACCAGAGCCGTCAGCACCCGCGGGGCCTCGTGGACCTTCCGGACCCTGTGCTCCAGCCGGACCTGATGCTCCATCGCGCCCATCGCGCCCCACTGCGCCGTCGACGCCCGCGGGACCAGCTGCCCCCATAAACCCCATTGGGCCCTGCGCGCCAACGGGGCCTTCCTTATTCCAACGGATGGCCTTCTCGTTGCGCTCACAAGTATCGTTGGCTGATGTGAGCAAGCGAAGGCGGCCTTGCTTGTCGTAACAGCCGTGGATCTCACTGCCGCTATTGCCCAAGCTCACAGCGGCGAAGGCACCGGCGCTGGCGAGGGTTGCCGCTCCAGCCACTCCAATGGCAACACGACGACCCCGGGGTGTTTTGATGAGACTTGTAAAATTTGCCATGCCATTGCCTTCCGTCGCTGTGTGGTTGAGCTGCGGGTGAATCGCGCACAGCATAGTCACGTGTAGGGCCGTTTTCCAAGGGCCGTTTTGGGCAGAGGCCCAATCGCGTGGCGGCGTGAGGGAGTGGTTAGCCGGTGTTCCGCATCCCCTGGGCGATGCCATTCAGGGTGCCGCCGAGCGCTTGATTGAGCAATTCAAGATCGGGGTGGTCCGCGGGCAGTTGGCGCTTCAGCTTCAGAAGGTGCACCTGAAGCGCGCTCAGTGGATCCACGTAGGCGTTTCGGAGCTTGAGCGCTTCGGGCAAAAACTGATGGGCACCCAGCAGTTGCGATTGCTTGCGAATCGCTAAAATTGCGGTGACGGTGCGGTGGTACTCCGCTTCGAGCGATTCATACAGGCCTTCGGTGTGCCACAGCTCCGACACGTAGAGACGCGCCACTTCCAGCTCGGCCTTCGCACAGACCATTTCAATTTTTGAGAGCAAATCCTCGAAGAAAGGCCAAGCTTTGACCATGTGTTGCAGAAGCTCCAAGCCGCCGGGCTCCGCCATCACTTCGCTCAGCGCGGTTCCCACGCCGAGCCAGGCGGAGGGCATCAACCGGATCTGAGTCCAGCCAAAATTCCACGGGATAGCGCGGATGCCGGCCATTGTCCCGGCGCCCTGAGGTCGATACGCGGGGCGCGAGCCGTAGTGCACATGGGCCAGCTCTTTTAACGGAGTGGCGTTCGAGAACAGTTCAAACAGGGCAGGGTCGTCGTGAACGGTGGCTCGGAAAATATTCATGGACGAATCCGCCAACCTTTGCATGGTTGAGCGAAATTTATTTTCCGTTTCTGGGTCCAGGTGGGGACCGCGAAAGTCGTCCAACATCGCGAACAACGTTCCGACGAACATCACTTCCAGGCTGCGCTCTGCGATGGAAGGCAAGTCGAATTTCTGTGAGATGACTTCACCCTGCTCCGTGATCTTGATGGCTCCACTCACCGTGTTAGGTGGGAGGGCAGTCAGCGCCCGGTAAACCGGCGAACCGCCGCCGCGGCCTACGGTGCCGCCCTGCCCGTGAAAGATGGAAAGCTTCACATTGGCCGCGCGCGCCAACTGAGAAAGCTGCTCCTGAGCTTGATAGAGGAGCCACGCCGCGCCCAACACTCCGACGTCTTTGGCCGAGTCAGAATAGCCGATCATGATCTCTTGGTGGTCCCCGCGAGCTTTCAACTGACGTCGATACACAGGATCTGCCAGCAGCTCCTCGAATACTTGGGGAGCGTTCTCGAGATCGCGACGGGTTTCGAACAGCGGAACCACGTCGAGCTTGGAGGTGGGCGTGTCTTCAGCCAGGTTCAAGAGGCTGGCCTCTCGCGCTAAAAGCAAGACACGCAGGAGGTCCTCGGCAGAACGAGCCATCGAGATGATGTAGGTCGATGCCGCTCTCTCGCCAAACTGACTCTGCACGTCGCGCATGGCATAAAAAACGCCCATCGCCTTTTCAGCTTCGGGCCCGAGCGCAATATGCGGTGCCAACAGGGGGCGCCGAGAAATCAATTCCGAGCGCAGCCCGGCGACGGAGAAATCCGGCATCGAAAGCGCTGTTGCGATGGCCGTGAGCGTTCGGGTGTGGACCTCGGCGTCGTCTCGAAAATCGAGCCGATAGCCAAAGAATCCCAGGGCCTCCACCTGTGCGATCAGTGGCTCAAGGAGCTGCTGCTGGCTGTGGCTGGCCTTGGCGGCCACTAACACATCACGCACGATCCGAAGATCCTCTAAGAACTCCTCGGCCACTTGATATGCTCCGTTGATCTCTTCAAGTTTCCCCCGGTCACGGCTGGCGATTTCGCGCCCGAGTGCTCCCAGCCGCTCAGACATCAGTGTCAGCTTGAGGCGAACCGGCTCATGCCGATCGCGGCGTTGGTTGGCCTCCCAAACCAGAGGGAGCTTGCCCTTGTCGCGTTCGATGGATGACCGAAGCTCCGCGGTCTTAGCGCCGTGGTGATCGGAGACGCTCAGGCGCTCGATCAGACCCGAGATCACACTCCGGTAGTGTCCGAGCACCGCGTAGGAGGAACGCCTCGCGGCAAGCACACTGATTTCCGGGGTCACGAAGGGATTCCCGTCGCGATCGCCGCCAACCCAGCTGCCGAGCGGGAATTGGAGGTGGATCCCGGCGGGCTCAGCGTAAACGTCCTGGAACGCGCGTGCGAGTGTCGCATTGGTAGCCTCGGTCGCACCGAGTAGCCGCCCTTCCAAATACCAAATTGCAGTCGCGACTTCGTCCATCACGCTCGGTCGATCGCGCCTGACTTCGTCGGTTAACCAGAGGAGCTCGACTTCCGCAAAGATAGACTCTTCAAGCTCGCGTCTCTTCGCTGCGTGGGCCGTATTGCGAGCCAGAAGCGCATCCGCTAGCCGCGCATGCAGCACCAAGAGCGTGCGACGCTTAGACTCGGTCGGGTGTGCTGTCAGCACAGGACGCACCTCCACGCCGGTCAAGACTTCCCGGGCCTTCGCCGCGGAATAGCCTCTGTCTTTGAGCCGCTTGAGCGCCCAATGCAACGAGGCGGGTTGCGGGTTATCGCCGGCGCCTTCTTCATACTGTTCGCGACGCCGCACACGATGGACCTGCTCGGCTACGTTGATCAGAAAAAATAGCAACGAAAAGGCTCGTGCCACTTTGGACGCCGTCAGCAGATCGAGGGTGCTGATCTCCTGCATGAGCGAGGCGAAATTAGCGTTGCTCTGGCGGCGCTGCTTGGCCAAAACGCGCAGGGCCTCCACGGCCTGGAAAATGTGCTCGCCTTCGATTCGGCGAATGGTTTCGCCGAGCGTAGCGGTCAGCCAACGAACATCGTCTTTCAGGGGAGCGTTCACGGAGGGTTGGTGCGTCGACATACAGGGCCTGCGTCATAACTCGGCGCGGCCTGCCTGGCATGCACAATTTCGGACCTTGAGTTCTTAGTGGCTAGCTGCAGGCAGACCGTCCACCAGCTGGTCGAACCCCCAAAAGTTCGGTTCAGGGCTGAGCCGGATCCCGAAAGCCGCCTGCACCTGGTGCTGAACGGTGCGCGCAAAGCTGACCACATCGAGCGCCTGGGCACTCGGATGCGCAACAATCGCCAGGCAATGCTTGCTCGAGAGCCCAACCGCACCGCTTCTTTGACCTTTGCTGAAGCCGGCGTGCTCGATGAGCCAGGCTGCTGGCAGCTTGTGGTCACCATTCGTCTGCAGAAAACTCGGGATCGGCGCGTCGAGGTTTCTCTGGAGTACCGCCAAAGTTCCAGAATCGACCAGTGGATTCAGAAAGAAGGAGCCGCAGCTTCGGGCATCCCGGTCCGCGGGATCGAGCACCATCGATTTGGCTCGGCGCAATTCCAGCACAGCATTTCGGGTGGAAACGAGGTTGGTGTCGACAATGTTTCGTGCCGCCATGAAGCGCTCGAGTTCCGCATAACGAACGGCGGCTTTGCGATGGGGACTTAATCTAAACGTGACGCGCGTGACGAGGAACGACTCCTCTGCTGTGCTCTTGAAGAACGAATTGCGGTAATTGAACTGGCAGGCTGCATTGGAAAACTCAAGCTGTTCGCCAGTTCGACGATCGATCGCGCAAACCTGCTCGATCGTTTCGCTCACTTCTTGCCCGTACGCTCCGACATTCTGAATCGGCGTGGCTCCCACGAACCCTGGGATCCCGCTCAAGCACTCCAGACCTTGAAGGTCTCGTTGAACGGCCTCATCCACGAGCGCGTCCCAGGTAACGCCTGCACCCGCGGTGAGCATCACGTCTGAACCCTGCGCCCGAAACTCGACGCCAGGCAGGGCTGGCTGAAGCACAAGCCCCCTCACACCCGAATCGGCGATGACCAGATTGCTGCCGCCGCCCAGCACATACAGCGAAAGACCTTCGCGTTCCGCAAAACGGATCGCCTCGGAGACTTCCTCGTGTTCAGTGGCCCGAACGAAATGGCTTGCGGCACCCCCGACTCGAAGGGTGGTCATCGGCCCGAGGGGTACATTCAGTTGGAGCCGCACTTCCCCAGTTCCTACCAGGTTGTCTCGGTAGGCCCAATTTTTGGGGTCCCTCCTCGGATTTTGCGTTAATTCACGCTCGTTCTGCCCCTGGGCGAGCTCGCTCATCGGGGAAAAGGCGAGGGTCCTCGGGCCAGCTAGTTTGCGTGCGGGCTTTTGGGCATGATACGCGGCAAGCATTGTTCAACTGTTCAGGCTCTGGAATCGGCGATCCTTGATTGGGCGGGGCCACCTTTGAGCCAAAAGCAAAAACTTATGTTGCCCGAGTGGCACGTCCACAGAGAGAAAAACCCATCATGACTTTTACCGAAGCTGCGGCGAAAGTACTGCGCCTCGTCGGAAAACCCCTTCATTACAAGGAGATCACGGATGTCGCCATCGAGAAGAACTTCCTCAGTCACGTGGGCAAAAGCCCTGAGGTGACGATGGGGGCTCGGCTCGCGGCGCTCGTGAAGAAAGGGGAAAAAGATAACCCGCTGGTCCGCATCAAGCCCGGTGTGTTTGCCCTCCGAGACTGGGACCAAGCGACGATTGATAAGGGATTGGCTGATCGCACCCCCGCCATCAATATGATCGGGGAGGGCGCCGAATCCGCTGAGGGCTCCCTCGAAAACGGGCATGCGGCCCCCAAAGGCTCATCCGGCAGCTCCGTTTCGTTGGTTCCCGATGATCTTCCGGGTCCCGATGAGGAGGAGATGAAGCGGGCGAAGTTTGCCGCCGGAGGCCAGCAGCTCTTCTCGACTGAAGCAGACGACGAAGAGCCGATTCTTGGTGGTCCCGATGAGGCAGCTCCGAGCGAGGAGGGCGACGATGATGGACGGCGTCGTCGTCGTAACCGCCGTCGCCGCCGCGGCGAAGACGATCGGTCTGGGTTGCCGTCGTACACTGTTTCGGATGCGCCAGTCGATGTGTTGTTGGCTGCAGGAGCTGAAGGCCAAGCGTCAGGCGCTGGAGAATCTATCCGAGCTGATGCTGGCGAACACGCGCCAGATCCGACGCGCGAACGTGGGGGCAACGCGCGCCGTGGGCGAGATGATTCGCGCCGTGGGCGAGATGATTCGCGGCGAGATGAACCGCGGCGAGATGAACCGCGGCGAGATGAACCGCGGCGAGATGAACCGCGGCGAGATGATTCGCGGCGAGATGAAGCACGGCGAGATGAAGCACGGCGAGATGAACCGCGGCGAGATGAAAGCGTTCCGCCGGGTGAAGAGGCTGCCGGTGTCGCGTTGTGCGATGTCCTGGAGCAATTGCTGCAGAGCCGTGGACGCGGCATGGTTGCTGCGCGCAGTCTCGCTGAGGCCGCGGTGCGTAAAGGGCGAATTGCCGAGGGTCCGAGCGCCGAAGCAGTGATCACCGTAGCAATCAGGGCGGATAATTCCCGTCGTCAGCGTGAAGGCCAGCGGCCGAGGTTCTTGTTGAGCGCCGGTCGTGTGGGAGTGTCGGAGGCTCAAGACGGTGAACTCGGGCGCATGGAGCGCGACTTGTATGCGCTGGCGAGTCGCTACCGGGAGGCCTCGCGCAGGGTTCTGTTGCGGCAGCTTGGTGCAATGCCGCCGCGGGCTTTGGCGGAATTGGTTCAGCTGGCGTTGGAGCACGCCCAAGTACGAGGCCTGCGGCCCGTGCGGCGCCTTGGGGCTCCCCCCACCGAGCTCCACCTAGCAGGCAGGCTGCTCAGTGAAACCGGTGAGGTGAGCGTTGCTGTGGTGGTACGGCGCGATGGACGCGAGGTGGGCCGAGAGCGCGTTTCGGAACTGCGCGGGACACTTCATCACTACGGACCGGCGCAAGTCGGAATGATCGTAACGCTTGGCCAGGTCCTGAGTGGTGCGCGTGAAGAAGCCGCGGCACCGGGGGCGGCAGCGATTCATCTGCTCGATGGGCTCGGTTTGGCACGCTTGCTCGAACAGGCAGACGTGGGCGTTCAGCGATTGAAGCTGGAGGTCTCGGCTCCGGATTACGACTTCTTCGAATCGCTCCGCGGGAACTGAGTTGTCGAGGGCGCCGTCATTCTTGTGGGCACGCCGCACGCTAACGCTGCTGCCCACGGCTCTTTTCTTAGCGAGCTGCAGGTCGGCGCCGCCTTCCCAATTTCCGACAGCCCAGGCAGCTCTGGACCGCCTGCAGCAGACGTATGCGTGCAGCCGCGGAGTGAGTGGCGAGGCCGAGGTCGACTACTTCGGAGACGAAGGCCGGTTCCGTGGAGTGAGCCTCATTTATACTGCGGCGCTCACCGATCAACTCCGCCTGGACGTGGTCAGCAACTTTGGGCTTGTGCTCTCTACTTTGACGGCCGATGGCACGGATTTTTCTTATTACGATCTTCAGTCCCGCACTTTCCTGAAGGGCCCCGCTTCAGAGTGCAATGTGGCCCGGCTGACCCAAGTGCCGGTGCCGCCATTCGTATTGGTCCAGCTGCTGCGCGGTGAGGCGCCGATCTTAGTGCACGAGGCCAACCAGGCGACGATAGCTTGGAATGGCAATTACGAAATTCGGCTAAAAAGCAAACACCAGGCCGAAGAAGTGATCGTCCTTGAGCCCCACGCGAGCGACTTCGACAAGCCCTTCAGCCAGCAACGTTTACGCGTGCTTGAGGTGCGTGTGACGCAGGCGGGGGTTGCGCTCTATACGGCGCAACTCGCTGATCATGCGCCCCGGGCGCTGGCCCCGGCCTGGCGCGACAGCGACGATTTCGCTCCCGACGTGGCACCGTCGGGCCCTGCTTGTAGTGCTGAGGTTCCGGGTCGCATCCGCCTGGAGGTGCCCTACTTAGGGCGCGATATCGTGATCCGGGTGAAGGAGGTGGTGCAAAATCCACCGCTTTTGCCCGGTGGTTTTCGGCAAAACGTGCCTTCCGGAGTGAAGGTTGGGCGGGCTGATTGTCGTTAAGCTTGAGCTAAGGGCGGAGTTCTCGGACGATTTCGCCCGGCACATCCGTGATAATGCAGTCGACCCCGAGGTCTGCTAGCCGCCGCGCTTCCGCTGCTTCGTTCACCGTCCAGGTGTTGATCTTGCCTCCCCGCAGCTTCACGCGCTGGATGAGGCTAGGAGTCACCATCGCATGCTCTGGATGGAGCGCGCGGGCGCCGACCCAGGGCCAGGCAGGAGCACGCCGCAACCAGACCTGCTTCTTGTGCACGAGCCACCCCACCTCTAGCTCTGGCAGCGCCCGTGCTAGCGAAAAAACGATGCGCGGATCAAAGCTCGAGAGAAACGTGAAATCTTGGGCCTTGGGGATTTCGCGCAACAAGCTAACCACATTAGCAATGAGCTTGCGCTTGCGTTTGAGGTTATGTTTGAGCTCAATATTCACGAACGCGTTGTGGCTTTGCGCTAGCTCGAGTGCTTCACGCAGCGTGGGGATGTGGGCTCCGCCTCCGAGGTCAAGCTGCTTCAGCTCCGCGTAAGTATGGTTTTCCGCACGCAGCGCGCGAGAACTCGCGGCCACTCGCCGTGTGCTCGGGTCGTGAAGGACGATCACTTCTTCGTCCAGACTCAGCCGGACATCGAGTTCGAAGCCGTCAGCCCCGAGCTCCAATCCGCGCTGGAAGGCTGGCAGCGTGTTTTCCGGGGCCTCCCGGCGGGCCCCGCGGTGGGCCAAAATCATGGGGCTAGGCGGGCTCACACGCAGCTGCCAAGCTCCTGCGCTACCTGCAGCGCAATCGTGCGCGCCCGAGCGACGTCGCTTAAGGCGAGCGAAACACCACCCACGAATGGGTGACCACCTCCGCCATAGCGCGCGCAGATCGCACTGATGTCAGCTTTACGAGGTTGCCCCGACCAAGGATTGTATCCGACCGAGATCTTGGCGGAGCTGTCGATGACACCCACGACGACCGAGTACGTCGATTGCGGGAACAGTGCGTAGGTCACGAATTTTCCAAGACTCTGAAGCGTTTGGTCTGTGAGATCGGCGAGCACCACACCGTCTTTTAACTGGCTCTTGGCACGGATCAGGTCAATAAATTCGGTATGCTTTTGGCCGAGAGGCAGGTAGGCCTGCTCGATACGAGAAGATGTTGCTAGCTCCAACAATGTCTTCGTCAACAATTTAGGGATCGTCGTCGCAAGAAACAGATCATCCCCGTGATGCTCCACAACGGTCGCCAAGCGCATGACGGGCTCATCTCGGCTGATGGCTTCTTCGGCGGAGGTGAAACGGGCAGCATCGATTTTGTCAGCCCAGCGGACGAGTTCTCGGAGTGCAGGAGTCTCCACACCAAACGTTTTTGCCGAAATGTCTGAGACCAGACGGGTACACGAAGAATAGGTCGGGTCGAAAAAGAAACGGCCACTTGGCTGACGTTGGTCGAAATGTCCACGCTCTTCAGGCGTACCAAACGCTGTCGGATGGTGATCGAAGAACCAACTCAGTGCGCTACTCGCCGCGTACCGGTAGTCGAGGATCGCGTTCTCGTCGCCGTCCAGGAGCCCGTCGTTTGCCTTGGCCTGGTCAGGCCCATAACCGCAGGCGCGGTACACGAAGGAGGTCGGCTCCTCGCGGGTTTCCTGGATGAGACGGGTAAAGAGGGTTGCGCTCGCCAGGCCATCGAAACAATGACCATGGGTCGCGACGACGAATCGCATGGCTTGTGTTAGCACGAGGATGTAATTTGGCAGAAGTTCCCGATGCTACCGCGTGCGCTTTTGATGGGGATGCTCTTGGGTTCGGCAGCAATCGGGTGCGGAAATGGCGCGAAAACCCCGGTTTCGGCTGGAGAGTTTCGCGAGGCGGGTCGAGGGGTACACGCGTATCCTTCCGCTTCGCTTCAGGGAAGCGAGGTCGAAGTGACGGCTCCGTCTAAAATCCTGGGCAGCAACATTGAGCCCATCGGGCGTTTGTTGGATCCGGGGGAGCGGCTCGAGAGCCTTACTTTGAAGGCGCTGGCCGCCAAGTCCGCAGAGGAAGTTCCGGGTGGGTCGGTCCAATCCGAACTTGGGAAGAAGTTGGCAGCAGTGTTCGGGCCCGACGCTGGGGTGCTCCGGGTTTTCCAGACTTCGCTTGAGCCGAACGAGCTTGCTACCGCCGTGGTCCGCATGGAGCCTGATCGCTGCTACGGCATTGCCGCGGTGGAGGAGGGGGAAGAGGGGCTCCGGGTGCACGTCGTGGCGGGGCCTCCCTGGCCGCCCACCGTCATCGCGCAGAGTAGTCTTCTCATTGGTGCGGGTTCTATCGAAGGGCAGGATGGGTGCCTCAGGAGCCCAGATTCTATGGGTTTTTCCGCGTATTTGGTGGTTGAAGGCATCCGGGGCAAACGGACTATTATGGTTGGCTTGTTCGAAGCCCACAACTGACGCAGCCGCCGGCCGATCTACGCAGAGTGCTAGTTCCCCCCGAAGAGAAACTGACTGGTCGTCAACTTCCTGTTCGCATTCAGGATCTCCCGGTTCCTCCGGAGGCGCTGTACGTTCGCGGCGAACTGCCCCGTGGGCCAGCGGTCGCGGTTGTAGGCACTCGTTCTTGCTCCCGGGAGTCGCGGGATTTCGCGCGTGCTCTAGCACACGACTTATCGCTCGCAGGAGTGACAGTTCTTTCGGGCGGTGCCGAGGGAATTGACACAGCGGCACATCGCGGAGCCTTGGACGCGCGCGGCCGAACCGTTGTGGTCGCTCCAAGCGGTTTTTCTCGACCCTTTCCAGCGGAAAACGCCGCTCTATTTCAAGAGATTGTGCTGAATGGCGGTGTGCATGTTTCGTTGGTGTCGAGCGAGGTTCCCGCGAATCGTGGCTCGTTTTTCGCTCGGAATGCGCTGCTGGTCGCGCTTTCGCACGCCGTGATTGTGGTCGAAGCGGGGTATCGAAGTGGCGCGAGGAATGCTGCGTCGCAAGCGCGACGCCTGGGGCGATTGCTATTGGTCGTGCCGCAAGCACCCTGGAATTGGCGAGGGCTGGGCTGCATTGAGGAGTTGAAGCAGGGGGCGCGGCCGATCAAAGACGCGCGGGATGTCTTACGGATCCTGCGTACTGAGCGGCTTCATCCGCTGCCGTTCGGCTCGCACGCGGAAGACGACGCTGTCGACTCTCAGCCACAGATCACGCTCGTCTCCAACTTGGACGGAGAGGTATCTGTCGCAGACTCGCAACGTGTGCTTGCAGCCGTGCGGGAACAAGGTTCGGCTCTCGACCAACTCTGTGCGGCCACCGGGCTTGCTGTGGCCGACGTGCAGCGAATTCTCCTCTCCTTGCGACTCCGAGGGGCCCTGATTGGGGACGGCCGGGGCGGGCTTCGCTTGCCAAGTAGCTGAATTTAAAGGTGTTTGCGACTGAAGGCCTTGACCGCGCGTCCGGTGTGGTCATCCTGAGGCCCGCTTTCCACCCTTTCGTATCTCGAGGCTGCTCACTTCATGGCAAAGACGCTCGTCGTCGTAGAATCTCCGGCCAAAGCCAAAACCATCAAAAAGTATCTCGGTGCTGGGTACGAAGTGATGGCAAGCAAAGGTCACGTTAAGGATCTCCCTAAGAAGCTTGGCATCGATGTGGAGGATGGCTTCAAGGAGACTTACGAGGTTATCGAAGCCAAAGCCAAGGTCTTGGAGGAGCTGAAGACGGAGGCTCGCAAGTCCGACGCGTTACTTCTGGCAACAGACCCTGATCGAGAAGGGGAAGCGATCGCTTGGCACATTATGGAGGAGCTCAAGCGTCCCAAGCTCCCCGTGAAGCGTGTTGAGTTTCACGAGATCACGAAGAAGGGTGTGCAGGCCGGCCTTGCCAATCCAAGAGAGCTCGATCAGCATTTGTATGGCGCACAGCGAGCCCGCAGGGTGCTGGATCGGATCGTCGGCTACGACGTTTCTGCCCTGGTTTGGAGTAAGCTCGCGTTTGGACTGAGCGCAGGTCGGGTGCAATCGGTAGCCTTGCGTTTGATTGTCGAGCGTGAGCGGGAGATCGAAAATTTTGTACCCGAGGAGTACTGGAATCTCGGTGCCAACTTAAAGGGCAAGACCACGATGCCCGTCTTCGCCCGGCTCACCAAAGCCGACGGCGAAAAGCTCGAAGTCAAAAACGGTGAACAAGCTAACGGCATTGTAGCGGCGCTCAAAAACGCCAAATACAAGGTCGTTAAAGTCACCAAGCGCCAACAGCGGCGTAATGCGCCAGCTCCCTACACCACGAGCAAGCTCCAGCAGGATGCCACGAGCTATCTGCGCTTCACAACTAAGCGCACGATGAACATTGCTCAAAAGCTGTACGAAGGTGTCGACCTCAAGGACGACGGAGGCCAGGTGGGCCTCATCACCTACATGCGTACTGACTCGGTGCGCGTTGGTGCGGATGCGGTCGAAGAGGCTCGCGAATTGATTTTAACGCAGCACGGCAAGGACTTTCTCCCCGAGAAGCCCAACGTTTTCAAGCTGAAGCAGGGTGCTCAAGATGCCCATGAAGCGATTCGTCCCACCTCAATGGTGTTCATCCCCGAGAAGATCCGAAAGCATCTGACTGACGAGCAGTTCAAGCTCTACAAGTTGATCTGGGATCGCTTTGTGGCATCTCAGATGAGCCACGCACTCTACGATCAAACGGGCGTGGATATTGAGGCTGAACCGACAGCGCGGGCTCCGCACCGAGTGTATGGGTTGCGGGTTGGCGGGAAGGTTTTGAAGTTTGCGGGTTGGCTCGATCAGTACAACAAAGCCAGCGACGGACAGAAAGAGTACGCGGGCGAAGGTGAAGAAGAAGGTAACGGTGCGGTAGCTCCCGTGGGCGTTGCCGCGGCTCGCGGCGATGAAGACACCGAGGGTCTGTTGCCGGAGCTCAAAGAGGGTGAAGTGCTGTCGTTGGTGGAGCCGCCGGGTGTGAGCTCGGAGCAGAAATTCACTCAGCCGCCGCCACGTTTCAACGAAGGCTCACTCGTGCGAGAGCTGGAACGGCGCGGCATCGGCCGGCCGAGTACTTACGCGGACATCATCGCGAAGGTTCAAGCGCGCGACTACGTGGAGCGCCTGGAGGGTGGTCAGATGAAGGCCAGCGGGCTCGGCAAGATCGTGACCGACGGGCTGATGAGCACCTCGCTTGATTTCATGGACCCTGATTTCACCGCCAACCTTGAAAAGGAGCTGGACGAAGTCGCCGCCGGTCGTCTCGATCGCGTGGAGCTGCTGCAGAAGTTTTACGGGCGTTTCAAGGAACGCCTCAATATCGCCAAGAAGGGCGAACGTTGGGCGCCAGAGCCGCAGCCCACCGAGCATACCTGCGAAGACTGTGGCGCCACGATGCTCAAACGTTGGAGTAGAAATGGCTGGTTCTTGGGCTGCGAGAACTATCCTAAGTGTAAATTCACCCAGGACGTTTCCGCGGAAGGCGTGCCGCTGAAGCCTGAGCTGACGGACTACAAGTGTGACGTGTGTGCGCGTCCCATGATCATCAAGACCGGGCGTTTTGGGCAGTTTTTATCGTGCAGCGGTTATCCTGAGTGCAAAACAACTCGGCCCGTGCCGCTCGGGGTTCCTTGCCCGAAGTGCGGCGGCGACATCGTGGAAGTTCGGTCTAAGAAGAAGGGCAGCCGTTCGTTCTATGGCTGCGCGACCTATCCCAAGTGTGATTTCCGGAGCTGGGCGAAACCCATCCTGGAGCCCTGCCCACTGTGCGCGCACCCGTTTCTCGTTTACGGCGGTGGGAAAAAAACCCCGAAGGTCGTGTGTCCGCGCGGCAAGGAATGTGGTTACTCGCGCGATGTGGATGACGCCGAGGGCCTGGCAGTCGTAGCTGCTGGCGGAGCGGATCTCGACGATGCGTTGGCGGTTGGCGCCTGATCCGATGCCGGCTCAGGTCACCATTCTTGGGGCAGGCCTGGCAGGGTGCGAAGCTGCGCTTCAATTGGCAGCGCAGGGGATCAGCGTGCGGCTATTTGAGCAGAAGCCGAAAGAGCGCACGCCCGCCCAGGTGAGTGACAAGTTTTGTGAGCTCGTGTGTTCGAATTCGCTTCGCGGCGCGGCGCTTTCCAACGCAGTAGGGCTGCTTAAAGAGGAGATGAGGCGGCTCGGGTCGTTCATTATCCGTGCGGCGGATGCCACGCGGGTGCCTGCAGGTGGCGCACTCGCCGTGGATCGGGAGCGGTTCAGCGAGCTCGTATCGACGTGGGTGCGCAACCATCCCAAGATTGAGGTGGTTGCCGAAGTGGTCGAGCGTTTGCCAGAAGCGCGGCCGCTGATCGTGGCCACCGGGCCACTCACGGGAGAAAGCTTGGCACGCGATATCGCAGCGTGCGTCGGAGAAACGGCGCTGGCCTACTACGACGCGATCTCGCCCATCGTGAGTGCCGAGTCGATCAATTGGGACAAGGTGTTTGTGGCTTCGCGCTGGGGCAAGGGGGAAACCCCCGAAGAACAAGCGGCGTACGTGAATTGTCCGCTCACGCGTGAGCAGTACGAAGCCTTCGTCGAGAATGTGATCGGTGCGCGCAAAGTGGAGCCTCAAGGTTTTGAAGATGTTCGTTACTTTGAGGGCTGCTTGCCGATTGAGGTGATGGCCTCCCGCGGAATCAAAACGCTCGCGTTTGGTCCGATGAAGCCTGTCGGGCTCACCGATCCGAAGACAGGCCGCTGGCCTTACGCGGTGATCCAGCTGCGCAAAGAAGATGAAGCGGGCACTGCCTTTAACCTGGTGGGGTTTCAGACCAAAATGGCCTTCGGGGAGCAAGCTCGCGTTTTTCGCACA
>Ga0209591_10000933_pt1 | contig 37643 bp, 20 predicted proteins | sample MAT01_FD_187207 | JGI IMG/M metagenome (GOLD analysis project Ga0209591, IMG submission 187207) | Freshwater microbial communities from Lake Fryxell liftoff mats and glacier meltwater in Antarctica - MAT-01 (SPAdes) (version 2) | ecosystem: Environmental > Aquatic > Freshwater > Ice > Liftoff... | reverse complement strand
TTGAGCGTGGTGGCGGCTCCAGGGCGATCGCCAATTTCTCGCCTAATCTGTAACGATTTTCGGTAATATTCTAATGCCTGTGGATGCTTTGCCTGATGGTCATATACTAATCCAATATTGCCAAGTGCTGTTCCTTCACTGTCACGATCGCCAATCTCTTTGGCAATAGCTAACGATTGTTGGTAGGATTCCAGCGCCTGGACATACTTCGCCTGATCGGCATACACGCCCCCGATGTTGTTGAGGGTTGTTCCTTCGAGCGCCCGATCGCCAATGTCTTTTGCAATTGCCAATGCCTGTTGAAAAAACTCTAACGCTTGGGGATATTGTGACTGGCTCTGGTGAATTGTTCCAATATTGTTGAGGGCTGTCGCTTCGCCCTTGCGATCGCCAATTTCTTTTGCAATGGCTAACGATTGTTGGTAACATTCCAATGCCTGTACATACTTTGCCTGATCGTCATACACGCCCCCAATGTTGTTGAGGGTTGTTCCTTCGATCACCCGATCGCCAATGTCTTTTGCAATTGCCAATGCCTGTTGAAAAAACTCTAACGCTTGGGGATATCGTGATTGGCTCTTATGAATAATTCCAATATTGTTAAAGCCTGTCGCTTCGCCCTTGCGATCGCCAATCTGTTGGACAATTGCTAATGCCTGCTGATAAAACTCTAGCGATTGAGAATAATTTGCCTGACTGCCATATGCTAATCCAATATTATTTAGCGTTGTTCCTTCAATTGTCTGATCGCCAATGTCTCTAGAAATGAGCAGTGATTGTTGAGATACCTCTAGCGCCTGGGAATATTTCGCTTGGTTGAGATAAACTAAGCCGATGTTATTGAGTATTCTTCCCTCACCGTTACGATCGCCAACTTCCCTCATGATGACCAATGCCTGCTGAAAAAACTCCAGCGCTTTAGGATATTGCGCCTGACTTCGATAAACTTCTCCAATGTTATTAAGCGTTATTCCTTCAATTGGTCGAATGCCTAATTCTTTAGCTATCCCCAATGCCTGCTGATAAGCCTCTAATGCCTGCGGATACTGCGCTTGACTCGTGTGAATAACTCCAATGTTGTTGAGGATAATATTTTCTGTCCGTTGGTCGCCTAATTCTTTAGCAATCACTAATGATTGCTGGAATAACTCCAACGCTTGTGGATACTGAGCTTGAGCTTGGTAAATAATGCCGATGTTGTTGAGGATCAATTTTTCGCCAGGGCGATCGCCAATCTCCTGAGTAATCGCTAAAGACTGCTGAAGAAACTCCAATGCTTGGGGATACTTTCCTAGAGACCAATAAATCTGACCCATGTTGTTGAGCAGCGTGCTTTCTCCACCCCGATCCCCGACCTTCCGAGAAATAGCTAAGGCTCGCTGAAAAAGCTGTAACGCTTGGGGATACTCTGCCCGACCTTGGCGAACCGTTCCGATATTATTCAAGATAGCTCCCTCATTGGCGCGTGCACCAATCTCTTGGGCAATGATCAATGCTTGCTGAAAAAGCTGCAATGCCTGGGGATAATTTCCCAAAACTACATAAACTTGACCCATGTTATTGAGGGCAGCTCCTTCACCTTGACGATCGCCAATTTCTCTAGCAATTGTTATTCCCTGTTGATAGGATTCTAACGCTTGAGGATACTTTCCCTGGTCTTGATAAACAAACGCGATATTGTTGAGGGTTACGCCTTCACCGCGACGATTACCCACCTCTTGGGCGATCGCCAATGCTTGCTGAAAAGAGGCTAACGCTTGGGGATACTGCCCTTGACGGACGTAAATCATACCAATATCGCCTAAGATGCTTCCCTCTCTCGCATGAGTCCCAATTTGCTGGGCAATCTCTAAAGCTTTTTGGTAGAACTCTAAGGCTTTCTCATATTGTCCTTGAGCACTATAAACTACCCCAATTCCATTTAGAGCCTCCCCCTCCCCACCGAGATTGCCAATGGCTTGGGCAATTTCTAAAGATTGCTGATAAAACTCTAGGGCTTGCTCATACTTCCCTTGAGACTCATAAACATTGCCCAAAGCACTCAGGGATTCCCTTTCAATCAAACGATTTTTGATTACTCTGGCGATCGCCAACGCCTGCTCATGCAGTAACAAGGCTTGATCATAGTCTCCTCTCGCCGCATTTATTGATCCCAAACTCGTCAGCGTCCGACTTTCTCCTTCACGGTCATTCACTTCCCGGCGGATGGTCAGTGCTTGCTGCAACTGCTCTACTGCTTCCGTATATTTCCCTTGTCCCCCATATACATCACCTATGTTATTGAGCGCTTCCCCTTCCATTGCTCGGTCATGAATCTCTTGGGCGATCGCCAACGCCTGCTGTTGCTGCGCCAACGCCTGAGCATACTGCCCTTGACTGGCATACACCGTTCCAATCTTGGTCAGCGTCAGCCCCTCCCCCGTCCGATTTTCCGCTTCTCGATACAGTCGCAACGCCTCCTGCCAAGACTGCAACGCTGCCGGAAATTGACTCGTCTCAAACTGCTGCTGTCCCTGCCGAAAGAGTCGCTCTGCTTCCTCCCTCGGTGCAACTGCGGGTTGCGCCATTGCTATCTCTCCATGCCACATCTCACCTAGTCCGGGTGACAACCCTAATAGCAATAGAGTAGACATTGTTAGACTGAGCAGATAAGAAGGAGTATTCACAGAGTTGAAGAAAGATTTTTATCTATGGTCTACTCTCAGTAACGTCTGTTACCCACAATAATGCATGTACTGATGATAAATCTTTACATCGTAATAAGCATTAAGTTGTTGATACTCTAAAACCAAAGGATGACTGAGGCGATCACGCACTGACGATAGAGAATTACTCCGTCATCACTCTGCTTCGCCAATTAGCGTAAACGCCGCCCAATTTCTGGGATTCGCATAGCGTGGATCATTTTTGATGGTGAGCATTGCCTGACGGAGTGCCTGGGCTTTATTGGGCGATCGCTGCAACTGACGGTAAAACTCTGTCATCAATTCTGCCGTGGGTGCATCAGGAACTGCCCAAAGCGACACAATGATGCTGGGAACGCCTGCTGTGATGAGTGATCTCGACAGACCAATCACCCCATCCCCAGTAATCCTGCCCTGCCCTGTATCGCAGGCACTCAATACAGCAAGTTCAGCACCCAGATTTAACTGCAATAGTTCAGCAGCAGTCAGCAGACCATTGTTGGTAGCATCTGGAGCGAGGGCGATCGCACTCTCTAAGGGCTGGGCATCATTGAGCAAACCGTGGGTAGCCAGGTGAATAATGCGGGCATTAGGCAAACGGCGCAGGACAGTCGTTTTGCTGGCTTGACTGCCAGTGAGCGGTTGGGTGTGGAATAGGGATGCGATCGCCTCTGCCTCGCGCTGGGCACCGGGGAGTGGGTTGAGTGTCTGTGGGGGTTCTCCAGGGGCGGGAGCAACCTGGGGCATGGTGGGATTGCCCACCAGCAAAACTTCCTGGAGATTTGCTTGTCGCGTTCTGAGGCGTTGTTGTTGGGTCAGGTTCAAGACCTGAATGGCAGGAGCTGTCAGGATAGTATGTCGTTCTAGCAGCGGGGTGCCATTCTCATTGGGAAGGGCTGCAAAGGGCACCAGAAAAAGCTCACGATGAGGGACAAAGATAACGGGTGCAGTAGGGTCTGAAGGCAATTGATCCGCAATGGGTTGAATTAGCAGTCTGTGGAGTTGTTGCAAGCGATCGCTGTCCCCTCCTGCTTGCAGATCGGGTCGCAAACGAATCGATACGAGTCCGCGCACACCTACGGATACTCGTGCAGTCGTGATGAGATCTTTCAACGAGGTTTCGATCGCCTGTTTGCGGAACGTGATTGTTCCTGTGGGTTGAACCACCCAGATCAATAGATCTGCCCTACCCCGAGGCTGAGGGATGACGGAATACTCAACCAGGGTAGCCTTGCGCTGTCGAGCGATTTGCTGAATATCTGCAACGGTGAGGGGTGAGATCCTCCCCGGACTGCGGCTGTCAGCCAGTCGTTGCGACAACAATGCCACAAACGCCTGTGCTCGCCCCTGTTCTGCTGCTTCCAGCGCGATCTCAGGCTTGTTTTGCTGCACTAAGACTTCTTGAAGCAAGGCATAGGCTTTTTGTTGGGCCTCAAACAAAGAGATGCGATCGGCATCGCTCAAGTCTTGCCGTAGGTCTTCCCACAAACGCACTGCTGCACGCAACTGAGTTTCTGCTTCGGTCAATCGTCCTGCCCGAAATAGCGAACCTCCCAAGTTGTTACGAGCAATCCCTTCACTCAGAGGGCTGTTGATTTGTTGCGCCAGTGCCAATGCTTGCTGATAAAGTTCTAGGGTCCGGTTGAAATTTACCCCCTCGTAAGCAATTCCAAGGTTCGAGAGGGTTTCCAGAATACCCTGGCGCGAGTTGCGGGCGCGATCAATCGCCAAACTTTGCTCATAGGCTGCAATGGCTTCCTGGTCATTACCCAAATAGAGTTCTATGTTGCCGAGATTGCCCAAGGCATTCGACTCCCCTTCGCGATCGCTAATTCTTTTGGCGATCGCCACTGCTTGTTGAACGTAATTCTTGGCGGTGTTGTAATCCTCCAATGAAAAGTACACGTTGCCCAAACCGTTTAGGGCACGCCCTTCAAACTGGGAGTTACGGCTTGCCTGCGCCATTCGTAACCCCTGCTGGTGGAACTCTGTTGCCCGATCATAATTACCCAAGTTGTCATAGGTGGTTCCCAGCCCCACCAATGAAACCAGTACAATCTCCTGGCTCTGGGGCGATCGCTGCTGTTGAGCCTGGGTCAGTGCGGTTTGGTAAGACTCCAGCGCCAAAGCATAGCGTCCCAAATTGTCGTAGGCATTGCCCAGACCAGCATGAACAAAACTTTCCAAGCTGGCATTACGGACTTCTTGCAAAACAGGCAACGCTGCGGTGAACGTCTCAACCGCCTGACTGTATTGGTTTAAAGAGAGATAGGAATTGCCCAAATAACTCAAACCATAGGCTTCTGCATCTCTGGCTCTGCGTTCGCGGGCAAGGGGCAGAAATGCTTCCAGATATTGCACCGCGTTTGGGTAATCGCTTAGCGCGTGATACGCAATGCCTAAAAACCCCAGGGTGCGGGTTTCTCCCACGCGGTTATCCAGTTCGCGATAGAGAGCGAGCGAGCGCAACCACAAGGGAATGGCAGCCTGAGTTTGTCCGGCACCATCTAGTTGATTTGCCTGTTGTTCAAGTTGCTCTGCCTCAATCAATTGTGGTTTTTGTGTTTGCTTAATCGAGTTTGCAAGGGATAATTGTGTTTCAGTGAGTTGCAGAATCAATTGCTTTTCTGAATCAGGAATCGCCTGTTGTGGCGATCGCTTTTGCCAGGATAGAGCCTGTGCGTTCCCAACTAGTACTAGGGTGCCAGTCAGTAATAGGCTGAGGACAGGTGAATCAATGAGTCGTTGATTATATGGCATCGTCGCAATTGTTAGGGGCATCCAAATCGGACATGATCTGACCTCTGTTTTACTCCTTCAAGTTTTGTCGAAACCAAAATGAAATATTTTGCAAGTTTTGGCAGTATGAGAAACCAGTTCAGCTTTGAACAATAAGCACTCGATTAGATCTGGCGCGACCCAGAAGCTAGCTTCTCGTGGCTGCTTAAACCTTCTAGTATTGCAGCATCTTTGACTTCAAACTGGATATTCCTAAGTGTTAGGTAGCTTATCATCAGACACCAATTTCAGATCTACCTGTTCAATTCACTGTAAATGGAATGGGCAATATTTTGTCCGAGTTTGACAGAGTGCATACCTGAAGGAACATCGTCTACATGAACTGATAAATTAGAAACTGTCCCACCATATTTCAAACGCTCGGGAATACCATTGGCAGTTAGTAGATGAGCAAGTTCGGTTTCTATATCTGTTTGCAAGCAACGACGTTGGCTAGGAGAGAGATTCTCACCGTCTAAAACAATCCGATCAATCAGAATCTTCATGTTCATCGGACGACTTCTGCCGAAGAATGCCAGCGAAACTCAGCTTCATTGATGGGCCGATCGAGCTTGCGAAATTCTGTACGAGCCGCAGTCAAGACTACCGACATGGTGACGGATGTACCTGCATGAGCTGCCAGAAAAGCTGCCGTCAGAACAACATTATGGATACTGCCTCCAGTAAGGTTAAGTTTGGCTAGACGGTTGAAATCTATATCTTGGGTTGGCATTTCAGGCGGAAAAGCTTTTTGCCAAATTAGACTACGTTCCTTAACGCCAGGAAATGGGAAGTTGATAATAAAACGAAGCCGCCGCATGAATGCCTGGTCTAGTGCATTCTTCAAGTTTGTGGCAAGAATTGCTAGCCCCCGATACGATTCTATTCGTTGCAGCAGATAATTAATTTCAATGTTGGCATAGCGATCATGTGAGTCTTTTACCTCACTCCGTTTGCCAAACAGCGCATCCGCTTCATCAAAAAATAGGATGGTTCCTCCATCTTCTGCTGCATCAAATAGTCGCCGCAAATTTTTCTCTGTTTCGCCGATGTATTTACTAACGACAGCGGATAGATCAATGCGGTATAAACTTAACTGTAAATCATTCGCAATAACTTCTGCCGCCATCGTTTTGCCAGTCCCACTTTCGCCTGAAAACAAAGCGCTGATACCGAGTCCCCGATTCATTCGTTGTTGAAAACCCCATTGTTGATACACTGTGCTGCGATGACGGACTTGCTCCACAATCTGATGTAATAGATGGAGTTCTTCATCGGATAAAACTAAGCCTTCCCACGTCGCCTTTGGATCAAGACGCTGAGCGAGGGTATCTAATTTGGGACGGGTGTAGGACAGGCATGTCCGCCAGACCTGATCGGAGAACAAATCAGAGGATGCCTTTGATGCAGTCAGTGCCGATCGCGAGATTGCAGTAATTGCTGCAGAATTGAGATTGAACTGGCTAGACAACCAACCTGGAAGATGATCTGCTGCCGTTCCCAAAGCATCTGTCCATAATTGCTGCTGTTCCACAGGAGTTGGTTTTTGGATATCGATCGTTTGATCACTTGAAGCTACCCCCGGTTGAGCTTCCCTATTGCTGACAAAAATTAACCCACCACTGCGAGTTAGAAATCGATGCAGGGGCTGCATCGAACCTTCAAAACTAGTTCCTTCACGCTCATGAGCATCTAAATATAAGGTAATCGGCAACAGCAAACTTTCCCGATGCCACAGTCGGGCAAGGGTTTCGAGTTCGCTAGCTTGAGAGGGTAAGAGTTCTATCGGCAATCGATAAAGGTTAGTATTCAAGAGAGCAGCTACCTGTTGAGCTATCAATTGTTTGCTAAGGGAATCTAAACCAACCAACTGCACGGTTGGGTTTTCCCAGTTTGATTGCTCTAAAGAATGGATCACCGTTTCAACGGCAGTCTGCTGTGATGGCGGTAACTCTACCGACTGATGGGGAATATCTAGAGGAAGCAGAAAAGACGTTAAGCGATCGTCTAGATAGTTTAACCCTTTGATGTAATTAACAATTCGCTCATCGACCCGCAAGGCACTGATGGTCAAGGACTGAGTACTGGATTGATTGATTTCAAGAAATCGCCAATAGCGTAGCGGACGTTCAGGGGATAAAGCATCCCAGGTCGGTTGTTCAAAACAGGTTAGGGCTAGTGCAAACGTTGGGTAGCCCCAGTTGGAATTATCCTGTGCTTGTGCACACAGAGTCGGTATTTGAGTATCGAGTTCTGGGGCTGTGCATAGGAGTAGAACATTTTGCTCAAATGGCGATAAACCAAATTGTTCGCTCAAGACCACTAGCGCAGGAGGAGGCTGCATTTGGGCTGCTTCTGCAAGCGCCTGTTCTGCCTGCGTGAGTTCATCTGACATCACGGATGAAACCGGAGTTGTTAATCGACGGGGTAGGAGTCCTTTACTAGATGGAGCGGCGCTGGAAGTTGCCTCAGCGATTTTTGTTAGGCGCAACCGGAGCCAATGCAATGCGACTGCCAAATACTGATCATTGTCAACTTGCCATTGCTCCAGGCTACTCATGATATCGTTACCTTTTGTCCTGGGTCAAATTCCAATTTAGGTGGTGTTCCTCGACGTGTGATCAGCAAACTATCCATTCCATCCACTCGTAAGCGCACAAAATAATCGCCCGCAGGAACCATAGAAGGAAGGGTAAATTCCAGAGTATTAGTTGGGGCTGCAATATTGTCACTGGCGACCTGGAAATCTCCAATCAGCAGAAAAGTACGCTGTTCAGGAAGAATACGGGGTGTACAGGTCAAAGTCAACTGACGTGTAGCTGCAACATAACTTAGATTGATGATGCGGGGGGCGATCGCCAATGTCAGTTCATTAGTCGTGCGCGTTTCACGAAGATTAGAGCCATCAGGAGACTGGCGAATTCGGCTGACTTGCACCGTGACTCTGTAAACGCCGATTAACCACTGGTCTGGATCTTCCAGAGGTTCAGTCGCAAGGGGGGTAGGATCGGGATTGTCAGGCAGGCGGAAGGTAATTTGGGTGGTAGAGAAATCTTCGATGCTGGGAGATTGTAGGGCTTCTTTTCGGCGAGGATGCTGAAGGCGTATTTCAGGAGTTTCACCAGGTTCAGGGTCTAAGTTATGTCCTTTGAGGATGATAACGTCTCCAGAATTCGCTGAGCCATCCCCACAGCGTGCTGCATTTTGTGGATTGGGTATTTCAATTTGAGTGAGTGTTGGGAATGGCGACAGTAGGTTGGGTTGAGATGTAAGGATGCGATCTAACACAGGTAAGGGAGAGCGGGCAGGTCGAATACTCTCAATTAGTACGACAGACACTTCGTAGGCTGTTGATACCCGATAAGGAGTCGTAAACGTGGTCCACAGTTTTGATAGGTCTTCTAGAGATAACGATAATGGTGTAATTCTTACCCGTTCCACTTGTTCGTAGAGATCGTTCTCTAGGAGGGCTGCTCTAATGTCCTCTCGGCTTAGTACCGCGTTGTCATGTAAGACTCGCATGGCTTTACCTAACCACTGATGGCTCAAGATCCCATCATCTCCGCTGCCATTGCTACTAACTAGGTAGTAAAGATTGAGTGCTAAGGGAGTCTGGCTTGTTTCTCCATGTCTGATTTGATTGGGAATATCACAATTTCGCCAACTGGCATTGGGCATAATCTGGTAGAGAAATAAATTGATTTGATCACGAGCTGCATTCCCTCCCCCAAAGGCTCGATCCGGCGGTATTACCGTGACATTGCCGTCTGGGATGTCAGGAATTCCTCGAATCAGTAACCTTTGTAAAGTTGCCGTAACTGTTGCGATCGCCAAGTCATTACTCATGGTTTTCCTCCATCCCGCTGGTTGAGGTAGTCACTGAGGGATAAAGCTGGAGTTGACGATGTCGATTTAGAATGTGGTTTGAGCATCGTTGGTTGTATCCCTCGAACTTCAATGCGACCAATCCGAACCTCAATATCTGGTTCGGGTTGCTTAATAGGCTGAGTGGTAGACAAAGGCAAATGAACAAGGGAGGATTGAGTGAAGGCAAATTCTGTCTGTGTACGATTTTCTAAAGTGACCCACGGAGAGCCCGTACCTGTCTCCTGACCAATACTTGTCTCCTGACCCTTAACCAAGGGAATGGACGATGAATGAGCATTGGCAAGAGGGACTAAAGGGAGATGGGCAGAACGAACCTGAGGATCTTGTTCAGGTTGTTTTAGGGACTGGGGGGGCGGAGAAGAGGAAGTCTCTTTGAAACTGGATGATGGACTCAACTGCTGTGGCTCAGATCTCTCACCCGTAGGAGAAACAGCCTGAATTTCTAGGTTTTGTTGCGGTAGGAGAGACGTACTTTTGACTAAACGTTCAGATGAATTTGTGGGAGAAGAAAGAGTGGGTTGAGAGGGTGAAGACAGATGCTCTAAATCATTCTGAGGTACGTTCAAAGAACTTAGGAAAAAGGGTTCGGTTGGGGCAATAGAAAGAGTATTTTTTGTTTCTAAGTTGGAATAAGGAACAGTTTGACTGGAAGATTCAGAGGGGATCTGAGGAATGAGAACATCCGGTGCTTCTGTTGAAGGTTGAGGAGTTACCCATTGATCTGGTGTGTTTTCCATCATCACCTCAGACGCAGGCGCATAGCAGGAAGCAAGCCGAGGTTGAACCACGGATGCTAATCCTAAAGTGCGTTGTGCCAGTCGGGCGAGGATGTCTGTCATTAGCCAATCATCTCCAAATAGAGGTTGCGTCGCGTCGCACTCATGGCGAGGATGTCTGTTTCATGCCAACTGTAGTGTCGGGCGAGTTGATGCACTTCTAACAAAAGGCGTTTTGCTTGAGCCGATATTTCTGCCCAGAAAAAACTCACGATATCGAACAGGATCTGCCATTCATGCTGGCAGGCAGGACAGGAGAGGTCGAACAGAATTTCGGCTTGTGGATCGATTTCTGCCATTTGCGTTGCCAGTTGGCTGACAATCGGCGGTGGAAGCTCCTGATGCGAAATCTCAGTTCCGTTGTGATTGGCTTGGAGAAGACAACGTCTGAGCAATGAAGACTTCGCTATCTCTGGGGTACGATCGCCTGCGATCGCTGCCAAATCAAAGCTATTGGGCAGGCGAAATCTCCCTTCGAATTCTGCAATCGTAAACGCATAGTCTGATTCTAGCGATTGACTTGGATCAGAGAGTCGAATCTGAGCCGTTTCAAACATAAATTCCAGATCTTCTCCACATTGAGGACATTGGGCAATACACTCAACTGTTTTGCCCAATGTCATTTCCCGTAAAGCCAGCAGTAAAGCATCTCGCTGTCCGACAGTGAGCGAAGCGAGGTTGGCGACGGATTGATCTGGGTAGGAAAATGCCAGTAGGGTCAATGCCCGATCGACCGGATGCTGACGCTGACCTATTTCCCAGATGCGGAGAATTTGCTCAGATGATAGGGGACGCATAGCAAGTAACTACCTTATTCCTTTTTTCTCACTAAGCGGGTTCTAAGAAGCTGGGTTCTGTCGGTTCGGCAACGTCAAAATCACGTTCCCATCCTTCGTTCTGAAGTTGAATGCTCTGGATGGCGATCGCATTAGCATTGGCATCCAGTTCTGGTAAGGCAGTGAATTCTGAAACCCAGCAGCGGTAAATTTTGTAGGCGATCGCGGTTTGTCCCGACTCGTTCATCACTTCGATGATGATATCCTTACGAAAGTCTTTGAGCGAGACTTCGGCTCCTAATCCAGACCCATAGTTCCAGACTTTGTTTGCCCACTGCTCAAATTCTTTGTCGTGGGTGATACCCCGCTCCAGCATGATCGGCTCATACTTGGTTTGACCGGGTGAGTGTCGTTGACTGCTGGGATCTCCACCTTCTCGGTGGTTGACCACTTCAGTCATCCGCTTCAGTGCGCCCACTTTGCTGACACCTGCGACATATTTACCATCCCATTTGACCCGAAACTTGAAGTTTTTGTATGGATCGAATCGTTGGGCATTCACACTAAACTGAGCCATCGGATTACTCCTTTAATGGTGTTTTACGAGAGAACATTCAACCCTACCTCATGTGGCAATTTGTCCTGCTATTTGCTGGAACTTAATAATCACAAACTCAGCGGGTTTCAGCGGCGCAAACCCCACCACAATATTGACAATGCCGCGATCAATGTCGTTTTGAGTTGTCGTTTCCTTATCGCATTTCACAAAGTAGGCTTCTCGGGGCGATGACCCCTGAAAAGCGCCTTGCCGGAATAGTGTGTTCATAAATGCACCAATATTTAGTCGAATCTGTGCCCAGAGCGGTTCATCATTCGGTTCAAACACAACCCACTGGCTACCACGATATAGACTCTCTTCCAAAAATAGGGCAATGCGCCTTACTGGGATGTACTTCCATTCTGAGGCTAGGCGATCGTCCCCTGCGGTTGTTCGTGATCCCCAAACGACATTCCCGTAGGCGGTGAAGTTGCGAAGACAGTTGAGTCCAAGGGGATTCAGTTGACCATTTTCCCCATCCGTCAGGCTCACCGACAACCCCCGAACCCCTGTTAGACCCGCCTCGATCCCGGCTGGCGCTTTCCATACCCCCCGCTGGGAATCCGTCCGGGCAAATATACCTGCAAGCACTCCGCAAGGAACAAAAGTATCGATCCGATTTTCTCTGAGGGGATCGGTCAACTTGACTCTAGGGAAAAAGATGGCAACATTCTTCTTGTACTGCCCAATGGGATCAAAAATACCCTTCAGGTTCTTTACGGCTTTGTCCTTTGTATCCCAATCGATTGGAGGATCAATAATTAACATAGCGCGGCGATCGCTACAGTATTGTGCAGCTTTTGACCATACGTCTGGTGTAATATCGGTTTCTCGGTTGACTGGGGGAATGCACAAAAGATTGAATAGATCTGCTTTTTCCAGCGCGTACATGGCTGTTTTCTCTGCAAAGCTGCCAGTATAAAAGCTATCGTCAGTCGGCGGGTCGCCATCTGTACCCTCCTCGAAGAGTTCTACAGAACTTTTATCAATGGCCTTATCTGTGGTGTTGGGACGAGCAGACGGTAAACCTCCCCTCTCATCCACATCCAAAAAGGTAGATTGAGATTTTAGCACATCAACCACATATCGGGTAGCGGACTTGTCCACGTCGAGATTGCGGATTCTTTCTTGCGCTTTGACTTGCCCTTCTTCAACATAGTCAATGAGCAGGTTAAACTGGTCTGACTTCGCTGTATCGTAGTCAACGCTGACGCGCAAATTGTTCCCCCACGTCCCTTCTCCCTTCGCTTTGAGGACTAAGTTTTTGGTGATATCAGCACCGTTCTCATCTTTGGCATTGTAAGGCAGTTTGATTTTCGCTTCCTTGGCAGGGTCAGCACCATCTTTGAGCGAGACATCTTGAGTCGTGATGTCTAGACGGCTGCTAAGCTTCTTACTGCCCGATCTCACGCGCACTGCTGCATTTGCCTCAACCAACTTAGCTTCAACTTCGTCAAATTTGATATCCGAAATGGTTGAAAGATCCGCCCCATCCTGCTTAATAATCAAATTAAATCGATCCGCATCCGATACGCCGTGGTTAACAGCTAAGGAAAGTTTCTCACCATCCTGTCCAACTGATGCAGCTTCGAGTTCGAGTTTATCTGCTCCAGCGAGCAGATCTGCTGTCGCTTTTACCCCCGGATTGGAGATCCGGACAATCAGCGCATCCGATCCGCCATTCAGGAAAAATTGCTGCACCGCGTAGCTCATGGTGCTGTTGTAAGTCAATCCTCCAAACATGCGTTCAAAATCGCCAAAATTTTGAATCCGAACCGGATCGTTGGTGGTACCTTTAAAAGCGAAACCTAGGAAAGCCGTGATTGAAGTCGCTACTCCGGTAATCGTGCGGACACCACTAGGAATTTCTTCAATATAAACGCCAGGGTAAGTTGGAGTCACAGGCATAATTAGATTTCTCCGTTGTCTAATTGTGGATTGAGTTTAAGGTCGATTATGTTGGCGCAAGCGGTCGTTTTTGCCCTGAGAATAGTAACTGAAACCGTTATATTCAATAGGTTAGCGTTAGCCGTTGAATAGTTGACGGATGAAGCGCTTGAGTTTTCGATACAAGAACCATTCAGTGCGTCTAGAGGTTCTAGGCGATCGCTCAACAATTTGCTCATCTAGGGGGGTTACGAAGGGCGCGATCGCCTGTGGACTGTCAAGATTCCGCTCCTCCAACGCTCTAAGGTTTTCTCGTAATACCTCAAGTTCACTGCGCTGATTTTCAATAACCTCAGAGAGTTCTTCTGACATGATCTGTTGATCTTTGACCGCCCTAGTGAGAACGGCAACGACATCCAGAATTTTAATGGCTTGTTTGTCAGACGAAGTGAGTAAGTCAGGTGTATCTTCTGCAATAAAACCAGCACGCAAACTCTGGGTCGTGTCTTCGGTATAAACATATTTTACAGGATTGAGCCTTTGCAGAATTCCCTCAACCTCTTGACTGGATAGATCACTCACCTGATCTTTTAGTGTTCTTGATGAAACTTGATTAAAATCTTGCCCTTGTATACTTGCTGATAAGACTTCTTTGGCAAAAATCTTCTCTCCTACCAATAGAGAACCGTCAACATAAAGCCTTGGATCAGAATTAGCCGGAGGAGGAGCAGGGAGTTCATCTGCGTTAATAAATAAGCGATCGCACAGGATATCACCACCGATGTGCAACTTTCCCTTTATATCCTGTAAATCTTCAATGCCAATACCCACATTGCCATCATTTCTTACCCAAAGCAGGTTTTTGGGCTGCGAATTTGTGATATTCAATGCGGCTTTCTGATCGTCATCGGATGCTCCTTGAACCTCAAGCCTAGCGTTTAATGTTACAGGAACTCTATCTGTACCAATACCAATACCAACATCCTCCTCTACTAAAAGACCATCCTTAGGTGCTGCTATTTGAGTATAGCTTTCCCCGATCGCTGCATTCCCCTTTACTGTTAATTTACTGACTGGGTTTTCAACACCAATTCCAACAGTAAAAATTGGACTAGCAGTTGCAAGAAAGGTGCTTTCCCTAACGGTTAGTGTTCCGTTAAATACGTTATCCCCCTCTGTCTTAACAACTCCAGTGAGTGTTGATCCATCTCCATAAAATGCGGTAGCTTTAACATTACCGTTTACATGGAGTTTTGCATTGGTGTCAGGTTGATCGATTCCGATTGCAACCTTCCCATCGACCATTAGCCCATTAGCAGGAGCTGTTGTGGTTCCGGCAAAGGCTTGCCCAATCGCAACCGCACCAAAAACATCAAGTTGATTTTTGGGAGTGGGTGTACCAAATCCAGCATTCCCTTGGACAATAAGACCATTTTGGGGAATGGAAATTGAATTTAAAAAGGTTGCATCTCCAATTGCCACATTGCCAATTACCCCAAACTGACTGGAGAAGTCTGTTACCCCAATACCGACTTTACTATTGTTGGTGAATGCAAAAACGCTTGCTTGATCTGGTACAAATTCAACTCGATTAGGATTTTCACCAATGCGAAACGAACCATAGAGGCTTGGAGTGTTAGAAGTTGGGTCTTTGGTAACTGCGAAGGTTGCACCTTGAAATGTGTCTGCTGAAAATCTACTAGTAACAATGAGGTTATTTGCTGTAAGTGTTCCTTGAACGTCTAGATTGCCTTTTATGACCCCTTCTCTAGTATCAAAGGTATACGCTAGAGCAGGGAATATAAAACGATGATCTTGTTCCTTGATCAGTGGGCTAAACTTCCCCTCTACAACCTCTACCGCAGCTAAGAGGGCATAGTCATGCTCAATTCCCAGTGAAGGTTGTGGTAGAGGCTGGCGCTTGTTCAAGCCCTCAGCCTGATCGTCTGACCATTCAATGTCATTTGTTGCGGCTCTTGCCGGAATTAGCCAGTAGTCGCCCGTTTTGTACTCAGATTTTTTGTCAAACTGAACTTTGATTCCAGCTTCCAGTTCAACCCACTCTGTACGGGTCAGGATGAACGCTTCCTTGGTCATGTGATCCCAACGTCGTACCTTCGTTGATTTTTGAACTTTCTCACCCACAAGGCTAGAGACATCAAACTCAATTTTATTGCCAGATACCCGACTCAAACGAGCCAACTGACCTGGTTGACCTTTCAACTCCCGTTCTTCATCCAAGAACTCAATCCATTGCCCAGATTTGGAAGAAGTCCATGCATCTTGGGCAGATTTGCGAATGGTAATGATGCCTTTTTCAAAATTTTCGTAGTTTTCAATGATACTAACGATGCTGCCATTGTCGCGCGACCATTTAAATGTAGCCTTCTTGCTTTCGGCTTCAGATTGATCGTCACCTACTTTACCGGGATCATGAATTTCGACACGATAGAGCTGATTTTCTAACCGACGATAGCGGCTGTCACTTGAGGTTGCACTACCAGATGCGGTACATAGTTTGGCACAAGCATTCATGTAGGGTTTGCGTCTTTTGCTCCTTTGAGGAAAGGTACTCCATGCATCCTTAGTGAAGGAAATCCACTCTGATTTGCTCAAATCATCCGCTATTGTTTCATCTTTTTCATAAGATTCGACTTCCTTCAACACCTGATCGGATGCGATCGCCTTTTCCAAAAAAGCTGTGAAATCTTCCTGAAACGTATTTCCTTTGCTAGTTAGCTGGTCGATTTTTGGCAATAGCGCATTAAAGCTTGCCGTCCATCTTGTCTTTTCTTCTTCTGATGCAGAAGTGGGCGCTGCTTGCAAATCATTAAAATAACTCTGCAATTCAGCCTTTTCTTCAGTTGTTAATGTGATTTTTGACAGTAGTTCGTCAAAGGGGTGCTGTAATTCTTTCTTGTCTTCTTGCGTGGATGTAGTTCTCGCCAGCAGGGTATCAAAGGATGACTTTTGTTGATCTGGGTCAGGTGATACAACCTTTGCTTTTACCAACAATTGGTCAAAAGGCTGAACATCTGTTAATTGAACTGTTGTTAATAGATTATCTAAAGCGGTTTTTAATGCGTCCTGATTAACAGCTAGAAGAGATTTTAATATAGCCTCAAATTGCTGTCTCCATGATGGTGTGCTTGGATTTACAACTGTGTTTAACAGAGATTCAAATTTTTCTCTCGTATCACCCTGTTGTGCGAGAGATATGTTGGCGGTTAGAAAAGCTTCAAAACTTTGCTTTAGCCTCTCTACGCTAAGACCATTTAACCTGCTGAGAAGATCAGTTCTAGTCTGTCCTGCAACCGCATTATCTTCAATAAACTTTCGATTTAAAGGCTGAAGTTTTAATTGCCAAACTGTTTTGCTTCGAGTTGTTGTATCAGGAATATTGAGGGCAGGTTCACGCAGACCAGGATCTTCAATCGTCGTAATATGACGTTGCCAAACATCAAGGTAAGCTAGATGCAAACCATTGCTATAAGGCTCAGGGTTAGGATAATCAGACTGCGTCTTGTAGGTTAAGACACGACTCAGTTCCCCAGACTGATCGATCGCCTCACTTAATGGCAGATCTAATGTTTGGGTATTAATTTCTCCTTTGATTTGGAGAATCTTCTGATTATCCAAAACCTTAATCCATTGATCGGTTTCAAATTTTCGACCATCAACAATTAATGTCCTTACATTGACCTGTGTAGAGGTAGAAGATGCAACTTCAAACTCTACAAGAGTCGCCTCTAGTTCGCAGAGCGTTCCTTTCACGTAGAAGCGACCGGGAGCGATTACTAAATCCTCCCCATTACTGCTGGTTTCACTAATTTTGAAACTATCCTTATAAGCTTTATCTGTTTTTTGATTCGGATCATTCTCACTAGTCGGTGCGCCACTTTCTGCACCGATCAAATCCACCACTTGAGTTTGATACAAATGTGCCTGAATATCCGCCTGCTCATTCCAGTCAGAATCAAGTTGCAGGCGACCTTGCTGCATCAGCACACTGGTGTAATGCTTGTCAGGACGAAATGTCAATCGAGTGAAATCGCCTTTCATTCAACTCTCCTCAGGTGATGTAAAAGATTCCTGCCTCTAAACCAAATCGCAAGTATTCTTCCAGATTGGCTTGTAAGTTCGACTCCCGTTGAGGCTGCTTCAAACTGTTAAACACTCCTATCTCTGCCCCATCTGCTGCCCCGGTACGCAACTCATTCGCACAGCTTTGACTCAGTTGAGCATAGCCCGGATCTCCATAGCGATCTGAAGTAAACGTGGGCTGCAACCGCTCCATAATCAGTAGCTTTTCGATCACGTTAGTCAATCCTGCATTGATAGACTGCCAAGAATCACCCCCATCATTTGAACGGTAGATCCCTCCAGCAGCCGTTCCAGCAAATAACTGTTCACTGCTCTGATTAGCTGCCAGTGCTGTGACATCTAACCCTTTCAGATCTAAACTTAACTGCTTCCAACAGTCTCCCCCATTAATGGAACGGAAAAGCTTGCCATCAGATGTCGCTGCGATCAGCAGGTGATAGGATTTATAGCGGGTTTCAGGTGGAAGATCAGAAGAAAGGGCTGTCTCAATCATGAGAGATGTATTGGACTTGATAGATGCAATCTTCTGCGATCGCCCAGAAATTGTAATCGATTCTCCCTGTCGCAGTCCTTCCTCAAAGAAGAATGTTTTCTGACCGTTTATGACCTCCTTGAAACTGTTAATTGTCCCTGTAATCTCACAAGTGATCAGAGATGTTATACCAAAACTGGCTAGACCTTGGTTAACTGGAATCCACTCAGAGTCATGATTAGACTGAGTCTCACTATTAATCTTACTATTAAAGCGAAATACTCCTCCACCCACTGTCCCAGCAAGAATTATTATCTCACTGGAATCAATGGCTAATGCTGAAATGTTGTAATTCCTCAAGCCATTATTCAGCGATATCCAGCGATCGCTCCGATTATCTTCAGATTCTCCGCTAGATTTGCCATGAATCATCTGAAAAACTCCACCTCCAGCGGTTCCAGCAAAGACCTGTCCATTTTTAGTCACTGCTAAGGCTCTGACGTCAAGGTTGGTGAGACCCGCATTAATCGATAGCCAATTCTCACCATTTGCGTTGCCTCTGAGAATACCATCACCTGCCGTCGCGGCCAAAAGAGTATTGAGATGAAAGGTGATCGGTTTGGATATTGTGCGATGCGTAAATGGAGCATTCAGTATCAGCAGCATTTTTTCGGTAGACCACTCAACAGCATCAATCCTTCGAGTTTGATAGTCCTCGCTTTGAGTATCACCACTTTGATTAATATCGCTCGTAATCAAATCACCCACTTGGAATTCATCCTTTGGAGTCATCTGGTTAATTTCAATCTGTAACCCACCTTCAATTAACGTGCCCGTAAAAGTCCACTGATCTTGGCACAACACCGTAATCGTTGAAGTGACTCTAGGTAGGGTGAGAGGAAACCAATCATCTCCATTATTTTTGGAACGCCCATTATTTTTAGAACGAAAAATCCTTCCACCCGTTGTTCCTACCAGTACAGTATTGATTTCAAAAGCGTATGGTGATGAACCCGTGAGATTGTCAAAGCCCTTGTCAACTATTAGGAGACCATCATTGCGAATTTCAGTCACGGTGCGAGTTTCGCCTTGGATAGCGATCGTATCTTTGGGACGGAATTGTTGAGTAAATGCAGCGACTTCCAGATTTTCTGCACTCACCTTTGTTGGGTCACTACTATCAATTTGAACCTTTCCAATTCCGGCTTGCTCATAAGCTAAAATTGTCGCCACATAGGGGTTTGATAGTCCCCGATTAGCCTTTTCCCAACTTTCGCCACTATTGATAGAACGGAAAATTCCGCCACCCGCACTCCCACTGAACAGGAAGGAATCATGACTCGCAATTGAGGTAACTGCATCGGGAATGGGATCTAATGCTTCCTGAAATTCCTTATCGGGTTGGCACTGATAGCGAGGCGGTGTTTGAGAACCCTCTGGTACATAGGAGAAGCGAATACAACCTGTCTGATGCAGTTGTACAGTTACCTTCTCCGTAAACAGACTATTGCTGGATTCCAAACTCCGAACGGTGGTCATTCCTAGAACAGTTGTGGTGAAGATCTCTGTATCTGTGCCAGGAGCCAAAATTGCTAATCCACTGGTCTCTTCTACGCCATTTCTAGCTTGCCCTTTATCCAAAATGCTGTCTTCGATGCTCAACTTTGGAACAGTCTCTGTCAAGGTAATTGCACCACAAATACTGTGATAGAGGCTAATTTCTAGACGTGAATTGTCTTGGGGATCAGTTTCCTGCCCTGAAGAAGAATCCTCGAATAAACAATCCCAACCATTGATTTGAGAATCCCAGCTTGAATCCATCTGAGTGACCCAGGGAAAAATCGTTTGCCAGATTTCGGCAAGCAGGCGATTCATCTGCTGCGTCACAAGTTGTGTCAGTTGCCCCAAGTATTTTTCAGGTGTTTGGTCAAGCTTTAGGTTGGAGTACCATGCCCCCTGAACAAAGGCAAGAACAGTCATGATAGAAGCAATGGCAGCCAATGGATCTTCTGCATCAAAGATGCAACAAGAGGGAGGCGTTTCTTCTTGCGGTTGAACCCATAGCCCACCTTGCTCTGGCACCAGCGTCGAATGGATCACTTGCAATCGCTCCAAATAACCTGGCAAGACTGTCAATCCCCCTTCAATGAGTAACCCCTCCAGAATCAACTCTCCTTGATTAGGCTCTGTAGCAGGAGCAGTGCCCTGAACCGACACATTGCCGCAAATATGGGGACGACTACCGTCTGCCGCAATAATTTTCAGCTTTTTCCCTTGGGGGATAGTGATTTCTAAGTCTCCCTCGTAGGTCAAACTATCTTTGATCAGAATGATTCCAGTGTCCGCTGGATCAGGCTCTTGAGGCACAATTCCCAATTGCTTCCAGTCTTGCTTAGTTGAAGAGTCAATCGGCTGAAGCGGGAATCCCTGTCTTCTCTGAGAAGAAATGAACAGTACAAATTGCTGAGCCGTGTAAGAACTCAGGTCAAATTGATAAGCTTGCTCCAGCTTGATTTCTCGTCCCTGACTATCTTTAGCAGTTCCAGCCGCAATGCTGATTCCTTTGTCCGTTGCGTTAACTTGCAGTCCTTCGATCGCACGATCCGCAGAATCGATCCCATCAACCTTGAACTCAACTTTGGGAACGAATAGGCTTGCAAGGCGAATATAGCGATCGGAATTTGCTTCTGCTTCCGATAAAATGTACTCTAGTTGCCATCTCTGCCCGATTTGACTGGTTAGAGAAACGACTAAGTAAACTGTAGAGCCTTGGTAATCTTTCAGGTTTAGCAACTGGGTAGTCGTCGCAATCAAGACATTACCCCATTTATCCACGGCTGTTCCTGGAGTAATAGCAACCTCTAATTTCCCTGGACGTATGTTAACCTCTAATCCTTGGACAATACCGTGTTGGTGATCATCACGAATGCTTAGATCGGGCTGACCAATACACCGCTGATCAGAATTTGCAGACCTTATTTTTAATCGAGCCAGAGGAATCAACGTACCCTCGGCATAACCATCGTCAGCGATCGCCGTTTCGGGCACCCCAGCAAATTGATAATCTTGTCCATGCAAAGCTGCGCGATAGCAAATGACCAATATAATAAACTGATCATGCTGATGGGGATAAACACTCAGATCGTTCAGGTCAACGGTTTCCATTTGACAGACTTGTAAGCGTCTACCTTGTCGATCAATGGCTAATCCTGGTGTGATCAGAATCTCTGTGGGACAGAAACCCGGTAAAACTTCCAAACCTTTTCCCACAATTCCGGGTTTGAAGCGGAGAGGAATAGTATCGCTACTTGATTTAACCCGGCTTATTTGAACAGGTGGCACCGTAATCCAAGCCAGAGGGATATGGATTTGATCTCGCAAAGATTGCCAAGCAGATACGGTGCGATTCCAGTTTTGAATAGCGGTATCCAAAGAATTGTCATCTGCAGAAGCGACCTGCTCAACTTCCCAATAAAGGGGGTTAATCCAGGTCGTTTCTGGTGTGTCCTCGATTGGTTTTTGAGCCGCATTTTTTAGTAAATCAGTCTTGTTTGCTCCACGACTGTAAGGTCCCCCACCTAAATCGTCACTGAATCCATAGAGATAGCTGACCTCTACCTGTTCTGGTAAGGTGCGATCCAGAAATGCGATGCGTCCCAGTTCTGGATCAACCGCAATGACTTTTGTGGGGATGGCAATATCATCTGGGTTCCGCTCGGAATCAGCGTCAGGAAATCGCCAGGACATATCATCATCAATCGGTACTTGCTCTTGTCCTTGTGCTTGCTCTGCCTGATTCTCTACCTGATTCACAGCAATGGCTTCCTCTCGTTCCGCTTCTGTGATCGCCAAACGACAAATCAAAATTTCTTCGGGTGGAATTGGGTTGGGCTGACCATTCACAAAGATTTGCAGCACTGGGCTGCTTTCGTTGAAATAACGGGGCGAGGGCAAAGGTTTACCTTGTAAGCGTAACTGCCGTCGCTCCTTTAGTTCATTGGCTAAGGAGCCGTACCGCAGAGGATTGGGTAAATTAATTTCCTGCGCTTGTTTTGTCAGGTCTGTGGCGGACTGGGGTTGGTTGAAAAGCGGCACATCATCATAGCCCAGGGGATTGAAGGTGCAAAATCGTCCTGTGGGATCAGCTTCTGTCCCCGCTACGACACAGGCAGTTCCTCGCTGGATGGGATAGCTCTGTAACCGCCAGACGAAGATGCCAATATTGGGGGTATTGTATTTTCCACCTAGACTTGCCCGACGTAACTCTGCGGTGTAAGCAACTTGTTGTTCAAATGGAGTTCCAATCAGATCGAGCGAAGTGTTGTTACGCAAATCAACCGTTGCGCTGTTCGTCCGAAGATGGTTCAGATTTTGGGTGGTGATCAGCAAACGCGAAAATTCGATCGCCCGTGCCCGCCACCCTGTAACATCCCTCACAAGCTGCTCCAGGACTGGCGTGGTTCCTTTACGTCGCCGATAGGCTAACGTGTTTGCTACATAGGCTCGTCGTTCTTGTTGCCCATAGGGGCGGGGGCGAGGAGGGCGATCGCCTAGTAATTCCTTTTGAGTCGTCGCCAGTTGGTTCTGCGGCTGATTCTTGGGAAAAGAACTGGCATAGAGCGCCCTCACATCTAATAGGTCGCCCATGTAGGGAATTGCCCATTCCACACAGGTTTCAATAAACCAGTTGTCATAGAGATCGCCGATGTCTTCTTCGATCGCCTCTACTTCCTGCTCAATCACAGCGAGTAGTGCTTTGAGGGGTTCTCCTTCTACCGTATCTCGCAGTTGGTAGATGGCGGGTAGAAGTTGATAGAGGCGATCGCGCGATATCTGTTTCATAAAAATCTTCTTCCCTTACAACGTTGATACAATGGTGAGTTGGGTGCCTTCCGGGCTTAAGCGCAATAGCTGGGCTGGGTGAATCGTATATGTTTGGGCATCATAATGAGCGGGTAAAGCAGTTAGCGATCGCTCTAGTGCTTTACTTCGACCCACCTGATACAGTGCATCCAAATCCACTGCAACCACGCCTTCCACAGACTGGACTGCTGCAATCACTTCAGATGTAGTCACGTCTTGCCCGAATTTACGTTTCTCAAACGCAAAGGTGTTTTTTAGGGTTTGACGAATTTTTTCGGTAACGACCTTGGCTTCATAGCGTAAATCCAGCAGTAGACGTGCTTCCAGGTTGAACAGTAGCCGTTCGTAAGAATCAACCTGTACCTGCTGAATCGGATCTCTGGCATTGTCAATGGCTTCTACTAGCTTGGTGTAAAGGTTTGAGTCTTTCAGAACCTCATTCCCCTGAACTCCGGCAACGGTGATATGCACCTGTTGGGTTTCACCATTCCAGAGGGGAACGGCTTGTGCCTTGCCAATGCCAGCAAAGCCTTGGGCAAAGTCTTCAAAATCACGAATGGAAACAATGCGATCGAGGGTTCGCACTGTAGCAGGTGCATTCACCTGTGCTTCTGTCAAAGATTCCCGTGGCGCACCGCCCGTAGCAGGCAGCGGGTTGATCACCTCTGAAATTCCCAGCGGGCGGGTTTTGAGTAAGCTCAGTTGTTCTGCCTGCAAGTTTCCATCTAAACCAATGCCACTGCGATAGGTGGAAGTGATATTTTCCAATCCGCTTGGTAAACGTGCCCCTTTTGTGCCATCCCCAAAGGTGACAATGGTGGTGCCATCGTCTTGAATCCGAATGATGTAATTTTGGTCAGAAGGCTTCAGAGAATAAAGTGAAGAAACTTCTTGCCAGAGAATTCCATTTACTCGGACTGCTAAGGAACTCTCTGATCCTCTGGCGTTGGAGGCAGGCACATAGGTGAGCGGAGGCTTCTTCAGCCCAAACCGCTGATTTGGCAGATGACCATCCCCACTGCCCAAAACCTCCTGTACCGTCTCGCCATGTGTGGCGGGTACGACGTTGGCATAGATCCTCACTGTTGCCGGATCGTAGGCGTATTTTAAGGGCTGGTGTAGGGTAAGGATGGGACGTTGCTGCTCCGTCGGTGGATTTTGAATAATGGCGATTTCACTGACCACCTCGCTATCAGCTAAAGCTGGCAGTAAGGTTATTTCATTTTTGAAGTCGGGCTGATCTAAAGCCGTTGTTGTGATGAAATCGCCTTGAAAGCCATCTTTATCCATCAGCTTCCAACGTTGATAGGCTGGATTATCTGGGATAGAAGCAGGTGGCTCTAAGACCTGAAGGATATCTCCCCGCTGAACAGGTTTGGGATATGAGCCTTCCGGGGGCTGTAAAATACCAATTCCACCGACAAAAAAGTTGGAGCTTTTTTCTTGAGGTGGCAAGATTGCCCGCACATCCAGATTTGTCAAATGGGTATTCACGGCTTCCCAAGAATCTCCATTGTTAGTAGAACGGAATACTCCAGCTTTAGAAGTGCCAACCCAAATAACTCCACTATCATCAATCACTAGACAACGGGTTTCCAGATCCGTCAATCCGGTATTCACGGCTGTCCAGCGATCGCCCAATTTCCGAGTATCAGACTCAATACTATTATCAAACTCAGTACTAGAACGAAACACGCCGCTACCAGCGGTTCCTGCAAAAAGAAAGCCGTCTTTGGTATCTAATGCGGTGATGTTTCGGTTGGTTAGACCCGTGTTAATTGTAAAAGACGTGTTTGTGGTTAAATCAGGACGGAAGGGGCGATCGACGATAAGTTTCCCATCAGAATTGATTTCAGAGGTGATTTCAAGAACCGTTCGGCTTTGCCCGCCCGTGTTGATGATATCCCCCGGTTTCACCTGTTGCGGTTGATCACTGAAGTTTCCATCTTGACCAGTAACGACAACTCCCTCGGTTGTAATTGTGCCTGTTCCTTGTCTTGTATCTGTAATTTGTTGCCAAGTCAGCAATTCTGTATCTGTGCAACGGAAGATGCCATCTCGAACGGTTCCTGCAAAGGTGAATTCTGGACTGGCTGGGTGACTGCTTAGGGACTGTACATCGGTATTATTTAGTCCTGTTGTCCTCCAAGTTTCACCCTTATCAACTGACCGAAATACTCCACCGTTTATTGTGCCAACTAAAATTTGGCTCTCCTGGTAAAGGTAGATAACTCGTATGTCACCGTAGGTAAGACCTGTTGAGCCACCCTCCTTATCCCAGGTCTGTCCATCAGAAGACTTAAAGCGAAAGATTCCTTCAGCGGTACCCACAAACATTAGATGAGGTTTAGCTGAATCATTAGATTGAGTTAGAAGAAGAGCCTGAATCTCTTTCATTTCTAAAGTTTTACTGGTTGAGTCCCATTCGACGATTGGTTCCCAAAGCTCACCCTTATTTGTAGATGTAGAGCGAAAGATTTGTTCAGTGGTGCCTGCTAGCAAGATGGTTTCATCTTTATCAACGGCCAGCGATCGCACTTGAGAATTCGTTAAACCATCATTCCTTCTTTCCCAAGAGTTTTGTGCGTTCCGGAGAAACACTCCACCAATCTCATTTAATTGAGCACGTATTCGTTGACCGCTCACAATCAGGATTTGATTCCGGTGCAATTTTTGGACAAATTCATTCAGAAAAACGGTTCTACCCTGGATAGGATCTTGGAAAATATCGGTTTGGCGATCGCTCACAATCAGCGGTTCTGGCACTAACTCCAGTGGCTCACTTTGCGCCAGAACAATTGTGCTTCGAGCATCACCAACTTTGGCAGCATCAAGTGCAACACGAGTGACCAAACCAATCTGACCAAAATTCTCACTGTCTGCAGGATCGACCCTCACAACTGGTACTACACTCCTTGCTCTAGTTACTGAAGATGTATTAACAACTGTGTACGCCTTATGACTTAGAGTACCTGTGGGAAGTTTATCATAAAGCACAACCCAGCTACCTTGCAAAATTTGAGAATATAGGGAATCAAGATCAAGCTCAGTATTGGAAGGAGCATTAAGCAAATTCTGGATATCATTCCATTCGCGTGTTTCCAAAGGTGGAGGAGGATTCGGAGGATTAATATGTGTTACTACTAAACTTACTGTTTTAGGAGCATCGTAGCCAAAGAGAAAAGCTTTTTGTCGAAAGGCAAAAAGTTGAGGGTTTTGTAGAAGAATACTTTCAGTGGGTAGATCCGTACCATTTACTGAAAAGGCTGTTTGCCAACGCACTAGCGTATAATCATCAGATGGATTAGCTATCACATCTGTTAACAGCATTAAATATCTCCGATCCGCAAAATCATTATCAAGTAGCAGGATAAAATCACCTGGTTTTAATTGAGTATTAATGCTTTTGAGATAGAGTTGTTGCAAACCTTGCTGTATAGGGCTTTTGACTGTTTGAGGACGACTAGGGCGAGGCTTAAGATTATTCCAATCCACACGAGCCAAGAAATCCTCACTCGTCTCAAAAGTTTGAGGCAATTCATCTTCCCCCGGAACACTCACCACTTGAGTCCCTTTAGGAATGGTGGCAACTTCAGGCGAACCAGGCGCATCCTCCACCGTGAAGGCAAAATAGCTACTAGCAGCCACTCCTGGATTAAGTTCATAACCAATCATTCGCGCCAATTCCAACACCGATCGCCGTTCCGTGGCAGTTCGCAAATAGCCCTCATTGGCAATCCGTTCCTGATAAAAAGTCAGGACATCGGCAAGCACTGCCCAGGCATCTAAGAGGGCGATCGCCGTATCATCGCGATCCCGGGTGGTCAATCCAAATAATGGCCCTTTTTGCTCACTTTGCTCAGGGCGCAAACTATCCCGCAATAACGTTAATAACCATTTCCGAGAAGCAGTGTAGTCCGTAATGCGATACGCGATCTGTGGCAACCCAGCTCGGTTTTCAGGTTTTTGAGGCGCATCTTTGGCATTCATAATCCACCCTCCATTTGAAACTCAATCCTGCCGTTTTCAGGTGAGCTAGGATCATTGTCTAACCGGGCAATTTCCAACAGATCAAACGCAATTTGCCCCAGTTCTAAGGCTCGTCTGCCTTGCTCGTCTGATTCAACCCAACGCTTAAACCGATTCACATTCACAGACTCAACGCCCTCCACGGCAATGGCGCTTGAGATCACTTGACTGAGGTAAACTGGGTCACCAAAGCTGAAGCGATCGGGATGGAAAAAGCCCTTTTGCTGGTTCGCCAAAATTTGCTTACTGAAGGCATCCACTAACGCTTTCTTGATCGCACTCTGGAAATACCCCGACTTTACCTTAACCGTCATCCCAACATCGAGCGCCACAAAGCGAGGGTTCTCAATTTCAATATCATGTCCGGCAAGACGAAACTCCTCTAGAAACGCGAGTAGCTTTTGCCTGAAATTACCCTCAATCGATTGTCCCTCTTCCCGATCAACCGTGATGTAAATCGTGTGCCAACTCCCTGTCCAGCGTCGGTCTGCGATCGCATTTTGCACGCCTGGATATTGTTTGGCTCTCTCAGCATAATCTGCCGTTGTAACTGCTCGTCGCTGTACTCGAAACGCCTGGGGCGCATATTGTCGAATCTGTTCAATCGGTTCCGGGTCAACACCACCCTGGGCAGGAAGCGGATTATAAAGCGTGATGATAGTCTTCTCGTCCTGATCTTTCTTCTCATCCTGCTCTTTATCTTTTTTCTGTTTAAGAATTGGCAGGTATTGACGTTGATCTTCGGCTAAATTCTCAGACAAGAGCAGAATATTGGTAATCGACTCAGCCCCCACATTGCCACTCCTCCCGTTACCAATGCGGTACGTCGCACACAAGCGCGTATCGGCATTGGGTTGCTTGCCTAATGTATTATCTCCAAACCGCAGATACGTCCGTCCATCCTCTTCTGTTTCGACGACAAAATGCCGTGCAAAGCGATCGCTAATCAATAGATCCCTTTGTGATTCCCAGCGTGGACTTGCTTCTGTCGTTGATGTGGATAGATTATTTTCCCAAACGGCAATCGCCGGACGGGCATCCCGCAATTCCCATTTCATAGCAGCATTGGCGGGTTTCTCCTCATCAAAATAGACCCACTGGTTTTGAAGATTATAAACATACCCCTGTTGTGTCAAAGGTCCTTCCTTTAAACGGGGTCGATGCTTTGTCCGATTCCAACCTGCATCTTTCCGGAGTTCTTCGAGTGGTTGGTCTAACAGTTCTTCGTTTTGACGTAAAGGGTTCGGTTGAGGTTTGGGGATGGTACATCCGGCATCAACCAAAACAACATTTCCCTGCGCCACACTAATGTTGGGGATAGGATTACCACGGGCATCGACATTCGATAGTTGCAAATCAAATGGTAAGGCATCCTCTACATCCCATTTGACTTTGATAATGGCTTTGCCATTCAGGGGATCGGTTGCCGCTGTCACCTTCGTCAGCCGGACAACATGACGGTGAGTGCGATCGGCATCAATCGCTAAGCCTGATGTTCTCCCCCGAACTTCTTCAAATACCAAAACACTGCCTCTTTTGAGGAGTTTTTGTAAGGCTCGATCTGAGTTCTCCAATTCCGAGTTCTCCGATCCAACTGGACTTTCTAAGGTCGCCTGAGTCGAACCCTTGGGTAAACAACATTGCTCATCTTCCCAGGTATAGAAGTGCAGCGTATTCAGACAGGAATACAGGGTGACATCATGCAGCGTCTCGAATACCTGTGCCCCCGCATTTAGCGCCTCCTGAAACTTTTCGATCAATAGCACCCCATCTTGGAAGATCGAGCGAGTCAGCAGCTTAACTCCAGGGCGATTTTTCTCTATCGAAGGTCCCAAGAGGGTCACCCCCTCTATTGAGGATTGATCGGTCGGTGGATTGAAATGAATCACAACCCAGGTGCGCGCATTACAGCCCTCATGGATTAAATAGTCCAACAGGCGAGCATGGCGACGAACAGAGACTCGTTTACGAGCCGTTCCTAAGTAAGCTTCTGTAGCAACCGCATCCTGGTAATAGCTGAGATAGTCGCCCGTGTAGGCTAACAATTCCACCAACATCACCCCAAGGTCTGAAGGGTTTCGTTCCCTCCACCGTGGAATTGTTTTCGAAAGGCGATCGAGCATTAACTGGCGAAAACTGGTGTAGTCTTTTGCAAGATAGTCAATGACGGGTGGGGGTGGTTCTGCTTCAGGCAAAGGATCAGGCGGTTGACAGTCAAATTGGCTCAACTCCTCTACCCAGAAAGAGAAAGATAATTGGGAAAGCTGGGGATCAAATCCGTCTGGCGGTTCCGGATCTTCAAATGCTTCAACAGTAAACGCGGAGCGCACTAACCGCAGCGTATATTTGGAATAATCCCCCACCTGGTTGGTGCGAATGGTTAAGACATTTGTATTAGAACTAACAGATTCCACTGATAGGTTTTGGACGCGCGCTCCCCCTGAAATCTGGATATTTTCTTCGCTTAACTCTGCGCCAATGTCCATGAGCGAGTGAAGCAAATACACCACGAGGGTTTTTTGATCTGCCAGCACCTCTAGATAGTCAATTCCATTCAAAACAGGCTGTCCGTTTTCCAGTTGGTTGCGGACTGCCCTGCGTCGCCGCTCATTTTTACAACGGTATTGAGTCGGCATCTCAGGGCACCTCTCTACTAAACTGTGCTATTTGCCGCTGTCGATTTTGTCGAACGATATACTGAACGGTCACCTCTAATCGAGAGCCAACGTTCTCAACATCAACCGCTTCCAACAAAATCAGATCCCCTAACCATTGCTCGATCGAGCCTTGGACTAACAATTGAACGGCTGCCGCCAACTCTGAACTATTAGGTGCAAAAATCAGTTGTTTCAAACCGCTACCAAAATCCGGACGGTTGACCCGCTCCCCCGGTTCTGTAAACAAGACTTGTTCAATCAAGTGGCGAATGTGAGGATCATAGGTCACCTCTGCCACTCGTCCGCGCCCGTCTATCTGAAAGGGGTAACTGATTTGCATCGCTAAATCCCCTTGACTCGTTGTTGTGTCACTTTAATACTGGGAGGCCCCTGGGGAATCTCTTCTGCACTTTTGCAAAGCCCCTGGCTGGTTTGAAGAATGACAGGGTTGCCGTTCACTTTAACGCGGGTGGCACCTCTAAGCCACTGCACTTTAATGCAGGGTTGAGGTTTGGGACCAGGTATCGTAAAAGCACAGCCTGCTATTAAATATTGATCGGTTAATGTTGCGACTGCCTGGCTACTCACTTTAACCCGAGGACTACTGACGATCGCGGAGATTTGTCCCGTTTGATGAGGACAAGTTGCAACAGCGCTGACATGAAAAATGTTGTCGCCCATCAGGTCACCTCCAAAGCATTATCGTTGATTTTGACGCTACTGGACGAAGCTTTAATCGTTCCTAAACTGCCTGCAGAAATCTCGATTCCCGTCGAATTAAAGACCAGCTTGAGCGGTTGGCTGACAACGGGCGGCTCGACTTCGATCGCCAACCCCTTGGTACTCCCAGAACTGCTCATTTTAATCGTGATGCCTTTGCCTCCTGTAGCAAAGGCTTTGAACACGATCATTTCATCGGGTTTAGCAACCTTAGCTTCATCAGGTAACTCATTATTGCCCCAAAAACAACCACTCCAAATGGGATAGTCTGGATCGCCACCTTCAAACTCTACCCAAACATTGGTATCAACAGGGGGAATTGTAAACAGCCCAATGCCTTTTCCAGCATAGGGGGAGCAGGGCATTGCCCAACTTTGTTTGCCCTCTTCAAAAATAGAGGCGACACTCACCTGAACGCGACCGAGATTCAGAGGGTCTTTGTTAGCAGTGATTTTCCCACGATATTTGCCAAAAAATTGCTGCACTATTTTATGTCCTTTTATAGGGTGCTGCCTAATCCTTCACGGGTAATGGTAAAGCTCTGTTTGTAGTCCCCCTTGTTGATTTTGTGGGTTACGCTTTTGACGTAGTAAAGACCGTCATAGTTAAATCCAACACCCCGTAACGTCACGACTCCTCGGACTTGCAACAGCGTACCGTAGGTGACAGCATCTAAATCCCCGGTCACAGTCACCACGTTATCAACAGAGCGATCGGTAATCGCCTGTGCCCCTGCTGCGGCTTGAGTCGTGTCTCGTCCTGTTTCGCGGTATCGTTCAATGCGTCGGTGAGTTTGTTGATTGAGGGCTGACTGAGCGGCGAGGGCTGGGCGATCGCTGGTGTTTTCAGCAACAGACTGAATCTGATTGGTACGGCGATCTTGCACTTTCCCTTTCACCTCAGTCGCAGACATGGCATTATTTTGGAAGCTGATCGAGGTGACATTGGTGAAGGAACCCATGTTAACCGTTAAGGGAGATTGGGGTTGAGTCTTGCGTTGGGGTGGTCCCCAGTAGGCTGTGCTTGAGCCTGATGCAGGACCGGGAATAACATAGAAGACATTGGAAAATCGAGCTGCGATCGCTTTGAGGTATTCCAGATCTGTTCCTTGCTGGGATGGAATCCGTTCATTTTTCGTGGGGCGGTCTTTGAATTGGGGAATCACGATCTCGGCAATCATTCCATACTTGGTATATTGCGAAATCAACATTCGAGCGATCGTGGCTTCATCTTGAGCCGTATGCTCAATCGATTTTTTCTCCAAATCCATCATGACGCTGACATCTTCGCCCGTGATCGCAAACGTCGAGTTACCGGGTTCCATGCTGGGCGAAAACTGTTGGTTGGTAATAATTCCGTCCATCAAGACTTGGGCGGTCGCGCCCATCGTGACGATCAGAATCACCCGATTGAATACTTTTAAGAGCGGCTCTTTCAGCAGTTGATAGTCTTTGACATCATTACGGTTCGATCGCCCTAACTGAAAGACGATTTGAAAGCCAGAACGCCCCTCATCGCTTTGAGTCACTTCCACGCTTTTGAACGCTTCTATTAGCGATCGCGGAGCTGGTTTAGGGATATTTTCACCCATTAGTAACGTTAAGTTAATTCCTAGTGACATTGTTCATTCCTCATACCTGAGGGGTTGGAATGCGAATGATCTTACCGACTTCAGCGATTAATTCTTCTGGGTTCATTGTGTTATTCGCATCACATACCTGCCAGAAATGCAGGGGATCACCCAAAGTACCGTAAGTTATTAAATCGAGGCGATCGCCCTCAAGCACCGTGACTTCCTGCAAGAGAGGCATTGCCTGTCCTTGAGGCAGGAACCTGCGACGCTTGTAGGCAATTTTGCGATCGTCCGCAGTCGTGTATTCGAGGGTCTCTAGGTTGTAGTAACGGCTGGTATATTCAAACATAGCGAACCTCTATTCTGCAATTACTGATTGGACAAATATTGTGCTGCGAACCCATTCTTTTCTAACTGCGAAAGCGTGCTGCAATATCAACGCCTGTAACCGCTGCCGGATTACCAATACCTCCTTTCTGAGCCATGCGTTCTTTCGCTTTATGATGCGCTAGAAACAGCCGAGCACCCCGCTGTCCCCAAGGCAAGTCGCCATAGTTCAGCACGCGCAATCCTAACGACACCTTTGCCCGAATGGGGTTCAGGTTCACATCATAGGCTTCTTCTGTAATGCTAAATTCGGTTAAACGAACGGGCAGCACCCGCTTGCTCCCCCAAACTAGCAAGGTCATAGGTGCTTCCATCGGCACAATTTCTAGCATCCCCCTGTCAGCCAATCCCATGTTCGATTCAATATCTGCACTCGCAGGATAAATCAGAGTTTCCAATGCAGAGAGTTGGGGATAAACGCCAAATTCAACGGCTGCATCCTGGGCATTCTGGGCTTTTTCTAATGGGTCAGTAGCGTCTAACTCAATATCTAATTTGATGCTTTCGGCAGGTGCGCCTTCTAATCTTAATGCCTCCGAACGACTACCCTGAGCTTCCCCTGCTGTCTGGGGCTGGAGAGTACGTGATAGAGTTTCGGGGTTGTATTGAAAGGCAATCGTGCTGATGATTGTATTGGTGGTTGGAGCAACCGTAACGATCGCTCCTTTAAATAATTTGGGAGAACCAGGGAAAGTAGTCATGAGGGAGTTATCCTTTCCTATTTTTTCATCCTGTTCTTTAAAAGATGCAACCTATCTACGACTCTGCCTTTTTTTACAAAAGCAAAGGCATAATTTGACAGGATGAATTTTAAGACAACGAACCTTCACATATCTTTTATACGGGTATTCTGAATGATTTGACTAGCTAGATGGGCTTTGCATCTAAAAGGTTTTCTACTCTCCATAAAAATACGCTAGTTAAGTTCTTCTTAGCAACTTCTATGAACCTTTTGTTCGGAAACTTAATAGTTATTCATGGCGTTACTGAATAAATTCAAAGCAACCAGATCAAAGCGAATAGATCAGCAAAATCAACCAGAATCTAGTCACACAAAATCTGTTTGCTCTGATACTTTTTTAGGCACAACTGGTTTAGCTGATACCACTCCTTGATCTAACAGGTGCGGCTCCTTGTTGGACAACGTGAGTTAACTCATGGGCGAGGAGATGCTGTCCGTGAGGAGCTTCGGGCTGGTATTGAGCTGGATTAAAAAAGATGTCGTGTCTACGGGTGAAGGCTCGGGCATTGAGAGCCTGGGTAGCCTGGGAATCGTGATGCACCCGAACTTTGCTAAAGTCATGATGGAATCGAGATTCCATGAAGGTGCGGGTGGGTTCTGGTAAAGGTTGACCACCTCCTTGTCGGGTGCTGAGGTGATTTTCAAGGGTTGGAGTGACTGCTGGGACTTGCCCCGGTTGCGCCTGGGTTTGCACTGGTTCGTCTTCTTTCTTTTTCTTTTCCTTGACGTGCTTATCTTTGTCGGCTGTTACTGCCGTTTCTTCTGCTACTACTTTTTCTTTTTCTGCCTGTTGTTTTTTCTGTTCTGCTTTGTGGGCGACATCTTTGGCGACCTTCTTTTTTTCATCTTCTGCGGCAGGTTGCCGCTGCAAAGGTTCGTTCGTTTGGCGTTGAATCCGCCCGATCGCGGGCATTGGCGACACTGAACGAGAGGCGATCGCTGGGCTGGATGACTGCATTACTCGATCTGCCATCCGATCGGCTTCTTGCTCGTATCTATCTCCCGGTCGTCCAACTTGCAATTTGGGTTGGATGGGCAATGTTGTGGTGTGAGCAGGCAATTGACTGAAGTCATGTCTAAAACGTGACTCCGGCAAAGCTTGAGGGGTGTTACTGGGTAAGCTCTTAGGGTTTTGGTCATGTTCAGAGGCAATGGAACGAGTGCGCGATCGCTGTAGCAACCCTGACACGAGCAAACCGTCAGTTTTGGGGGGATTGACTTTCCGGGCATCGAACTGCTGACTCATAAGCGCCCCTTTGGGATTGGAATCTGTTTATGAAATCTCTACTCTATTTAATGCCATAAATTAGGACTTTTGTTTCCTTTTGTCATGAAATTGCAAAAATTATTGATATTTTGAGCAAGAAACTTTCGGTCGGCGCTTGAGAGGAGCAGTAATGGCGCTAGGGTGTGGGGTCATCTTGAGCGTTGGTTGTAGCGATGGCAGTTTAACTTTCGATTTGAGAAATTGCCTCTGCTGCCGACAGCCTGCCTTCTATCACTGCCTGGATGCCTGGTATGTATTGATCGATCACCATGATGTTGACATAAACCAGTTGTTTAATCAGGTCGGAGGTGAGGAGGTCTCCTTCTACGTCGATGCTGGTTTTGTAGCGGATTTCGCCATCGTTGAAGTCCATCTCAAAGTTGCCGATGATTAACCCGTAGTTGGCGCGGGTGAGAAATTCTGCCATAGCCAATCGTTTGTCTTCAGAGGCAACTTCAGGATAGATCGAGTAAAAGACGAATTGCTCCTGGGCTTCTCGGGCTTGGGCGTAACAGTTCCATCTGCCGTTTTCGCCTTGACAGGCTACTTGTAAAGTGGATTGCCCCTGGAGTTTGGTAAAAGTCCAATCGTCTTCAGTAAAGAAGTCAATGACGGTTTCCAGGATGGATTCGTCGTCATCGCTGTCATTGAGGGCGTTATCGTTGTTAGAGAGGGCGTTATCGAGCCAGGTTTCGACACCATCAAAAAGGGTGGTGACTCCTTTGAGGAGGTCTTCGGTGATGTCTTGAGTAGCGGCGGTGAGGTTGACGGCAGTCCAATCTTTAATAAAGTTAGTGATACCTTCGGCAATCTGATCGCTGGAGGTTTCCGGCTGATTGAGGGTTGCTGGATTGACGTAATGCCAGAAAGTGTTGTAGCCCGTTTCGCCGGAGTCGTGTTGTTGTTTGACGGATAGGCAGAACCAGTTTTCGGTATAGAGCAGGGGATTGAGGGATAATTCTGGGTTTTGAAGGTTTTTTGCTGGCTTTTCTTCTACAGTATTGGATTGGAATTGTTCAGCCTGCTGCTGGCTTAGAGCTTGCAAATAAGCAGCCGCTTCTTCAGCGGTTTGGGCATGGGCTAGTAGCTGGGGAAGCAGATCGGGATGGAGGGTGACTTCGAGTTGGAGGGGGCGATCGGTGAGAAAGTCACCGTTGGTTAGGGGGGAGCGGAATTCGGGTTTGAGATTGAAGAGAGCTTTAGTGTCAATGTGGTGGTAAGTATTTGAACTGACTTGAAAAGTAAGGTGAGACTCTGTGAGTGTATCGGGTTGAATGATAAGGGCAAGGCTCACGGAGTAGATGGTAAAAGGAGACTGAATTGAGTCCCACAATTCTAGCTGATTAAACATCTAGTAATCCCCGGCTCTTCTGGATTAGCGGTAAAACCAGTATTCAATGATACCCAAACTTGACAATAAAGCCCTGAAATCCTGGCTGTGTCGTTCATAAGACGAGTTTATCAACATATATCCAGAAGAACCTAATCCCCTGCCTTACCTATTACTTGTTTTCCTTACTACTTTTGCCGTTTTCTTATTGTTGAAATTTTAGTTGAAACTAGTGAAGTTCCAGCTAATGCCTCTGCTTCAAAACCCTCGACCATCTCTTGTGAAATGCCTTCTGGGAGTGGTCCGCTTATTTTCCATCCACTTACTATTAATTTCTTTAACCCATCTTGAGTAGTCTTCTTGCTAGGAGGTGTAATATTTACTGCTTCAGATGACTTAGCTCTTAAAAATGCTGTTTTCCAAGAGATTGAAGCTTTAATATCTTTGTTGCTTTGTTTTGCTTTTAAAAGAATCCCGCTGAGATCGCTACAACAAAAGTCACATGGGCTAAAAGGTTCATTCTTAACTTCTATCTCTTTTACTCGCTTGCCCCACTCAAGATCTTTTTTGAGTTCTTTTTCTGCCCAACGAACGAAGCTTTTTTCTGCATGCGTATTATTAGTATCTTTATCATATTCTTTTCCACCAACATTCCATGTTAAAAATTCAATTTTGTTAGAAGCCTTATCAGGTATGAATCTCTTTCCCCCGATTGATCTTGTTGCCATGCGTACATCATGTTCCAACACGATATAATATTTCAAGCTACCGAGTTGCTGAAGCTGTAAAACTACTTTACCTAATACATCTGATGGACCTTTCTTGACAAATAGCTGTTTGGAAGAACTTCCAGGAAAAGAGCGTTCCTCAAGTTCAATATCTAATTCTGGATCTAATAACGTAACTGTTATCTGAGAGACAACAGTCGGAAGCTTTTCAGTCTGAATTATCTTACGCTTCAGCTTTATTAAGTTAATTTTCTTACTAGCTTCAGCAGAAATAATATATTCTCCTTTAGGCGTTTCCTGCCCTAGTTCAAGCCGCTTGAGACCATCTGGCTTCAACTGATTAAAGATTTTATTAATAATTTCTTGAGCTTGTTTCTTAGTGTGCTCAGCCCGCAGTTCATTAAGAAGCAAATTACGAGCTACTTCTTTTACACGAGTTGAAGCAGCTTGTTTATCCTTTTCTTCTTTGTTTTTGCTAATCTTACCTTTTTCCCCTTTGAGTAATCTCTTCACTGTCTTTTTGGTCTTTCTAACAAAAGCTTTGGCTTTCTTCTTAGTCTTCTTAGCCTTCTTAACCAATGCTTTTGCTTTCTTCTTGGCTTTCTTGACCAGCGCTTTCCCCTTCTTGATCAGCCCCTTCACTTTTTTTGAAATGGTCTGGAAGATCTTACTCTTCTTGATCTTCAATATTAGTCCATCGATCGCCTTCTCAATCTTCTGGCGAATTTTCTGGATAATGGCTTGAACCTTTTTCGCAATACCACTAACACCAATCAAAGAAGCAAGAAACCCAATAATGAGAGGAAGAGATTTAGCCAGTGCATTCTCAACTAACTTTACAGCACCGGATACCTGTCCTTTGGCAATAGCTGCCACAGCATCAACCACAGAATTAACAAATTCACCGATCTGTGCCGCTTTTTCTATCAACGTACTGACAATATCAACGATCGCCATTACAGCCTTGATAAAAGCACCCACCGGACTTAATAAACCAAGTACCCACTTCACCCCCGCCTGAATCACCTGACTAGTCAACATCTCCTTAATCTGATCCATTACCGTTTCTTTCAGGTTGGCAAACTGCTCCTTCACATAATTCCAAAGTCCTACAGGGCCTTCCTTAATCAAAATCTGAAAGATCTCCGCTCCCTTCTCTAACCCTGCAACAATAGGCTCACCCAGCAGTTTCACCGCTTTCTCACGAATAAAAGCCCAAGAAACCCCCAAGACCTGCGTTACTAGACTAAAAATGCCCTTAAGACTAAAAACATCATCCGGGATTTTAATCCCCGTCGGTCCCAGAGTTCCAGTTAACCAGCCAATAAAGCCAGCCTGCAAATGCTTAGCAATATTGCCAACAAAATTGTTGAACCCTTGCGTC
>Ga0209591_10000932_pt1 | contig 37650 bp, 26 predicted proteins | sample MAT01_FD_187207 | JGI IMG/M metagenome (GOLD analysis project Ga0209591, IMG submission 187207) | Freshwater microbial communities from Lake Fryxell liftoff mats and glacier meltwater in Antarctica - MAT-01 (SPAdes) (version 2) | ecosystem: Environmental > Aquatic > Freshwater > Ice > Liftoff... | reverse complement strand
TGAAGCACGGAGGGCACGGAGGGCGTGCCGTACTGGCCACGGTGCACTCCTGTGATCATGTATTTTGGGCGATTGTTTGATCGTGCGAGGACGCGCCTCCGTGTCTCGGTGCACTCGTGATTCACCACACTGCATTGCCGCGTCGACTCACGGAGTCCGCAAGCACGGCTGGTCCAGAACCGTGGGCGGTCAGTCGCGCGTCGGCAGCGCATGAGGGGGATCATCGTCCTGCTGGTTTCGCATGAAGTCGGCGATTTGCATCAGGCGCAGCCAGAGCGCGTGGCGAAAGGGTTCTGGAAGGTCATGCTCATCGAGCGCCTGCTGCATGCACCACAGCCATTCATCGCGCTCGCGGGCGCCAATCGTGAAGGGCATATGCCGCTGACGCAGCCGCGGATGGCCATAGCGCTCCACATAGGTTGGCGGGCCACCCGTCCAGCCCATCAAATACAAAAACAATTTCTCACGTGAGCTCTTGAGACTCGTCGCGTGCAGCGCGCGCACATTGACGGCTTCGGGCGCGCTGTCCATCACATCGTAAAACCGATCCACCAGCGTGCGGATGCCAACTTCGCCGCCCATCAGGTCGAAATGCGTAGGGCCAGAATTATCGGACGTCATGCTGAAGAGTAATGCCTGCGGACGGACTGCTCCAGCGACTAAGGCCGCCCGAAGAGCAGTCCGGCATACACGGTCAGCGTGCCGTTGCGTACCCGTTGCTTGAGCGAGGTGGCGTTGTCCTTGCTGATGTCGGCAAGGCCAAATCCATAGCGGGCACCACCGGTCACACCCACGCCGCCCAGCGACAGATTCACACCAGCGCCGACGATCGCGCCCCAGTCGACGGACGTTGGTTCAAAGAACGCATCGCGTTTGCAATCACTGGATGTCCTCGGAATCGTGTTGCCACTCACGGAGAGGTTGCAACCCAGCTGATAACTCACGCTTGGGCCAACGTAGGCGTGCGGGTTGATCGCTCCGCTGCCGAAGTTCTTCCGGAGCAAGAGCGGGATCTCGAGATAGTCCAACCGGATGTCCTGCGCCACGCCACTGGTGAGATCGAGCTCGCTGCCTTTGTTGATGAACAACAGTTCAGGCTGAAAGGCCAACTGATTGCCCACGGGTACGGCGAGCGAAACGCCAAACATGGTGCCAGTACGGTTCCTGGTTTTCACGTTCTCCAGTCCACGCAGCTGCGAAAACGTGCCCCCTGCTACAATCCCAAATTGTTGGGCACCGGCTGGCTGGAGCGTAACCACGCTGCACAGCACCATCGCCATAGCCGATCGGAACATCAGTGTTCGCATGCGTAGGTCTCCCGGAAAAGATGAGGCAGTGGCGTAGGTCAGTTTACGAACGGCAACAACGTCGAGGGCGTGCTCTCGCGGTAGAACAGCAATGCATCGAAATCGGCAGGGAAGAGCCTGGCCCCGACGTACGCGGTCAGCGTATTCGGATTGAAGCCCACACCAATGGTGCGCATGGCAATCGGGCCAGCCAGCGGCGCCGCGTCTGCGCCGCCTTGCGCGATGCGTCGCGTATCGAGCAGCAGTCGCGGACTCGTTGCACCGACGAATGCTTCTTCGATGGAGCGGAGCGGAATGGCCTGCACCTGATGCGACTGGACCCCCCCCGTCGACGAGCCTTGCTGCAGCAGCGCATTGAAGCGCCCGCTGCCGAAGGCGAACCCGAGTGGTCGGTAGTCGTTGCCATAGCGCGCCAGCAAAAACGCGCCCAACGCGCCGCTTTGTCGCGTGATGCGATCGTTGTGTGACCAGACCATCAAGCGGCCGGTCGGACCAGCCTGCGTGCGAAGTGCGATCACGTTGTTGGCCATGGCGCTGTCGCGCACGCGCGACGTGGCGGCCCCCGTGCCCAGCGATGCCAGCAGTTCGAACTGCTGCACCAACGTGGCATGCTGAAGCGCCGTCTGGAATCCGGCCGCCGTCGCTCCACGGGCCGCAAGCAGGTTCACCACATCGTTCACCCCCTCGGCGCAGAGGGCGCGCGATGGCGCCGGTATGGCCGCGTACTCGCTGCGCGGGCGCCCCGGCGTGGCGCCTTGGTTCCGGAACACCGTCAGGCATTGGTACCAGACTTGCACATCGACATCAAAGGCAGGCGCAGCGCGATGTACGAACGCGGCGACGCTATCCATCGACGCGCCGGGGGCGACGATATCCATCCCGCGGAGTTGCACACGCTGACTGAGCGACGCGGTGCGGTTCCATTCGCGAAGCCAGGATATCACGTCGGCCATTTCCTGCGTGTTGGTGGTCCACGAGTACAGGCGCGACATCAAGCGCTCAGGCGAGCCTGCGCCGCCGTTCACGTACGCGTTCAAGTCCTCGGCCTCGGCAAACGGGGCTTCCAGCACGAGCGTCGTGAATCCCATCTGCGACACGAGGAAACGCACCAGTCGATGCTTGAGCCGTGACGACTCGCGGGAGCCATACGTGGCGCCGCCAAGACCGACCGTCGTTGCCGTGCCGACGATCACCCGCAGCGGCTCCAGGTCGCCGAGGGCGCCGCTCGGCTCGTCGGTACTCAACGTGGTCGCGTTCTGCGCGACCCAGGCGGCGCTGGCAGCGCCGAGTGGGGCCAAGCCTTCGAAGTCGAGGTTGACCGGCGCCCGCGGACTGCGCGCGTAGGCCTCAACGGTGCTGAGAGAATCGAGTCCACTTGGCGTGGGAGCCAAGAGCGTATTGGTGCTGGCGACCGTGGTGGCGACGACGTCAAGCTGCATGTCATCGACCAACAGCGTGTTCGTGGCCTGAAAGAGCGCACCGAACGAAATGCCTATCGCGCGCTCTGCCACGTCAAGCACGACGGAAACCTGCCGCCAGTCCCCAAAGCCGGCCACCGGGCGCAGGCGCATTTCATCGAGCGCGAGGGTGACGCCGGGGCCGTCGACGCGCATCCAAATGCCGGAACTCGCCGTCGACGACACGTTGCGTGGTCGCACCCACGCCGAGAGCCGAACACGTTTCCCTCGGTAGTCATCGGCGCGGATGCTTTGCGCCAACCGGAAGGCGTCGAACGTGATTTGAAAGGCGTTGGAAAGATAGACCGCGTTCTTCCCGCTCCGTGCATTGTCGATCGTGGTCCCGATACCCGACGTGTTGGCCGTGCCGGACCACCCGGGTGGCAGGCCAGGAATCACGGTGAGCTCAGGTTGTTTGACCAGTGACTCGTCAAGGCAGCCTGTGCCAAGCATGGCCGCGCCGCACAACGCGGCGAGCCGAATGCTCAGCGGTCGAGGATGACGTGTCACACGATTCCTAGCGGCGACAGCTGGGATAGGATGGATCGGGCCCCGCGATCGCGGGTCGATCTTTGCGCTGGGCGACCGCCATCATGATGTCATGAATGAAGCGTCCAAGCCGAGCAGCATGTTCGTATTCGATGTACTGCGGTTCATCGGTGGCCTGATGGTAGTCCTGTGCGTAGCCGAGCGAGAAATACGTGACGGGGATGTCCTTGTTCACGTAGTTCACCTGATCACTGCGACAGAACCGATTCATCGGGTTGGCCGTCACATCCCAGCTCTTGTCGATAGCCATGGTCTCCGTTCGCACCGCGTTGACGGAGTCGATGATGTCGCCGAACTCGCGGGAGAGCCGTCGTGCGCCCAGCATCTGCACGGACGTGGGGCCACCGAACTTGACTTGATCGGTGCGACCCTTGCCAAGCATGTCCATGTTGTGCGCGGCCACGATCTGGGTGAGTGGAATCGTGGGATGGTCGACGAACCACCTGGAGCCAAGGAGTCCGGCTTCTTCGCCTTGGTGCGACACGAAAATGATCGAGCGGGCGGGCTTTTCGGTGGCGAAGCGTTCAGCGATTTCGAGCATCACCATGGAGCCAGACCCATCATCGTCGGCGCCGTTCATGATGGAATCGGGGCGGGACGGGCGGATGCGACGAGCCATCGTGATCAGTGAATCGATCTGCTTCTGCTGCTCGGCGGTCGGCGTGCAGGCCGGATCGTTATTCCCCTGACGGCGTGTCACGGTATTTACGGCGCGCAGGGAATCGTGGTCGAACACCGTGGTGTTGACACCAACGTGATCGTTGTGCGCACCCACCAGCACGTATTCAGCGGCACGGGCAGGATCGGAACCCGGCAAGACCGCGACGACGTTGCGGGCGGGCGATGCGGACATGCGCCATTCGTATTTCCACGTGGCTGAGACCGGCTTGCCGACATCACCAACGGACAGTTGATCGGCGGTCGTCCCGAAGAGCGACGAGGCCGCGGCGCGCGAGATCGTGGCACCAGACATCGATTCGCCGTTGGTCGTGGCGGTGCTCGGTTGCATCATCATGCGGCCCGTAAAGGCATTGCTGCGGGCCGCCTCGCTCATATCGTCAAGCCCGATCACCAGCACGGCCAAGGCGCCGGCGCGCTGCGCGCGCGGATCGCGAGGCGCCGTTGACGTGGCTGCGGCTGGCGCCGGACGACGGGCGCCGGCGGCCGTGGCTTCGACGGCCGCCGCCGCCGCCGCTCCGAACTTGTTGGGGACATCAGCACAGCTGACGAACGAAGCTGGGCCGCGTCCGCCACCGGCGCTGGGCGTGGCGGGGGCCGCTCGGAATACCGCGACCTTTCCCTGAAAAAGACTCGCGTCGAGGGTGATGGTGGTATCGCCCCACTGTCCGGCGTAGACCGTCTGCACATTGCTGAAGCGGGCGTTGCCGCCAAGGCCGTTTGCGGCGCTGGGTGTCGTCGGGACCCAGTCTACCGCAGCGGCGAGCGGAGCGCCGTCGACTGATAGCTGCGAGGCCGCGCGCTCAAATCCCAGCGGTCCGAACGGGAGCACCTGAAAAAATGTGCCGCTATCGCCGGCCGGTTGCAGGCCGAGCCGCGTGAATTCGCGGGCGATGTATTCGGTGCCTTTGAAATTGCCGAGTTCGCCGATCTTCCGTCCCATCATGGAATCGTCGGCGAAGCCGTAGAGTCGGGTGCGCAGATCATTTGCGGTGATTTCCGCGGTCGTGGGGCGTGGGGCCCACGTGCGCGGTCCTTCGTCAGGCCAGACCGTTTTGGGCGTGCCTTTCTGGACGCGCATCGCCTTGGTCTGGTTCTGCGCCGCGAGCGGGGTGGCCACAACGAGGATGAGGCAGACCACCGCGACGTGGGCGAGCATGCCTGCGACAGTGTGACGAGGTAACATCGGGGTGTGGACAGGGAGGGAATGCGGGGAACAGTGCGGACACCGTTTTCACTCTAAGAAGGTACGCGTAAGGTCGCGGAATCGCTCAAAGGCCGTGGGGCGTCTCGCCTCGGTTGGTCCCGGCGATAGATTGGCTGCGATTCCCCATGATTCCCTCAGGAGTGTCCGCCAGGAGTGTTCGCGTGATGGAGAGTGGTCCGAAGTCGCAAACCAGCTACGACGTGATCGTCGTAGGGTCCGGTGCCGGTGGCGGTATGGCCGCGTACCAACTGGCGGTGGCGGGTCTCAAGGTGTTGGTCCTGGAAGCAGGACGCACGTACGATCCCGTACGCGAGACCCCGATGTTCAAGCTGCCGCGCGAAGCGCCGCTGCGAGGCGGGGGAACGCGCGAGAAGCCGTTCGGCTTTTACGATGCCACGGTAGACGGCGGGTGGGAGGTGCCGGGTGAGCCGTACACCAACGCGCCAGGGACGGACTTCCGCTGGTGGCGTGCGCGCATGTTGGGCGGGCGCACCAATCACTGGGGACGCATTTCCTTGCGTATGGGTGAGTACGACTTCAAGCCCAAAACGCGCGATGGCCTTGGTGCGGATTGGCCCCTGACCTACAAAGAGCTCGCGCCATATTACGATCGCACGGAGATGCTGATCGGCGTGTACGGTGGCGATGACGATCTGGAGAATACGCCACGCTCGTCGCCGGGCGTGCTGCAACCGGCGCCGGCGCCGCGCGCGGTGGAGTTGCTCACCAGGAAGCATGCGTCGCCAATGGGCATCCCCGTGATCCCTGCGCACCTGGCCATCATGACGCAGCGTCAGAATGCCAACACGCTGCCGCAGCTCATTCATCCGGACAACAAGCTGGCCCAGCGCGTGCTGCGCGAATCGATGCTCAGTCGGCAGGCCTGTTTCTGGGCCACACCGTGCGGCAACGGGTGCTCGATCAAGGCGAATTTTCAATCCACGACGGTGTTGTTGCCGCCTGCACTGGCCACGGGCAACGTTGACATTGTGCCGGACGCCATGGTGCGCGAGGTCACGGTCGATGCGCAGGGCAAAGCCACCGGCGTGCACTATATCGACAAGAACACGCGCACGGATCGCCACGTGAAGGCCCGCGTGGTGGTGCTCGCGGCGAGTGCCTGCGAAACATCGCGCATCCTGCTGAACAGCAAGAGCAGCATGTTCCCGACGGGGTTGGCGAACAGCAGTGGCCTGGTGGGCAAGTACCTGATGGACACCGTTGGCGCGGGGATGGGCGGACAGATCCCCGCCCTGGAAAATCTGCCGGCGCACAATACCGACGGGGCATCGGGCATGCACATGTACATTCCGTGGTGGAAGTACCAGGAGCAGTTGGAGGGCAAGCTGGGATTCGCGCGCGGGTACCATGTGGAGTTCGGTGGCGGTCGCGGCATGCCGGGTGGCGGCATTTTCAATGGGCTCGAGTCGTTTACCGGCGGCGCGTACGGCCGGAAGTTCAAGGAAGAAGCGCGTCGCTACTACGGATCATTTATGTACTTCGATGGCCGTGGAGAGATGATCCCGAACGAAGACAGCTACTGCGAGATCGACCCAGACATGGTGGATCAGTGGGGCATTCCGGTGCTGCGCTTTCACTGGAAGTGGTCGGATCACGAACTGAAGCAGGCGGTGCATATGCAGCAGACGTTTGCGCAGATCATCGAGTCGATGGGTGGCACGCTGCAAGGCACCGTGCAAACAGACGGCAACCGCGCCATCGCCCGTGGCGGACAGATCATCCATGAGGTGGGCACGTGCCGCATGGGCGACGACCGCAAAACGTCAGTGCTCAATCCGTACTGTCAGTCGTGGGACGTGAAGAACCTGTTCGTGACCGACGGCGCGCCGTTCGTCTCCAACGCGGACAAAAATCCAACGCTGTCGATTCTCGCGTTGGCCTGGCGCACCACGGACTATGTGCTGGAACAGCTTGCCAAGAGGGAGATCTGATGCCTATCGAGAATCAGGACGCCGGCAATCGTCGTATCCTGCCGGTCGTGGAGCGCGCTGAGGACGGCGGGGAGTCGGTGAACCGGCGCGACGCGCTCAAGACGTTGGCGGTCGCGGCCAGTCTTCCGCTACTCGGGTCGCTGCCGATGCACGAGGCGGAGGCGCAAACGCAGCCGACGGCCGCTGGGGCCCCGGCGCGACCGGCGAGCTTGCTGTCGGGACCACGAGGTACGCCGAGCGATCCGGATTTGCTCCGGCCGAAGAAAGACTGGAAGCGCAAGTTGCTTGCATCCGAGCTGGTGACGTTGTCGGCATTGTGCGACATGATCATTCCTGCCGACGCGAAGTCGCCAAGTGCGTCGGCCGTGGGCGTGCCGGCATACATCAACGAGCATGTCAGTGCACCGTACGACGGGAACGCGCGCGATCTGGTGCGTATGCGCGGCGGGCTTTCGTGGCTGAACCTGGAAAGTACCAAACGGTTCTCGAAGAATTTTGCCAAACTCTCGGTAGCTGAGAAAACGCAGATCTGCGACGACATCTGTTTTGTGCCCAGGGCCAAGCCGGAGTTCGCGCAGGGCGCGCGCTTTTTCGATCTGGTGCGTGATCTGTCGTCTACCGCGTTCTATACCACGGACGAAGGGATGAAGGATCTTGGATACGTGGGCAACGTGGCGTTGCCAAAGTGGGATCCGCCACCGGCGTCCGTGCTCAAACATCTCGGACTGCTGTAGCGACGTGAGCACGTACACAAGGTGGGTGCGGCAGGCGCATCGTGCGGTGCTGCCGGCCATATCATCCTGGGTGTTTGGCCGCTCGTTCGTTGCAGCACTGGCCACTGCGCTCACGGTTCTGGCGTTGATGCCGGGCGGGGAGGCGGCCGCGCAACGCGCGAACGCGGCGCAGGCCGCGGCACGGGCCGCGCTGGTTGCGCGTATCGCGCAGGTGCCTGGGGCGCAGGTGGCCATTGCCGTCTACGACCTGAGAACCGGGCGTCGGCTGGACATTGATGGCGATACGGTGTTCCATGCCGCAAGCACCATGAAGGTGCCGGTGCTGTTCGCCTTGTTTCGCGAGTTTGAGCGCGGCCGGATACGTTCGAACGCGACCATGCTGCTGGAGAATCGCTTCGCCTCGATCGTTGACGGGTCGCCATACGCACTCAACCCCTCGGACGACAGCGACAGTACCGTGTACGCGATGATCGGCACCGAGGTCCCGCTCAAAATGTTGGCCTCGCGCATGATCACGCACTCGAGCAACCTGGCGACGAATGCATTGATCACGCGACTGGATCCGGTGCGTATCACCGCGTTGGCACGCGGCTTTGGCGCGACGTCGATGGTGGTGCGTCGCGGGGTCGAGGATAATGTGGCGTTCCGCGCGGGGCTCAACAACACGACCACGGCGAATGATCTGGTCGCGCTCTTTACCGCGCTTGAGCGCGGCGCAGTGGCCACGGGAGCCGGCACCCGTGAGATGTTGCAGATTCTCGAGGCGCAAGCGTTCAACGAGCAAATCCCCGCCGGCTTGCCGCCGGGGACGCGCATCGCGCACAAGACCGGCGCGATCACGGCCACGTGGCACGACGCCGGGCTCGTGTATCGCACCGCGCGCGCACCGTACGCCATCGCGATCCTCACGCGCGCGATTCCTGAGGACGCGGTTGCTGATCGTTTGATCGCCGATTGTTCGCGGATTGTATGGGACTGGCTTTCGACACCCGAACGCCGAACCCGACGCGCGCCGCGCCCGTAGCTATTTGTTTGCGTCGAGGATCGTCTTCCGCTGTAGCCAGCTCTGCCCGTCGGTAATCCACGCAGCGGGTGCTTCGCCCTTGAGATAGTGGCCAAACCACTGCAGAATGCGCCGCTCGTAGTCGACCGCATTTTCTTTTTTGCTTAACCCATGCCCCTCGCCGGGGTACAGCAGCATCACCGCGTCTTTCCCGGCGCGCCGCGCGTAGTTCCAGAATAAGACACCTTGCCGCATGTCAACGGTGGGATCTTCACCGCCGATCTCGATCAGGATACTCTTCGCCGGCATGACGTGCACCTTGTTGAGCGGCGAGTTTCGCAACATCGCGCTCATATCCTCCCACGGCGGCACCTGCATGCGAAACTGACCGGTCTCCCAGTGACTGAATTCGGGGACCGAGTTCCAATGCATCTGTCCGGCAAAACTGATCATGTCGCTGATCCCCGCGCCGGCGACGGCGGTCTTGAACAACGTGCTGTGTGTCGCGAGGTAGAAGGCCTCGTAGCCACCCTGTGAATGGCCGCTGTGTCCGATGTTGGCGGGGTCGACGAGTCCGCGCGCAATCACTGTGCGCACCGCCGGCTCCACGCTGTGCAGCACCGCAATGCCGGGCTCGCGCGGACGAAAGACGATGTCCGGCATGAGGACGAAATACCCGTTCTGCGTGAACACGTTGGCGTTGTAGTAGTCGTTCTCGCGTGGCACAATGTAGCGATGCAGTCCCTGGGACAATAACTCATACGTGTACACGATCATCGGGTACTTCTTCGCGGGATCGTAATTGGCCGGATAATACAAGATGGCTTGCAGGGGGGTGCCGATCGTACTGGTGAAGTTCATCAGCTCGGCTTTGCCCCACGCATAGCCTTTCTGAAAGGCATTCGTTTCGCTCTTTACCTGCGCATTGGCCAGATCGGCACCCGCCACATACACGTTCGGCGACTCGACAAACGTTTGGCGCACGAAGAGGTAGCGATCGACACTGTCGGCCTTCGCCAGACTGGTGATGGAGGCATCGTCAAAGATGAGACGCTGCACGATGCCCGCTGGTGAGAGTCGCGCGTATCCGCTCTGCTTCGTGCGCTTGCCGAACAGGGACAGATAGACCGGCTTGGACAAGTCAATCGCGCGGTCAGCGGCGGACGCACTGAACGGCGCCAGCGATACCAGACGATGCACCACGCCGTCGCGAGCCCCGTCCGTGACGCGGCGTCCCCCGGTGCCATCGAGTGCGAGCGCCCACACGTCGTAGGCGCCGTTCACCAGCAAGGTCATCCCGTCTTTCGACCAGGCAGGAGCACCGATCGGCGTGGGCACATCGACCGGATGATCATCATCACGATCGACGAAATTGACGGCGCGCGTGGAGCGGAGTCGGGCCGTGAGATTGGTGCGCGTGCCCGTGGCCACCGCGATCACCCAATAGTCACGTCCATCAAAGAAGGGGATGCGTGCGCCCGATGGATCGGCGGCGAAGACGTAGCGCGTCTTGGTCAGCAGTTTGGTTCTCGCGCCGTTCGCGAGATCGATCGTCCAGATGTCCTGATCAGGACGACCGAACTTGTGTCCAAACGCGTACGGCGTGCGGTCTGTTTCGATGGCCCGCGCATCGCCCTCAAGGATGGTTGTTGCTTCGTAGGGATCGCTGCCGACCGACACCACTTTCCCATCGGCTACGAGCCACGCCGTGAGCATGGTGCTCCGCAGGTCGCGCGACTCGGCGGTCCGTTGTTCGGTGATGGCGCGCACATCGTTGGTGTGCCAGATCTCGACATCGGAGACTTTCTCGCTGCTCTTCTGTGGCGCGGCAGCGATCGGTTCCCGGGGGCGTACGCCGAAGTAGAGCGCGCGGCCGTTGCGCGCCCACGTTGGGCGTCGATAGTCGGTGATGCGCATGGCGGTGGGAAATCCAGCCATGGTGGAGGGGTCGAGCGCGCGCAACGACGTCGTGCTCTTCGATGCGTCCGCCCATGTGAGCACCACATGATTCGTATCGGCAAAGGCCTTGTCGACGGCCGTTCGCAAGACAGCAAGGTCGTTCGACGCTGCCCGCCACGCGAGCGCACGATACATCGATGACGACGACTCCAACACGCGCACCGTGCCGGTCGTCCCGTCGAAGAGATGGATGCCATTCCCGTTGCCACCGTCAACAGCGACGGCAAAAGCCAGCACGGGCGCCGCGTCGCTCCACAGCTGTTCGTTCACATTGTCGAACACGACGCGCGTGCCCTTGTGCAGATCGATCACCAGCACATCACTCGTGCGCTTGCCCTCCATCGCCGCCTTCGTCACCGACACAAAACCACCGGTGGGATTGAAGGTGAACGTCGTTGCCTCGGCGATCGATGTCGTCTCCCCGGTTTCGAGGTTCCGGAGGGCAAAGGCGGTACGGACCGGCTTCTTTTCCTTCGCGAGGCGGTCGCGCTCGGTTGGCGAAACGCCTACGAGATAGCCAATCCACCGCGAGTCTGCGGAGAACACCGGCGACGTGCCGTACGGCAGGACGATCGTGGTGTCGCGCGCTCCACCTCGCAGGCGCAGGTCATTCTCCTCACTGCCCCGCCCGATGCCGAACGAGAGCCACGCCCCGTTGGGCGAGAGCCGGGTTGCGCCAAGTACTTCCCACTTGGGGAGGTCATGGGGCAGCACCAGCGGTTTGCCCTGCGCGCTGAGCGTCGTGAGCAGTGGGGTCACGGAAAGGGCAATGGCGCAGAGTGGTTGACGCATAGTCGCGGGCGGTTGGGGGAGGCGTTCTCTGCAGCGAGGGTGGCACGAGCGATCACGAGCTCTCGTAGTAATCTCCGTGCGGGGGTCTCCCGGACAAACCTCCGTCCGGCGCGGCTCAAGGACAAGGACGGCGAGGTGTTGATTGAGGCGGGGGCGCGACGCAGATTGGACGAATGGTGCCAGAGTATCGTGGGAGCTTATTCGAAGGTGCCGTGGACGCACTGCCGTTCAGCGTGCTGGCGGTAGACGGCAACGCCACGGTTGTGTACGGAAACATGTCGTGGCGGCGATCCGCCACCGCCATGCAGGTCCCGTTGCCCAATACCGGCATCGGCCACCCGTACGTTCGGGTGCTCGAGTCCGTCCTCCGCGTCGAAAAATCGGATCACGAGCAGGTAGCGCGCGGACTGGCCGACGTTCTGGCCCAACGGGTGCTGGCCTTCGAGCACGAGTCGCCCGTCATCCTTCGCGGTGTGCGGCGCTGGTTTCGCGTGGTCATCACTGCCGCGGCCGGGCAATCCGGAGCGCTGATTCAACATTTGGAGACCAGCGAAACGCACCGCCAACTTGAGGCGAGAGTGGATGCGCTCGCGCACTTCAAGGCTGTCTTCGAAACGGCGATTGACGGGATCGTGATCTTCAATGACGACCTGAGATTCATGAGCGGAAATCCCGCCGTGGAGCGCATGCTGGGCCGACCGCAGGAGGAGCTGTACTTTCGGCGTTTGACGAACGTGCTCAATGCCGAGCAGGCGGACAACGTGCGTGCGCAACATCAGGAGTTACTGCGCAAGGGATTACAGCGCGGCGTTTTCAATGTGACCCGGCCCGACGGGACCACGATTGATATTGAGTATGTCGCCCGCGCCAATTTTGTGCCGGGCCGACACGTGGCACAGCTGCGAGACATCACCGCGGCACGTCAGATGGAGGGGCAGCTTCGGCAAGCGCAGAAGTTGCAAGCGATCGGCCAACTCGCGGGCGGCATCGCGCACGATTTCAACAACCTGTTGACCGTCGTTGTTGGGCACGCCGACTATTTGCTGGACGACGTAAGCAGACTGAGCGATGACGCGCGCGAAAGCATGCGCGAGATCCTCCGCGCCTCGCACCGTGGGGCGGACATGGTTCGCAAGCTCACCGCCTTCGGACGTCAGGAGCGCTTACGTCCTGAACCAGTGCAGTTGGATAGTCTGGTGCTGGAGGTCACGTCACTCTTGCGGCGGCTCGTGCCGGAGACCGTGACCGTGCTGTCCTCGGCGGCACCCAATGTTCCGCCGGCGCTCGTCGACGCCGCCGCCGTGCAGCAGATTCTCTTTAACCTGGCGACCAACGCGCGCGATGCGATGCACCCACACGGGGGCACGCTGCGATTTGCGGTGCAGTCGAGTACGGATCACGTGACGTTGACCGTGAGCGATACGGGGCGTGGGATGTCTGAGGAAACACGAGCACGGATCTTCGAGCCCTTCTTCACGACGAAAGCGGTTGGCGAGGGCACCGGTCTTGGGATGTCGATGGTGTACGGTCTGATGGAACAGATGCACGGACAGATTCTCGTTGCGAGTCGGCTCGGCGAGGGCACGCAGGTGACGATGCATTTTCCGCTCGCCATGCAGACACCGATGCATGGCACGGCGCAGGAGACCAGCGACACCATTGGCGCCGGTGATGAGGAGGTGCTCCTCGTGGAAGATGATGATGCTATTCGCGAGTTGGCGACGCTGATTCTGCAGCGCAGTGGATACCAGGTGACGCAGGCCAGTGACGGTGAAGCGGCGGCACAGTATCTGCGCGATCGGAAGGCGACGGGCGCGCCGCCGTTCGCGCTGGTCGTATCGGACGTGGTCATGCCGAATGGGGGTGGAGCGCGCGTACTGCATGCGTTGCAGGACAACGCCCTGCCGTCGCGCCTGCTCTGGGTCACCGGGTATGCGGGCGACGAGTCCGGTGATGGGCAAATGAAGGCACCGTCCAATGCTCCCGTGCTACAGAAGCCGTGGACCGCGACGCAGCTGTTGACGGCGGTCCGTACCGTGATCGACAGCGATCGTCTGTCGGCATCCGTGTCTGCGTAAGCGCGTGGGAATTGCGCGAAATATCGCTTGCCGGCAGGCTGTTGCGTCCACATTGTTCTGTAGTCTCGTCCACTCACTTTTGGAGTCCACATGTCCGAACCGATCGCTCGTCAGATTCTCATCGCAAACTTTTCCACGCCGACTGGGGCGGCCAACGCACTCGATCTGCTGAAGGGATCGGCGGTGAGTCTCGGCAACAGCGCGCTCGTGACCCGTGACGCGAGTGGCAAGGTCGACTTCACCGAATCCGCCGACTGGGGTATTGGGAAGAGCGCGTTGGTTGGAGCGATTGCCGGACTGCTGCTGCCGGGCGTGGGTACGATCACGATGGCCGCCGGCGGCGCGTTGGCGGCGTATTTCATCGATCTCGGGTTCCCGGACGCGTTGCTCAAGCAGATGGGAGAGGGGCTCACAGCGGATTCCTCCATGCTTGTGGCGCTGGTCGAGGCTACCGGAGTCACACGAGCCACCGAAATCATCGTGCAAGCCGGCGGCTCGGTGATGGGCATCAGTCATGAGACCGATCTGGCGTCGGCGATGGCGAACCTGAAGCGGCCATAAGACCCGCGGCTCAGGAGCGCTGATGGGGAGTAGCGGAACAACCGAACCCGTCCCTCGCGGGGTGTGGGTCCTCGCCGGATCGGGCATCCTGCCATTCCTCACCTGCCTTGGACTGTTGTTTGCGTCACCCGAGCTTGCCGCGCACGCGGTCCAGGCTTTTATCGCCTATGCGGCACTGACGCTGTCGTTCCTTGGCGGCGCCCGATGGGGTGCCGAGCTGGTCCGCGTCCCGCGCGCACCCTCTTTGCCTCGGCTGGTCGCCGCCGCTATCCCGTCGGTGATTGGTCTGGCTGCGCTGCTCCCGTACCTCACCAGCTCGCAGTCGATCGTGCTGCTGATGGCCTGTGGCTTGTGGCAGCTGGTGTGGGATGTGCGCGCCTCCAAGAGCCGCCTGTTGCCCTCGTGGAATGCCCGTGTGCGGACGGTCATGACGATCGCTGGTACCCTGTGCAGCATCGCGATGCTTCTGCTCAAGCCGTCTTGAAGCGGTTTTAAAGCCGCCATGAAGCCGCCTTGAAGCCGTCCTCATGCTGAAGCGCGCTGGATAGCTCTCGCCCGAAGTGCTACAATCGGTCGACAGCACTTCACCCCTTGGAGACGGCCTCATGTTCGGTACCCCCCTGATGCGCACCCGATACTCATTCGCGCGGTTGTTGCGTGATGCGTTTCCACGACCACTCGTGACGGCGTCGGCGCTGTTGGCGAGTTGTGTGTATGCCACAGCAGCGATCGCGCAGCCAAGTGACGCGCCTTTTCTGAAAGTCCGTGTCGACGAGGCGCGCAATCGCGCCATGCTGGAGATTCCTCTCTCGCAGCTCGACAAGGACTTTCTCCATCAGGTAACGCTTACCACCGGCCTCGGTACGGGTTCACTGGATCGTGGGCAAACCGGTTCGAACGCGATCGTGCGTCTGGAACGTCGTGGCAACCGTATTCTTATGGTGCGCGACAATTGGGGTGTGCGCGCTCCCAACGGCGACGCGGCCAACCAGAAGGCGGCCTCCGATGCGTTTCCACGTTCCGTCGTGGCCTCGTTCGCCGTGGACGGCGAGAAGGACGGCGTGCTCACTGTCGATGCGAGTTCGTTGTTCCTCGCCGACGCGTACGGCGTGGCCGATGCGCTTCGTGGCTCGCAGGCGGGCGCCTATCGCGTGGACGTCAATCGCAGCTGGCTGGACACTGCCCGCACCAGATCGTTCCCGCGCAATGCAGAAGTGCATGCGATCCTGACTTTCGTGACGGATGCGCCCGGAGCGGCCGCGCGCCGCTCGTCGATAGATGCAAAGGCGATGACGTTCGAAGAGCATCACTCGCTGGTGGTGCTGCCCGATCGCTCGGACTTTCGGTCGCGCGCCTACGACCCACGCTTCGGCTACGGCGGGACGCAGTTTGCCGATCTCTCACAAGGCTATGACGGGACCTATCGCGATGGGTTCATTAATCGCTGGCGTTTGATCCCGCGCGATCCGGCGGCCTACCGCCGTGGCGAAATGGTTGACCCGATCACGCCGATCACGTACTACCTCGATCCCGGTATTCCGGCGCCCTATCGTGAGGCGCTGCGCGAGGGCGGCAACTGGTGGGCGAAGGTGTTTGAGGCGGCAGGGTTTCGGAATGCGTTTCGCGTGCTTGACCTTCCAGCGGGTGCCGACCCGATGGACGCGCGCTACAACATGCTGATGTGGGTGCATCGCAACGGACCAGGTCCTTCGGTGGGGCCGAGTTACAGCGATCCGCGGACTGGCGAAATTGTACGAGCCGTGGTGCGTATGGATGCGTGGCGTTCGCTCATCGACTACAACATCTGGGCGGGTACGGTACCTGCGTCGGGGCCGAACGGTCCGAACGTGAGCGCCGAAGCGTTCACCATGGCGCGCCGTCGACAGCATGCAGCACACGAGATTGGTCACACGCTTGGGCTCTCGCACAACTACATCGCCTCGTCGCAGGGTCGGAGTTCCGTGATGGATTATCCGGTGCCACTCATTACGGCCGACGCCAGCGGGGCGCTCGATCTGCGCGACGCGTTTCGCACAGGACCGGGCGCATGGGATTCGCTCTCGATTCGACTGGGCTACACATGGTATCCTGATGCCGCCGCTGAGCGCGCCGGACTGGACGCCATCATGAAGGATGGCTTTGCGCGCAAGGTGCGGTTTATCAACGATTCGTACGCTGGCGCCGAGGGCTCTATTCCCGAAGTGACGCGGTGGGACGAAGGCACGACGATGTTCGACGCGGTGACGCGCACAGCACGGGTGCGTCGCATTCTGATTGACAAGTTCGACGAGCGCGCCATCAAGCCGGGCGAGCCAATGCATTTGTTGAACATGCGTTTCGCGCATGTCTATCTGCATCATCGGTACTCACTGGAAGGGTTGGCCAAGTATGTCGGTGGCATGGATTTCACGTTCACCTTGCGGGGGGACGGGCAGGTGCCTACGCGCGTGCTGGCCGCGGCCGAGCAGCGCAAGGCATTGAACATGTCACTCGATGCATTGCGGCCGTCGGAGCTCACCGTACCCGAACGCGTGCAAGCGATGATTCCGCCGCCGCCGCCGGGCTTTAACAACGACATGACCTGGATCGATGGATACGGTGGCACGGCATTCGACGCGGTGACACTCGCCGGCGGTCTGGCCACCGAGGTGGTCGGGTATCTGTTGCATCGTGAGCGCGCCGCGCGCCTGGTGCTCTTTCAGGCGCGCGATGCGAATGCGTTGGGGCTTGATGAGGTGCTGGGCACGATCATCAAACGGACGTGGGGTGCGCCGACGCCGGCCCTGTCGGCCGAGCGTGCGGTGCTGCGCGCATCGCAGCGAGCGGTCGTTGATGCGTTGCTGGACCTTGGCGGCGATAAGGCCGCCTTGCCGGATGTTCGTGCGCAAACGGTCATGCACATTCGGCAACTCGATCAGCGATTGGCAACGGCGCCCGGCACCGATGCAGCGGCACGTGCCAACAGCGCGTCCGCGAGGCGCGATATTGCCCGCTTCCTGGCGGGCGATGACGATCCGGCGCTGCGTCCGCGCTATGCCGTGATCACGCTGCCGTGGCCGTAAGCCTCCGTTCGCGCGCTGCGCGCTCTGCGCTGGTCGTACTCAGCGGGTTGGGTGCGGCGAGCGCGTTGCCCGCGCAGGGCACGAGTGCATTCGATGAAGTCTTTACGCGCCCCGATGTACGGGCGGCGCGCGAACGGGTGGTGAGCCGCACGGCGTCGATGGCTCGTGATTTGATCACGCTCGGCGCCATCGAATCGCCATCGGGTAGCGAGTTGCCACGCGCGCAAGCGGTGGCACGCCTGATGCGCGGGATCGGTTTGGCCGACGTGACGGTGGATTCGATGCCGAACGTCACCGGACGCATCAACGGCCGCTCGGGGCGCGCAGTGGTGTTCGTCTCGACACTCGACGACCTCGGCTCGATTCCCGCGTTGCAACGGGCCTTTGGAGGTCCACCGCGCGTTGAGGGTCCGCGCGTGGTGGGTCCCGGCACGAATACCTCGTCGACCACGGTCGCGATGCTGGCCGCTGCCGAAGCGCTGGTCGCGCGTGGCATCGTGCCAGAGCACGACATCGTCTTCGCGGCCGTCGCGCAGGAAGAAACGGGCCTTGTTGGCATGAAGGCGTTGTACGGGCAGTGGGCATCGCGCGCGGATCTGTTTGTTGATATTCTCGGCGATGGGCGATCCATCACGTATGGAGCGCTTGGCATTCATTGGTGGCGCGTGATCGCACGAGGGCCGGCCGGCCACTCGCTCAATGGTGGCTTGCCGAACGTGAATCAGGCGATCGCGCGCGCGGTCGACCGGATCTTTGCCATTCCACAGCCGCCGCCAGCGGACAATCCGCGTCGCACCATTCTGAACGTGGCGGTGCTGCGGAGCGGCGAGTTATTCAACCACAAACCCGACAGCGGGTGGTTTTCGGTTGATATCCGTTCGCTCGACGCGGCGACGATTGCGCGGAACGAGATGGCCGTGCGACGTATCGTCGAGGGTGTGAGTGCGGAGACAGGCATCTCGATGGAGCTACAGGTCGTACAACGCACGCCCGGTGGGCAGATTGCGGGGGCCGATACGTCGCGAGTGGTTCGCGCGTCGACCGCGATTGCGAAAATGCTTGGTCTCACGCCGCAGCTCGGCAACGCGGGCAGCGCGAATCTCAACGTGCCTCTTGGCGCGGGCTCGCGCGCCATTGGGATTGGCGGGGAACGTGGGGGACGGCGCGGGTATCTTGATGAGTGGGCGGACATCCCGGCCATGGTACGCACAGCCCAGCATGTGCTCTTACTCGGTGTCCTGATGGGGGGCGGCCAGTGACGAACTCCTTCACGCGTTCCACGACGTGGCTGGCGGAGGCCATGATCTATGGGTTGGTCGTGTGCTTCGGTGGCGCGACAGCGGTGGGCGCGCAGGCATCGCCTACCCGTGCCGTTGCACAGATCGAGCGCCCGATCGCCTTCGATACCGAGAAGCGCATCTTCGTTGTCACGCCGACGCTGGCCGCGCGTCTCAAGCTTTCCGCGCCCGATTGGCCATTGGGCGGAGACTGGACCGAGGCGCGCCTCTTCTCGCTCGATACCACGGCAGACACTCCCGCCGTGCTGGTTGCACAACGCGTGGACGGGTCGGTGGCGCGATACGCCCTGAGTCGTGATGGGCTCGCAAGGCTCTCGCGTGCTTTCAGCGACGCGCTGCTTGCGCAGGGGGCAAGTGCAGACGGCACGCGCGGCGGCACCAGCACGGTGCTTTCCGAACCGGCCGGCAATGCGTTTGTCCGCAATCAGACGACGCTCGGACTATTCGCCTACGGACCGGCCACCGCCGCGATATTGAGCGAGAGCGGCGGCGCTGCGTCAGCCGGTGGGTATCTGATCGCTGCCGGGACGTCGTTCTTTGTCGCGGCGCAAATGATTCGCAATCGCTCCATCACGCGGGCACAAACGATTCTCGCATTTCACGGCGGGTCGCGAGGTTCGGCCCTGGGTGCGGCGGTCGCCACCATCTTTGATGCTGATGGTGGTGTTGGCTACGGGCTCCCGATCCTCGCTGGCGCGCTTGGTGGGACCGTGGCCGGATTCCGCGGTGCGCGAGGGCTGAGCGATGGAGAGGCCGCGTCGTCGGGATTCATTGCGGACATGAGCGCCTTGACTACACTCGGCATTGCCGGAGCGTTCGGCGCATTCAAGGAACGTGAACCCGTGTTCGAGAATGGCATTCCGCGCCAAAATCCGGGACCGCCATCGCGCACTCGGCTCGCGCTTGGACTCGCCATCGGATCGGGGCTGACCGGGTATGTTATTGGCCCACGCTATGCCCGGCGATCGGCGTACAACGTGACGGCCGGTGACATCGATGTCGCGTTTGCGAGTGCCATACTCGGTGCGACGTTGGTGAACGCCGCTGTCCCCTCGTCGGCGAACAGACCAACCCGCTTCGCTGTGTCGACAGGCGGGTTGATACTCGGTGCACTCGCCGCCGACCAGAGCAAAGTGCGGCATGCCGACCGAACGTCGTCCGATGGCACGTTGGTGCAGTTGGGTGCGATAGCCGGAGCACTGATGGGCGGTGGAGTGGCCGTTATTGCTAAGGCCGAGGGGCAAGTGACGGCGGGACTTGTCGCGGTTGGGGGCTTCGCCGGACTGGCGTTGGCGGATGCATTTGTGCGGCCGGCGCGAGACGCCGGACCCAAGCGTGGCGTGCTCACGACCAGTGGTCGCAGTGACGCACATGCGTCGCGTCTCACGTTGTCGGTGGTACCGGCGGCGACCACGTTGCTGCTGCACACGCACCGTCGCGATAACGTGCAGGTGCCGCTGTTCGAACGTCCTACGATTCGCAACGTGCCGGTGATTCGCGTCGCGTTCTAGCAATGCACCAAGTTCGGTGGGAGGCCTGTTTCGGCAAAGTTTGCCGCATTCGACATGCTTCCGATCCGATCGTCGCGCCAAAAAAATAAAGCTCGCCGGGACAGGGCGAGCCACGCGGGGACAGTCGACGAAAAGCCAGGAGCCCAAAGACTACGGCGACGACTCGTGAGTCGTCGCCGTAGGAAGTCGACGGTTGCCTCCATGATTTCCTTCGGTGAGCGCGTCGCGCACGACGAGGACCGTAACAGCGGCCAGCATCACGGGGATGGTGGCCAAGAGCAAGGTTCGTAGGAATGCGAGTCGCGGCAGTCGCGAAGAGTTCACGAACGAAGTGCAGGAGGGGGGCAGATCGCTGAATCGTTGCATATCTAATACGAGATACAGTTTTCCGCACTACCAAGTTCCAAGATTTTGTAACGATCACTTGTGCGACGAAAGCCGACGCGACAGAATCGTGCGATGCATCACCGAATCAGATGACCAAGCGTATTCTCGCGGCAGTAATGACCGCCCCGCATCAGCCTCTTTCGGTGCAAGAGTTGCCCTGGCCGGACTTACCGGCCGGGAGCGCCATGCTGCGCACGCTCTACTCCGAGGTGTGTGGCACGGACGTGCACTTGCACCACGGACGACTGGCCGGTGTGCCCTATCCCATTGTCCCCGGGCACGTGTCGATTGGTCATCTGGCCGAGATACGCGGCACGATCACCGATATCGAAGGCCAGCCGTTCGCGGAAGGCGACCTGGTCACGTTTCTTGACGTGCACGAGACGTGCGGCGCCTGCTACGAGTGTTTGGTCACGAAGCAGACCACGCGGTGTCCACACCGTCGCGTGTATGGCATTACGTACGGCGTTGCTGACGGCCCACTGGGTGGTTGGGCCGACCACATCTGGATGAAGCCTGGGGTCAAGCTGCTGCGCATACCGGCGTCAGTCGATCCCGCGCAGTTCATCGCGGGCGGGTGTGGGTTGGTAACGGCGATGCATGCAGTCGAGCGCGGCGACGTGCGCCTGGGCTCCACGGTCGCGGTGCTCGGTGTCGGGCCGGTCGGTCAGGCCACCGTCGCGCTCGCAGCGATGGCTGGTGCACAATCGGTCATTGCGGTGGGAGGGCCGCCCGCCCGTCTGGACTTCGCCACGAGGATGGGCGCGACGGCTACGGTCTCGCTTGATCTCCCTGCGGCCGATCGTGTGAGCGCCGTACGTGCAGCGAACGGCGGCCGCGGCGTTGATGTCGTGATTGAAGTGGCCGGCGATCCCTCGGCCGTCGTGCAGGCGTTAGACCTTGTGCGCGACGGCGGCGTGGTGGTGGTGGCGGGCCAGTACACCGACGCCGGCGCGGCGACCATTAATCCGCACACGCATATCAACAAAAAGCACGTGCAGATTCGCGGCTGCTGGGGGTGCGACTATTCGCACTTCCATCGTGCGGTGCAGTTTCTGGCGCATCAAGGCGGGCGATTGCCGTGGCTTGATGCGCTGTCGTCGCGCTATGGTCTGAGTGAGGCGAACGAGGCCCTGGCGGCGGTTGCTGATCGGAGCGTGGTGAAGGCGCTTATTGTGCCGAACTGAGCGGCTACGGCGCTGTCACGTCTCGCAGCGCTTTCCGTAACGCGACCCCGTCCAGTGGCTCAAGCGGCTTGATGCCCAGCAACGCGGCAAGGGTCGGGGCGATGTCCACAGTGCGCACCGGCTCGTCGAATTTCCCGCTCTTGATGCCAAAGCCGGAAAAAATCAGCGGAACATGGGAATCGTAGGAGTACGCCGAGCCGTGTGAAGCGACGTTGCCTCCCCAGGTGCTGTAGGTCGTGAGGTTGATGATCAGCTCCACATTGACCGTCGGCGGGAACTGATGCGTCCAGCGACGGGCCACTTCATCGCGCGCCGAGTCCGCCAGGAGGTCGCGAAAGCGGTCGACGCGCGCGACGCCGGGCTGTTGTCTCGCGAGGCCAGCGAAGAAGGACAGCAGCGAGTCGGGATCGAGACTCTTCCGACGAAAGGCGGTGCGATCGAGCAATACCAGGGCTTGGTCCATGACGAAGGCATTGGTGTCGACGCCCGCTGCGCGCATCCTGGTGCGCACGGCTGGCATGACACTCGCCAGGGACACGCGGCGCGGCGCGGGTTTCACTGTCAGCGCTGCGAGTTCCGGAATGCGACCTACGCCGTGGTCGGAGGTGAGCACGATCGTCACGCGTGACGAATCGCGGATGGCAAAGAGCGAATCGAGGAACGTTCCGATGACGCGATCCACCTGCAGCACCTGATCGTGCATTTCACGCGAATCGGGGCCGAAGCCGTGCCCCACGACGTCGGTGGCGGATAACGACATCGCCAGCAAATCGGTTCGCGCCGTCGCACCGAGCTCGAGCGCGCGAACGCCGCTGATGGCGAACGTGGCCACGATGTCGTCGATGAATGGCGTGGCCCGCACGAGGTTGACCGCGTCGAACGGATCGGCGGGCAAGGGATGCGGAAAGAGGAAGTTTCGCCCACTGTTTTCGATCGGCACACTGTCCGGTTCGGTGTAGACGCTTTCGGGGAGCAGCAACGACCACACCTTGCCCGCATAGGTGGCCGGGACCTGTTTGTCGTTGAAGGCCTTCACCCACGACGGCAGCGCTTTGGCGAAGTAGCTGCTGGTGACGAAGCGGCCGTCGGGCGAGTACCAGTACACCTCACCCGGTGCCTTGCCGCTGGGCAAGATGGCGCCGCGGTCCTTCATGGAGACGGACAGGGTGCGCGTGTTGCCATTCGCTTTGCGCATCCAGTCGCCGAGCGTGGTGCCCTGAAATCGTTTCGGAGAGGCGCCCGGTCCGTATCCATTGGCCAGGAGCGGCGCGTCGGCATCGTCGACGCCGATGCTGTTCATCATGATGCCGGTGGAGCGGGGGAACCGGCCGGAGAGCAGCGTGGCATGGCCCGGTGCCGTCTCGGTAATGGCGTGGTCGTGGTGCGCCTCGGTAAACCAGGCGCCGTTGCGCATGAGCCGAGCAATCCCGCCTTGCATTTGCGGGCCGAATCGCAGCAGGTAGTCGGCAGCGAACTGATCGATGGTGATCAGGACGACGAGCGACGGCGCGGAGGCTTGATTGGGGGCCGTCGAGCGACCCGCCGACGAGTGCGGCGCCGACGCGTTGGCGGGCTCGGTCGCGGGCTCGGTCGCGAGCTCGTGCGCGGCGGTGGTGCGTGGTCGCGCTGCGCAGGCCAACGCGAGGGAGGCGAGCACCGCAAGGGACGAGGGTCGGAACATTGATCGTCTCCGCAGGTGGAGTATCTGGAGGACCGGCTGTTGGGTCATAGGCCGAAGTTGGCGAACCGCCACGAGGTCAGCAAGGCGGGATTCACCTCTGCGATTCAGATCTGCGGACATCTGCGCACATCTGCATGTGGCGGGAAGCGCGCGATGCCACGATACTTGTCGGGGTTGCCCGATGCAGATCGGTGTGCACTCGTTGGTGCGGTCGCGTTTCGGATTTCCAAGATTCACCCGGAGACAGGTGGTAACGAACTCGACTCCACAACAGGGCGCCGCGACCCGCATTATCCTGCGCTCGGTCGTGTACTACGTGGTCCTCGTTGGTATCACCACGCTGGCGTGGAAATTCATACCCCGCAACAGCGCGGCGATCCCTGCGTCGCTCGAAGCGCTGCTCGGTGGCGCCGAAGAGGTGACGGCTCGCGGGATCCCTGTGGTCCAGCTCGACGAGGGGAGCCTGGCGATCAGTGTCGCCGTCGCGATTCTTGCGGCCGTGTTGCTCTCGCTCCCGGTGGCGTGGGTGTACCAGCTCACGCGCGCCAAACGCGGTTATCAGCAGTCGGTCGTGCAGCTGTTGGTGGTGTTGCCGGCCGTCGTTGCCGGTATCGTCTTGTTGGTCAAGTACAGCGTCGCGCTGGCCTTCAGCCTGGCCGGTATCGTGGCCGCCGTGCGCTTTCGCAATACGCTCGACGACAGCAAGGACGCGGTCTACGTCTTCCTCGCGACGGCGATCGGCTTGGCGTCGGCGGTGAATCTTCCCGTCGCAACCGTGATGTCGATCGGATTCAACATTGTGTCGTTGGTGTTGTGGTTTACCGACTTTGGAAGTGCGCCTGTTGAACTGGATGGGCGCATTGCGGAGAAGCGCCTGAAACGAGCCAAGGACCTCGCGCGCACGGGCACCTTTGTGGCACGCATTGACGACGAAGTCTTCCGCAACATGTCGCGTGAGCAGTTGGAAGGCGTTGCAGAACGCGCATGGAAGCGCGCGAACGCGACGGAAGAACTACCAGGCATCGCGCCACCGGAATTACGCTTGCGGATCTCGACGACGGATCAAGCGGCGATGCGACGCGCAATCGAGATGCGGTTGCAGGAGTACACCAAACAGTGGCGCGTGGGCACGATCGCGCACGACGACGGCGTCACCGTGGTGGAGTACCACGTGCAGCTTCGCAAGAAGACGACGCCGGATGAACTGCTCACGCTTGTTCGGACCGCGGGATCCAGCACAGTCACCAACGTGGAGCTTTCGTGAACCAGAACGTATTCGCAGTCATCAGGCGCGTGTTCGTGGCCTCGCTTGTGGCCACCAGTGTCGTGGCGCAGGGTTCACCGCCCAAGACCGGCAAGACCAAGGCTCCCAAGTCGGAGGCATCCGCCGCCAGGAAGACATCAACGCCCGATACGGTGGGACAAGCCCAGAAGGCCGTGGACGCTCGCCTGTTTCGCAGTGAGGAACTCCTGGCCGTCACGTTCGCGACCAACCTCAAGGCACTGCGGAAAGACAAGGGCGACAAGGCGCCGTGGCATGCCGCAACGCTGTCGTATGCCGACAGTGGTGCACCGAACGGACTCCAGGTGGTGCCCGTTCGGGCGCGTACGCGCGGCATCTGGCGCCTCCGCAACTGCGAGTTCCCTCCCGTGCGGCTGAACTTCGTGAATAAGGACACGAAAGGCACGCTGTTTCGCGATCTCGATGAGCCGAAGTTGGTCAGCTACTGTCGCAATACGAATAGCTACGAGCAGTACGTGTTGCAGGAGTTCCAGTTGTATCGCATCTACCGCCTTCTCACGCCAGCCAGTCATCGCGTGCGCTTGCTGCGCATGAGCTACGCCGATAGCGCGACCGGACGGGTCGATGTCACCCGCTATGCGTTCATCGTTGAGGACCCGGCGTCTGTGGCACAGGCTGCTGGTGGCAAGATCCTGAAGGCGAAAGGCGCCGGCCCCGACGACCTCGAGCCAATGGCCGCGACCATTGCCTACCTGTTTCAGTACTTGATCGGGAACACCGACTTCTCGTTCAGCGGACTCCACAACGCGGAACTGATCGCGCTTCCCACAGGCACCAATCTCCCCATCGCGTACGATTTCGATTTCGCGGGCGCGATCGATGCCACCTACGCCACGACGGATCCGTCAATATCCATCACCAAGGTGCGCGCACGCTTGTACCGCGGGTTTTGCACGCAGAATGCGCTGGTTCCTGAAGCGCTCAAGAAGTTTGAGGCGCAGAAAGCGGCCATTTATGCGCTCTACACAGACAAGATCGGCGCCTTGTTGTTGCCCGGCGTGGTGAAAGAAACACTCTCCTACTTCGACGAATTCTACAGCATCGCGGCCAAGCCGAAGGATGTCGAGAGGCAGATCCTCAGCAACTGTCGCAGCCTTTGATGATTGAGGATCGCGACTACGTGGCGAAGCAGCTCTCGGAACATTTCGCCGCGGACCGCATCAGCATGGAGGAGTTGGAACGTCGACTCGACTTGGTGTACAACGCCCCAACATCACAGGCGCTCTCGGCGATCACCGCCGACTTACCGCCGATCGTCAATCTGCCGGCCGCGCGCAGCGGGCGCGGCGAGGTGGTTCAGCGGATCAAGGCGACCCTGAGGAATGTGGAACGGGGCGGCCCGATGGATGTCCCGTCACTGCTCGAGATTCGCGCGACGCTGGGCAATCTCGAGCTGGATCTGCGCGACGCCTCGTTTGGTCCGTTCACCGAAATTGCCATTCGCTCGGTGCTGGGCAACGTGGAGATCACGTTGCCCCTGGGCGTCCGCATCGAGAACGACGGCGAAGGTATCCTGGGGTCGTTTGGGTCGCACGTTGCACCGGGTGCGATGCCCATGGTGGGTACAGCGCCGATCGTACGACTGACCGGGCGCTGTATCTTAGGCAATGTTGAAGTGCGCTCGGCGATTACAACGTCGACAGGTCGATAACAAACCGATAACGCACGTCACCCTTGAGCATGCGCTCGTAGGCGTCGTTGATCTGATCGACGCCGATGGTCTCGATATCAGAGACAATGCCGTGCTGCGCGCAGAAGTCCAACATCTCCTGCGTTTCGGCGATGCCGCCGATGAGCGAGCCCGACAGGGTGCGGCGTTTCAGAATCAAACTGAATGCAGCCGGCGACGGATGCGGCTCGGGCGATCCGCCCAGCAAGACCAGCGCACCATCGAGACGCAGCAGGAGCAGTTCGGCTTCGATGTTGTGCGGCGCGCCAACCGTGTCGATGATGATGTCGAGTGAGCTGCCCAGCTGCTTCATCGCGTCGTCATCGGTGGAGAGCACGACCTCGTGTGCGCCGAGTCGGAGCGCGTCGGCCTTCTTGCTCTCGGACGTCGTGATCACCACCACGTGCGCGCCCATTGCCCGCGCGAGCTTGACGGCCATATGACCCAAACCGCCGATGCCCACGACGGCGACGCGCTTACCCGGTCCGGCCTTCCAGTGGCGTAACGGGGAATAGGTCGTGATGCCGGCGCAGAGCAGTGGAGCGGCGGCGGCAAGCTCCATGCCGTCGGGAATGCGCAGCACAAACTGTTCGTCGACGACAATAGCACTGGAGTAGCCGCCCTGCGTTGGCTTGCCGGTCTCCTTCTCAATACCGCCGTACGTACCGCCCAGCATGCCGCTGTCGCAGTACTGCTCCAATCCCTGGGCACATGGGGCGCAGTGCTGGCAGCTGTGGACCAGACATCCCACGCCGACCGTATCGCCGACCGCATAGCGCGTGACGTCCGCTCCGGTGCCGACCACCCGCCCCACGATCTCATGACCCGGCACCTGCGGATAGCTGATCGGTCCCCACTCGCCGCGGACGGTGTGGAGGTCTGAATGGCAAATCCCGCAGAACAGAGTCTCGATCTGGACGTCGCGCGGGCCGGGAAGGCGGCGGTCGAACTGCCAAGGGGCGAGCGGTGCCGAAGCGCTGTGGGCGGCAATGCCGCGGACAGGCAGTGCTGTGGAATTCGTCATTGTTAAACGTCGCAGAGGGGCAGGCCGTTGTGTAAGTGTTCCCGACCCACAGATTCTTTAACGATCTCGTCAATGCCTCCTTTCCGTCGTTCCCCACTCCGGCGTTCCGCCGCGAGCGGACTCGGGTTTCTGCTTGCGTCGGCTGCCGCCGTCTCGGTGGCCGGTAGTCAGCCGCTCGATTCCCTGACCATTGCCGGCATGCGCTGGCGCACCGTGGGCCCTGCCAACTTCATGGGGCGTATGTCCGATGTCGTGGGCATTCCCAGTCCGTCCAAGACGCTCTTTGTCGCTGCGGCGGCCGGCGGTATCTGGAAAACCACGAACAACGGGATTACGTGGCGGCCGGTGTTTGACGACAAGCGCGTGATCTCGATGGGCATGCTGGCGATCGCGCCTACAGACACGCAGCAGGTGTGGGCGGGCACCGGTGAACCGAATGCGCGCAACTCGATCGAACCGGGTGGTGGTATTTACAAGTCCACCGACGGCGGCATCACGTGGACACTGAAGGGCCTTGAAAAGACGGAAGCGATCGGTCGCATTGTGGTGCATCCCACCAATCCCAACACCGTGTTTGTTGCGGCGATGGGTGCCACGTGGCGCAGCAACGCCGAGCGCGGATTGTATCGCACGACCGACGGCGGGACGACCTGGCAGCTGGTGAAGTTTGTGAGCGACAAGGCCGGGTTTATTGATGTCGCGATGAATCAGAAGGATCCCAACATTTTGTTTGCGTCAAGCTGGGAACGCTATCGCACGCCGTACTCGCTCAAGAGCGGCGGTCCGGGGTCGGCGTTGTGGAAGAGCGTTGACGGCGGCACCACGTGGAGCGCCGTGCAGGGTGGCGGCTGGCCCGATGGTATCAAGGGGCGCATCAACCTCGACATCAGCAAAGCGAATCCCAACATCATATATGCGATGGTCGAGGGCACGGGACTGGATGCGAAGGGCGGTTACGAGCCATCGCGGTCTCCGCGCGACAACGGCCTCTGGCGTTCAACGGATGGTGGCGCGACGTGGACGAAGATGAACAGCATCAACGTGCGTCCGTTCTACTACTCGCAGGTCCGTTCCGATCCGAAGAATGCGGACCGTGTGTATTTCAGCAGCACCGACCTGCAGGTGTCGGACGATGGCGGGAAGACGTCGCGTGGCGCAGCGCAAGGCGTGCACATCGATACGCACGGGTTGTGGATCGATCCCAACGACACCGAGCGCTGGGTGATTGCCAACGACGGTGGCGTGGCGTTCACCTACGACAAGGGTGGCAACTTCACGCAGATGCAGAATCTGGCGATCGGCCAGTTTTACGAAGTGGCATTTGATATGGCAGTGCCGTACAACATTTGCGGTGGTGCGCAGGACAACGGCACGTGGTGCGGGCCCAGCAGGCGTCGCGGTGCGCAAACCACGTTGGGATACTGGTACACCATCGCCGGCGGCGACGGCTTTTACGCCGCGATGGACCCGACCGATCCGAATATCGTGTATGGCGAGTCGCAGGGTGGCAACGCGTCACGGGTGAATCTCAAGACCGGTGAGCGCGCAGCCTTCGTGAAGCCCAGCTGGCAGGGCAAGTACAAAGAGTGGGAGGATTCGATGGCGGTGCTTCGTGGTGATCCGCTGGCGCCGATTACCAAGGCGCAAAGCGCAGCGATCGCACCGCTGCGCGCCAGGCAGATGCAGGACTCGGTCGATCTGCATATGCGTTTCAACTGGAACGCGCCGTTCTTCATCTCACCGCACAATCCGGCGGTGATCTATTTCGCAGGCAATCGTGTGCTGAAATCGGTGAAGCGTGGCGACGACATGCAGCTGATCTCGCCGGAGCTGTCCAAGAAGCTGGTGGCGAAGGTGGACACGTCCGTGCGCCTCACCGGCGGTATCACGATCGATGCGACCGGCGCCGAGACGTATGGCACGATTGTCGCGATCGAAGAAAGCCCGGTCAAGCCGGGGCTGTTGTTTGCCGGGACGGACGACGGCAATGTATGGAAGTCGCCGAACGATGGCGCCACCTGGGAGAATTTGACGGCGAAGCTTGCGCCGATGCTGCCCAACGGCGGCGAGGTGGTGGTGTCACGCATCGAGGCGTCGGCGTTCGACACGGAAACGTTCTACATCACGTTCGACAATCATCGGTGGGGCGACTTCAAGCCGTACATTTTCGCCACGACCGACGGCGGGAAGAGCTTCAAGTCGATGGTGAACAATCTCCCCACCGGTGCACCAGGCGACTTCCTGCACGTCGTGCGTGAAGATCCGCACAATCGCGACCTGCTGTTTGTCGGTTCGTCACTGGGCGTGTATGCATCGATTGATCGCGGCGTGACGTGGAACAAGTTCATGGCCAATCTGCCGTCGGTCCCGGTGTACGATTTGCAGATCCATCCACGCGATCATGAACTGATCGCGGCGACACATGGCCGCAGTTTCTGGATCGTGGATATCGCACCGTTGGAGCAGCTGTCCAAGACGGTGGTCGCGAAAACGGTGCATCTGTTCGAGCCCAAGCCAGCATTCCAATGGGGCGAACTGCCCACGCTTGGCGCCTCGGGCAACGGCAACGCGCAAGGCTTCTTCGCCACGAACAACCCGCCGTACGGTGCCTCGATTTCGTATAGAATTACGGGTGCCGGTGGGCAGAGTGCACGGGTGAGCATCGTGGATGCGCAGGGCGACACGCTGCAATCGCTTACCGGTCCCGGGACGCCGGGCGTGCACACGGTGACATGGAGTTACGGCATCACCCCCAAGCCGCAGCCGCGCGCGCCGTTGAGCGCGAGTGAAAAGCGCGATTCGATTTTGCGCGCCGTGCGTGGTCCGGTAGTGTTGGATTCGCTCACCAAGGCCAAGTACGACTCGGCCGCGATAGCGCAGGCGAAAGCGCTGCTCAATCCACCGGCTGCCGGTGCAGGACTTGGAGGGTTCCCGGGCGGCGGCGGCGGCGGCGGTGGCGGTGGTCGCGGCGGCGCCGCGACGTGCGAGCGCCCGCTGACGCAATGGGAGCCATTCTGTGCGCGCCCCGGTGAAGCCGCGGCCGGTCGTGGAGCCGGTGGTGGTGGTGCCCGCGGTTTCGGTGGCCCGCCAACACCCGAAGTGCTCAAGATTCTGCAGCTGATTGGCGTGCCAGGAGCAGGCGGCGGACGCGGCGGCGGCGGTTTTGGTGGCTTCGGTGGCGGCGCGAACGCGACGACCGGGGATTATCTGGTGGTGTTGCAGGTGGGAGGGATGGTGGCGAAGCAGAAGCTGAGGGTAGAGAGTAGAGAGTAGGGAGTAGGTGGTACTGAGTACTGAGTACTGACCTGCAGTACTGAGTACTCTTCGTGCAGTACTGAGTACTCTTCGTGCAGTACTCAGTACTCTTCGTGCAGTACTGAGTACTCTTCGTGCAGTACTGAGTACTTCAGTAGCAGTACTGAGTATTTGAACGGCAGTAGGGAGATGGGGGACGGCGACGGCACGTCGTCCTTCACATACTCCCTACTGCCGTTGAATACTTCGTACTGACGTTGAAGTACTCTGTACTGAAGTAGGTGCACTCAGTACTGACGTTGAAGTACTCAGTACTGAAGTAGAAGTACTCAGTACTGCACGTCAGTACTCCCTTCTCATTACCCCCTACTCCCGACTCGATGCGCCAATACCACTACCAAGCCACCGACGAGACCTACGAGAATCTTCGTCGCCTTCGTAGCGCATGGTCGCGCATGCACGTTGCGGAAACGGCGGTGACGGTGGTGCTGGCCGACGGCAGTGGCGTGTGCGTGCAAGTCGAAGCGGCCGACGTGGAGGACGCGTTCGAGTCGTTTCGCATTACCGCGTCGCTGGATCCGTCACCGATGGTGTACGGCGCTGCCGAGGATGCGTTCGCTGCGCCCGGCAATGACGTGGTGGTGTTTACAGGTGCTACATGGAGCGAACCGGGCGCGCAGACGCGTGATCCAATCATCTCGGAAACCGCGGTGATGCACTTCAGTGGGCATCCCGGGCAGATCTCCGACAGCGCCGAGATTGTGTGTCTGACGAGTGATGCGTTGGTGGTGGCGAACAGCAGCGGCGTGGGGATGCTGATTCGCACGGGGCTCAAGCCGTATTCGCTGGAGATTGTGCGCGATCCGGCGCTGGTGCGCACGTTTCTGGTGGAGCGAGGCTACGTGGGCGAGGAGCCTGTCGACTGACGCATGCTGGTCGTTGCAGAGCGGACGTCGACGGGTGTCTACTTGTCGTCGGCCGTACAGCAGCCGATACCGCATGTCAGCCAGGCTGGTGATCCGGGCTCGTCGGCGTAGATCTTTGCCAACCGCTGAGACCACTCTTGGATCAAGGGTCCTCTCGTCAGGATTTCCGCTGCGTTGCCGGGATACAGAATGCGGTTCAGCGCCGCTTGGATGGCGGTTTGCGTTTTCGGCCCCTTCGCCTCAAAGTCAATGGCACTTAGGAGAGCCTGACCCGTACTCTCTGTGCGGGCCGCAAGCGCATTCGCGAGCATAGAGTCGGTCGCAATGTCACTGACCAGCGCCGCGTTGGGACACGTCATGAACCGAGCGCCGCCTTTTCGGTCGTTTCGCTGGTGTGTCATTTCGCACCATCGCAGCACTCCCGTATTTCCAACCCTGACGAGAGCATCTCGTTGTCCAGCCGTGCCCTTCTTGATTCCAAAGATTTTCCACTCCGCGACTTTGTAGCTCTGCCGAACCGGATCAGGGGTGTCTCCGCTCTTGTAGGTGAAGTTGCGCACGGCCAGGTAGAATGACGTGTCTATGCCCGGCATGTCGCCGATGCCGTACCGTGTATCAATCTTCGACCCCGGAGCGACATCGATGCGTGCAATCAGGAGTTCTTTCGGCGAAACTCCCCCCATGTCCCGTAACCGAATTTTCTCGGACGATTTGACGATCCGAATCGTGAACGTGGGCTGCGGATCGGATCCCTGTGCCGGAGTTCGTAAGGTCGGAGCCGACGGGCGTCGCCAAGCGTGCAACTGCCCACTACGGTTCAGCTCCTTCGCAACCCAGTCCGCATGCGTGTAAGCGGTATTCCGATTGTCGAAGCCCTCCAATCGAAAGCCGCGGCAGAGGGAACTGTTTGAGTTGAGAATGCACGGCAAGGGCTCACTGTCGCCGACATCCGATGGCGGTGCGACGGCGACGCCCTCCAGCGCGGGCCCGGTCCCCGCGTTCTTCACGCTGTCCGCCGCGGCAGCGTTGGGCGCACCCGGTATGTTGTCCGCTGGCGGCTTCTCAGGCGTGTTGCAAGCGATTAGCAGCGCCATACACAGCGATGACATGAACTCGCGCGTTCGAAACCGTCTCATCGACTCTCCGGGGTAGTAGTAACCTGCAATGCCGCTGCGCGCTCGACCCATTGCCCTTCAAGAGACCCCACACGTGCGCCAGTCCGCATCACCAGGTCGCGTAGCAACAAGATCCCACGGCGGAGGCCGGCGGCCTGCGCCGTCTCATCAAGGGTGAAATAGTTCAAACTCCCGATGTCGGCAAGCGCCTCGATCAGTCGCATCTTCGCACCCACGCTGTCGCCAGCCTGGACAAGCGCCCACGATTCCGGAAAGAGCCAGTCCCAGGTGAGCAAGGACGCGGTCGCGCCCGAACGACGCGTCTGGAGATCGCGTAGCGTGCGTCGCGCCACACGCTGATCGCCGCTCGCCAGGGCTTGGTACGCCGTCTCCAATGGACCGTCAGGCGCGCCGTCGCCAATGACTGACGGACCAAGACACGGAACCGCTGCGCGGAGTACGGGACGAATCCACTGTTGCTGTTGCTTTGCGCGCTCCGCTGGCGCCACGGCCGCCGCGAATGCTCTGACCAGCGACTCTTTCGCTTCGCCAAGTCCGTCGCACATGCCCAGGACGGCACGTAGCCTGAAGTCGCGCCGTGCCTGCGCCAACACCGGCGAAAGCTGCGCGTTCGACTCGTCCGATGCTGAGAGCGCCAACGCGCGAGGCAGATCACCGACCAGCGCCGCGAGGGGGGCAAGCGAATCGCGTTGTCCCGGTGTCAACGTCGCCGTGCGCATCTCCGAGGTTGCCGCACGAGCAAGGCGCACGGCAGAGTCCAGATCGCCGCGACGAAGCGCGTTGCGTGTGCGCGCGATCGCAATGGCCGTGTGCAAGCGTCCTGCGCGGTCGACCGCTGCAGCGCGAGCCAGCGCACTGTCGGCGGAGAGCTCACCGCGCACGGAAGTAAATCGCCCGCTGAGTTCGAGCGCGACCGCGTGATGAAACCACGCCGGGGCATACTCCGGGGATCGTTCAATCCACTGCTGGGTGAGCTCGAGCGCGACCGCCGCACCGCGCCTGACCGCCGGCTGCAGCGTCGCAGGCACGGATGTCGACCCCATGCGTCGCATCTCGTCAAAAGAGACCGGGTGAAACGCAAGTGTGTCTGCCGATAACGAGGGCAACGCCTGATACTCAGCAACTCGACTTCCCGCACGACGGCCAAGTCGTACGCGCCCGGCGAACGCGTAGGTCGTCCTCATGATGACCGGAAAGAGGGTGGCCAGCAGCGGTGGTGTTGGTGCCAACGCGACGGCGCGTCGATACTTGGTCATCGCGTCCCAATGACTGCTCCGAAAATCGAGGACCGTGCCTCGGCTGATCACGAGGGAGTCCAGACGTCGGCACTCTCCCGCCCCGTACCACGCCGCGAAGGACTGCGCGTTCACGTTCGTCGCCGCATCGAATTGCCGACAGGCGTCCTGAAACTCCATGCGTGACATTCCCGCCAACCCGGCAGCCAGGAGCGAGTCCTCTCCCCGCAGCGTGCCTGAGCGCTGCGCCAGCTCGACGCTGCGAGCCCACGCAAACGTCTTGGTTGGCCGTGCCCAGTACGCACTTTGGGCCGCCCACAGATGTGCGGCCCCGAATGTTGTACTCGCGCTGCCGGCCAAACGGAACGACGCCGATGCGCTATCGAGTGCGCCATCGCGCAGACGCTGGAATCCCCGCGCGTACTCGCGAAGGGCGTCGACGGATCGGTCGTGCAAGGTGCGAACACCACGTGCCTGGTCGGACGAAAGACGTGAGTCGTTGTGCAAAATGCCGGGGTCCGACAGATCGGACGCGTCGTCGCTGCTCACCACGGTCAACAACGCGAACCGGGCCAGTCTCCGCGCCAGTTCCTGCGCGGCCGTCGCACTCGGCGCCGCTATCGTGGTGTCAAAGACGACGGACTGACCAGTTCGCGGTTGACGCACGACCATGCGCACGAGCGTCGAATCGCCCTGCGCCAGCGTGGAGAGCGCCACGCGTGGTGTTTGTTCACTCGCCGGCCGCCCGGCGGACACGACAACAGCAGGCCACTGTCCGAGTTCCGAGCGCAACGCCGAACCAACGCGCCCTCCGACGCTCGAGGCATTCGCACCGAGACGGTCATCCAACTGCAGCCCAATGACGAGCCCGTCCGTTGCCGCCGACCGCGGCCACGTCTTTGTGCGGTTCACCCGAGACCATGCAAACAGCGCAAGCATCGACGCAGCCACCGGCGCAGACCATGCGATCAGTCCCACGAACGACCGTCGAGGGCGTACGCGTGACGATGCGCTCGTTGCGTGCGCGGGATGCCGGGCTGAGCGACCGTGTGCAGCATGGTGCAGCGGACCAGTCACGAATTCATCGGTTGCCAGGACGCCGAGTGCGACCAAAAATGCATCGATGCTTCGGAATCGATCAGCAGGCATGGGGCTGAGCGCGCGCATCAGCGCAGCCTCAACAGCGTCAGGCGTCGCCGGACGATGCGCGCTGACGGCGGCATGTTGTCCGCTGATACGCAACAACCGCAGCCCTTCGACCGTGGTGGCAACGTGTGGGCGCACGCCAGCCAGCATTTCATACAACACGCACGCCAGCGCGTATTGATCGCTTCGGGCATCCAGCGTCTTCTCAGCGCACAGCTGTTCGGGACTCATGTACAGCACCGTCCCCACGACAACGCCGGTCGACGTCAGTCCCCTGATCGCCGTATCTTGCGTGATGCGTGCGATCCCGAAGTCGGCAAGGATTGCGCCGTCCGCACCCAACAAAATGTTCTCGGGCTTCACGTCGCGGTGTATGACGCCGTGAGCATGGGCATGGGCGAGCGCGATCCCGACTTGCCGAGTGAGCGCCAGCGCTTCACCGACCGGTAGTTGCCGTTCGGCAGCAAGCCGGTCGGCAAGCGTTCTGTTCGTGGCAAGTTCCATCACCACATACGGGCGACCCGCGAACTCCCCCGTATCATACACATGGAGGATGTGTTCATGCTCCAGACGTGCTGTCAGCTCGATCTCCTGTTGAAATCGAGCGCGGAGCTCGTCCGACAGCGCGTCGGAACGCAGCAGCTTAATCGCAACATCTCGTCGAATCGTGCGATCATGCGCGCGATACACCACGGCGTGGCCGCCGCGACCAAGCTCTTCGACCACCTCGTATCGGTCTGTCAGTGCGAAGGGCAGTTTCTCCGTCATGCGCTCCGACGGGACTGAAAGGAGCCCCCTGCGCAAACAGACCTGTTCAGCGCGAGATCGCGAAACCCCGACAGTGTCGGCACGGTTGCTACTCGAACGCCCGTCAGATCAATCATTACGTTGGTACGGCGCTGGCGTGTGATGGGATGCCGCCCGCCCGGATCGCCCGCGACGGAAAGAGGGAATGAAGTCACGGCCTCAAGTTGTGGGCGCAGACGCTGAAACGCGAGCGGGTTGCAAGGGAAAGAAGCTCCCCGCGCGCTCTGTCCCGTGGCCGATCACATACTCCCTACTGCACTTGAGTACTTCGTACTGCGTGCAGAAGTACTCAGTACTGCGGGTCAGTACTCAAGTACTCCCTACTCAGTGGCGCTGATCGTGGGCAGTAGCGAACTTGTGTCAATGCCAGAATCGCCTGCCCCCGACTTGCAAGGGCGCCTGGCCGCCGCTTTGGCCGGGCAGTATCGCATCGACAGCTTGCTCGGCCAGGGGGGGCATGGGCAGCGTGTTCCTTGCGCTTACGAATCGCTGGATCGTCCCGTTGCGATCAACGTCATTGCGCCGGAAGTTGTCGGCAGCGCCGACGTCCTCGAGCGGTTCATTCTGGAATCGCGCACCGTTGCGCGCTTGCGCCACCCCAACATCGTGGCCGTCTACGCCGCCGGCGAGACGACGGGCCTGCTCTGGTTCGCGATAAAATTCGTCCCTGGGGCGAGTCTCCGAAACTGGCTCACGCGTGAGGGTCGACTGGACGAAACCACTGCGCTGGCGGTGCTGCACGACATGGAGATGGCGATGGATCACGCCCACCAACAGGGGTTGGTGCATCGCGACGTGAAGCCGGAAAACGTGCTGCTCGACCGGGAGAGTGGGCGCGCGATGCTTACCGACTTTGGCGTGGCGCGCGGCCTCGAGCTTCCACCTCGCGTACTCGCATCTGGTGGACATGTACAACAGGGCCGCGATTCCGCGCTCGTTGCTGGTGCTCAAGGGCGATACCATTCTGCCCGGCCGGCCGGCGGAGTATGAAGCGCGTGTGGGTTCTGCCGCCGAGGTCGAAGCGCTGCGCTCCGCCGCCAGCGTGAAGGCGCGTGGCCCGTGCCATGCTGCTTGAGCGCCCCGGTGACCCCCGGCGCGCCGTCGAACTTCTGGAGGCCATCGATCCCAACCGGTTTCCGATCACCGAGACGGTAGACCACACGCTCGCCGTGTACGCACGGCAGTTCGCGTTTCGCGGACGGCTTTACGAAAAGCTCGGCGAGCGGGACAAGGCGATCGCCGCCTACGAACGGTTCGCGGCCATCTGGGCGAATGCCGATGCCGTGTTGCAGCCGGACGTCCGGGCGGCGAGAGCAGCGATCGCACGGCTGAGGGAGGGTGAGGAGTAGGGAGTAAGGAGTACGGAGTAGGCAGTACTGAACGGCAGTACTGAGTACTTTTCCCGCAGTACTCAGTACTTTTCCCGCAGTACTGAGTAGTTGAACAGCAGTACTGAGTAGTTGAACAGCAGTACTGAGTAGTTGAACAGCAGTACTGAGTAGTTGAACAGCAGTACTGAGTGTTGAACAGCAGTACTGAGTAGTTGAACAGCTAGGAAGTAGCTGAACAGCAGTAGGCAGATGTGCCCGCGGGGAGGGAACGACGCATCGCGCTGTTCCCGTCGCCCTTCACATACTCCCTACTGCCGGTAAATACTTTGTACTGATTGCAAAAGTACCGAGTACTGCAGGTCCGTACTCCCGACTCCGTACTCCCTACTCCCGACTCTCTCCCCCCCATGGTCCA
>Ga0209591_10000930_pt1 | contig 37707 bp, 34 predicted proteins | sample MAT01_FD_187207 | JGI IMG/M metagenome (GOLD analysis project Ga0209591, IMG submission 187207) | Freshwater microbial communities from Lake Fryxell liftoff mats and glacier meltwater in Antarctica - MAT-01 (SPAdes) (version 2) | ecosystem: Environmental > Aquatic > Freshwater > Ice > Liftoff... | reverse complement strand
GAGGCGCCCGGAGGGCAAGGCGACGGTGAGGACCGCAGGGGAGCATCCTCGACGGATGTGACCCGAGGACCGGAACCGGCAACGCAGCCAGCCGGGATGGATCGGCCGCGAGAACGGTCGACTTGTACATTCGCGGGCCCTTACTCTCACTTCAAGGCGAGCGTGGTCTCGCCCTTGACGTCGAGATACGGCGTGAGCCGCTTCATCGTCTTGTAGCCGAAGCCCTTCACCTTGCGCAGGTCGGCGACCCGCTTGAACGGCCCGTGCTTGCCGCGGAACGCGACGATGAGCCCGGCCTTGCTGGGCCCGACGCCCGGCAGGAGCATGAGCTGGTCGGCGGTGGCGTTGTTGAGGTTGGCCTTCCCGGCCACCTCCTGCTTGCCGCGCGGCGCGCCCTCGGCGGGCAGCTCCTCGGCGACGGCAGCGGCGGCAGCCAGCGACGGACGCGGCCCGGCGTTGGCCCGGTGCGGCTGCATGAACCAGATGGCGCACGCCGCGACGACGGTGGTGAGGACGGTGGCCCAGCGCGGACGGCGGTGAGCGTCGAAGGTGGGCGCGGTGGTGATGGTGGTGCTCGAGTCGTTCATGGTCGTTGCCTCTCGCGTCCGGCCGAGCCGGACGATGGTTTCGTGACGTGGATGGATGGAGTCGCGGTCGATGGTCAGAAGGGGATCTCGGCGAGCGCGCGCTGCGGCGAGCCCGGACCGGCGCCGTCGTCGTCGTCACGCCGCTTGCGCGGCGTGAAGTCGGCCTCGTCCATCTCGCGCAGCTGGAACTTGTTGTTCACCGGGATCGCGTCGAGATACACGTTCACCGACTGGTCCTTGTTGGCGTAGCCGGTGCCGACGCGCATCCAGAACGTCCCGCCGTCCTTGCGCTCGACGGGGGACAGGATCTTGTACATGCGGCCGCGGTTCGCCGAGTCACTCGTAGCTCCGTTCATGGCGTTCATTTGGTCTGCTCCTGGTTGGGTTGCCACGCAGCCCATTTCAAGGCGCGTGCCGCACCCAACCCCGCGATCCCGCGTGCGACTCGTCCGAAACCCGGACAAGCTCGTCCGGTATCCGGACGACGTCCGAATTCCGGCCACCCACCCGGGTGCCTGAATCCGCTCCGCGACGGCCGCGGGTCAGCGCGCGGGCTGCAAGCCGGCCTGCACGGTAGCCAGGCCGTCGACCGGCACCACGATGGTGCGCCGCTCGATCGTAGGCGCCGACCACACCGGCCCGTCGGGCCCGACCGAGGTCACCAGCGGCGGGGACCAGATGACCAGCGTGTGCGGACCGGCCGGCACGCGATCGAGCGCGAAGCGGCCCCGCTCGTCGGTGAGCTCGTAGTACGGGTGGGCCTCGCCGAAGACCCAGGCCGGCGCGCCGCCGACGAGGTCGATCGACATCACGCCGGGGCGGGCCAGCGGCAGCTCGAGGCGACCGCCGGGATCGAGCTCGAGGAGCTCGCGTCCGCCGGCGGTGATGGCGAGCCGGCTGAGCTGGGGCGCGGCGCTTTCGACGACGACGCCGGCCGGCAGCGGACCGACGACCTGCACGGCGGGCGCGAGGCCGCACGCGGTCGCGGTGAGGACGCCGCCGGTCCGCCCGTCCATCGCGCGACCGGCGGTGACCTTGTCGAGGTACACGACGGCGCCCACGACCGGCGCGCCGGCCCGGGCGGTGCGGGCCAGTCGGCAGTCGGCCGGCCACGCCACGCCAGCGTCGGCGTTCCACGCCACGCTGCCTTCGATGGCGCCCAGGTTGCCGCCGCTGCGCGGGTCATAGGGCGGCGGCTCGACGCGGTGCTGGCGGGTCGCGTAGCCGAGCCCGCCGCCGTACCCGAAGCCGGCATAGCCGAAGCCGCCGTACCCGAAACTGCCGTAGCCGTAGGACGCGAGCGGGTCGTAGTCGTAGGTCCGCTGGTAGCGCTCGTCGCCGAGGACCGGGCCGGCCTCGTCGTCACCGGCGCCGTCGTAGACCAGCTGGACCGAGCTGCGGGCCAGCACGCCGACGCCGTCGTCCCACGCGCCGCCGGCCCGGGCCAGCGGCGCGCTGCCGCGGGGGCCGCACGAGAGCAGCAGCACTGCCAACGACCAGGACGCGCGCACGCCGCACAGCATGCAACGGCGACCGCGCCGATTCAACCGGGCCCGTCGAGCGACGCGAAGTAGTTCGTCACCAGGTTGGCGACGAGCATGAGCAAGACCCGGCCGTCGCCGGTCGAGATCGACGTGGCGAACGACAGCCGGCGCCCGGTGCGCACGATCGACAGACCCTTGAGGGCGTTGAGCACGCCGGCGCGCCCGAGGCCGATGCGGGTGAGCGTGTCGCCGAGCAGCTCGGTGCGCAGCTGGGCGATCGTCGCGGCCGCGCTGATCGCAGCGGCTTCGTCCGAGAACCGGACACTGCCGTTGACCAGGAAGCCATTGGCGGCGATCTCGAGCGTGATGGTGAGCCGGTCGGGGCCGGGCAAGCTGGCGCCGCCGACCGGCAGCGGCACCACGGCCGGGAACCTGCCGCCGACGGTGACCATCAGCGCCGGGCCGGTGGGGTTGCCCGACTGGTCCTCGATGGAGCCGACCGCGCCGAGCCAGGGCGGCAGCACCGCGGCCGACGCATCGACGTCGAGCTCGCCGGTCCGAGCCGCCAGCAGCCCGCCGAGGTCGCTGGGATGGGCCAGCGTGGTCCACCCGGCCCGCCACTGCAGGAACACCCGGCGATCGCCGGCGAAGACCCGGGGCGAGCGGGCGCGCCGGCCCAGCGCGCCGCCGACGACCGCCGACCACACCACCGGCGCGTCGGTGGCGTCGAGCAGATCCCGCAGCGCGGGAGGCGCGACCTTGGCCCGGACCACCAGCGTGGTCGCGGTGGCGTCGCGCGGCTGGGGCGACGAGATCGCCAGGGTCTCGAAGCTGTCGGTGAGCTTCACGTCGGCGCCGCCGACCAGCGACCGATAGTCGGGCATCGGCGCGAAGATGGCGTCGACCTGGGGCGCCCACTCGGTGTCGCGGAGGCGGTCGAGGCGGATGAGCACGCTCACGACGTGGCCGCTGGGGAAGAAGGTGCGCAGATCGGCGGCGGTGCCAGCCGACGGGTGGGCCTTGCTCGAGCCGCTGGGATCGGCGCCGCCGGTCGCGATCACGCCGCCGTCGACGCCCGCCGCGACGCCGCCATCCGACGGCGTGCCGCCGCCCATCGCGACGGCGCCGCCGTCCCCCGCGCCCCCGCCCGACTCGACCCCGCCGTCGGCCGCCTCGCCCGCCGCCGCGACCGCCGCGCCGCCCTCCGCGCCGCCATCCGCGCCGCCATCCGCGCCGCCATCCGCGCCGCCCTCGTCGGGACCGCCCGCATCGGCCGCGAGCGCGAGCAGCTCGCCGGCATCGACCCCGGCATCGACACGCGCGATCTTCTTGCGGCCGGCGTCGAGCTCGACCAGCTCGGGCGCGTCGACGCCGGCGTCGAGCCCGAGGCCGGCCGCTGCCAGCGGCGGCGGGGCCGGCATCGCGAGCTGATCCTCGACGGGCGGCGCCGGCGCGGGGGTCGCGGTGGCGGGGCGCTCCTGCTCGGGCGGCAGCGCCTGGGCCTTGGGCGGCGGTGGCGCGGTGTCGAGGTCGATCGCGAAGGCCGGGCGGCGCTCGGGCCGCGGCGGCGGCGAGCTGCACTGCAGCCCGACCAGCCCGAGGACATGCACGGCGACCGAGGCCACGATGGCGGCGCGCGCCAGGCGGCGGTGGTCTGTTGGCGCGGGCGGTTCCACGAAGCCTCGCCCCGGCAGTAGCATCAGGGGATGAGCGAGTCCAGCGACCGCCCGCTCGCCTCCGACGAGGCCGCGTACGTCGAGGCCGCGCGCGCGACCGCGTTCACGCTCTACCAGGGCGTGCGGGTCGCGCACCGCAGCTGCGGCATCGCGATCGCCGAGACCTTCGGCCTGGCCACGCCGGCGTACCAGTCGCTGCGCCGCGGCGGCATCACCGGCGCCGGCACCTGCGGCGCGCTGCGGGCCGGCGAGCAGGTCCTCGGCGAGCTGCTCGGCGATCCCGATCCCAGCGGCCCGGTCACGCCGGCGCTGCGCGAGGCCGTGCGCTGGTACCAGGCTACCGCGCCGGCGCGCCTCGAGCGCGGCGACGCCCCCGACACCATCTGCAACAGCCTCGTGCGGCCGCTCGGCGACTTCATGGGACCACGCCGCAAGGCGTTCTGCACTAGCCTGGCCGCGACCGTCGCGGCGCTCACCGCCGAGGCGCTGTGTCGCTTCGGCTCGGCCCGCCCGCCGATCGTGGAGGTTCGCTGATGGCTCTCAAGAAGGACGCAGTCACCGCCGTCATCGCCGAGGCCGGCACGAAGATGAGCGATCCGAACTACTCGGCGGTGCTGGTCGGCGGCTTCGTGCAAGGCCAGCCCGCGATCACGCAGTTCGTCAGCGCGCACGATCAGGAGCTGGGTGGCGCCGACGCGATCGTCAACGTCATCTTCCACGCCGCGCTGATCGGCCTGTTTTACCAGCGCGGCAACGGCCGCTCGCCCCGCATCGCGTCGTTCGAGGATCTGACCGGGTGTCGGGCGGCGACACCATGACGCTCTTGTCGAGCGTGCAGCCCGACATCCACGGCTTCATCGAGGAGAACGTCGGGCACGCCGAGGCCCGCAAGCTGCTCGCGTTGATCGCGTTGGCCCTGGACCGGTGATGACGCTGTACCGGCGCGCGTTACCCGACGACGCGATCCCCTTCGCCTCCGACGAGGGCCGCGCGCTGTTCGGCGAGGCGCTGGCCGCGGGCGGGATGCGCGGCTACTTCGCGCTGGCCGAGCAGTACCACACCCAGTCGGACCCGGCGTTTTGCGGCCTGGGCTCGCTGGTGGTCGCGCTCAACGCGCTGGCGATCGATCCGGGCCGGCTGTGGAAGGGCCCGTGGCGGTGGTTCAGCGAGGAGCTGCTCGACTGCTGCATGCCGCTCGACGAGGTGCGGGCCCGAGGCGTCGACCTCGACACCCTGGCCTGCCTGGCCCGCTGCAACCGCGCCGAGGTGTCGCTCGAGCGGCCTGGGCCCGACGCTGGCGCCCTGCGGGCCGCGATCGCCCAAGCCTGCGCCGAGCCGGGCACGGTGATCGTCGCCGGCTACGATCGCAGCGTGCTGGGCCAGACCGGCGCCGGGCACTACTCGCCGATCGGCGGCTATCACGCGGCGCGCGATCGCGTGCTCATCCTCGACGTGGCCCGCTTCAAGTACCCGCCGCACTGGCTGGCGCTCGACCGACTCGACGCGGCGATGCGCTCGATCGATCCCAGCAACGGACGGCTGCGCGGCTGGGTGCGCCTGCGCCGGCGCGCCGATGCCGACGGGGTGAGCCTGTCGCTGGACTGCGCGGGCGTCTCGTGGCGCGGGCTGGCCGAGCGCCTGCGGAGCGCGCTCGACGCGTCGTGGCCGGCCGACACCACGCTGGCGGCGATCGTGGCCTCGCTGAGCGAGCTGGCGGGTCACTGCGTGCTGCGCAACCCCGACGCGCCCGATCATGCGGCGGCGGTCACGCGCGCGATCGACGCGCTGCACGCCACCGAGGCGTATCGCCTGGCCGGCACCGATGAGCTCGCCGCGCTGCTGCTCCTGTTCGCGCGCGAGGCGGCGCCGCCGCCGGGCCCGCTCGCCGACGGGTTGGCCCGCATCACCGCCGAGGCGATGGCGCATCCGGTGCTGGCCACCGAGCTCGACCAGCTGGCGGCGCAGTGCGCGGCGCTCCGGACCCTGGCGTTCGCGTCGTGATCCTGACGCAGCTGATGTCAGCCGGCGCCCATGCACATCACCGTCGAGCTCTCGATCGCGCCCGCGTCGTCGAGGTCGTACTGGATGGTCATGCTCGACGCATCGCAGCCCTCGTCGCGGTTGGTGTCGCACGACGGGTCGACCTTCGACGTGATGATGACGGTGCAGTGCGCGCTCTCGCAGCTGGCGTTGATGACGCCGCCCATCTGGGTGGCCCAGTCGCCGACCAGCACGCCCAGGTTGGCAGCGTCGCCCGCGCACTCCATGCCGTCGTGGCCCAGCGGCAGCGACAGCGACGACGCCTTGAGGTGCTCCCACACCGCGGTGTCGCCCAAGACGGTGCCGGGAGCGGCCATGCGGCCGTTGCCGGGCTCGGTCGGAACCGGCTCGGTGGTGGTGGTCGCGGGCTTGGACTTGCCGCCGCACGCGGCGAGCGCGACGGCGACGGCGAGGATGGTGAGACGCTTCATGAGGGCGATGTAACGCATCGACGGTGCGATGTCTTGCGCGCGGAGGCGTGTTACGAACGGCGCAATGGCGAACCCGACCGCAACCTTCGAGACCTCCCTGGGCAGCTTCACCGCCGAGATCTTTCTCGACCAGATGCCCATCACCGCCGCCAACTTCATCAAGATCGCGAAGAGCGGCTTCTACAACGGCCTGCACTTCCACCGCATCATCAACAACTTCATGATCCAGTTCGGGTGTGAGCACTCGAAGGATCCCAGCAGCCCACGCGCCGGCACCGGCAACTCGCCGTTCGGCCGCATCCCCGACGAGCACCCGGCGATGCAGAAGATCTCGAACGAGCCGGGCACGCTGTCGATGGCGAACAGCGGCCCCAACTCGGGCGGCGCGCAGTTCTTCATCAACACCAAGCACAACTCGTATCTCGACTTCTTCAGCGCCGGTGAGTCCAAGCACCCGGTCTTCGGCAAGGTCACCGCGGGCCTCGACGTCGTGAAGCAGATCGAGACCACGGCCACCGACCCGCGCGACCGTCCGCGCACGCCGGTGAAGATGCTCTCGGTCACCGTCAGCGAGTAAGGCGCTCAGCGCGCGATGGGCTCGACCCAGACCCCGCCTTTGGGGCGGAGGGTGAGCAGCGGCTCGAGGGCGATCGGGGCGGGCTGGGCCAGGCGAAAATGGAAGCGCTGCGCGAACGTGGCCAGGATGAGCTGGGCCTCGGCGAGCGCGAAGTGGTTGCCGATACAGACCCGCGGCCCGGCGCCAAACGGCAGGTAGCCGGGGCGGCGGGTGCGGCGATCGCCGCCGAGAAAACGGCTGGGGTCGAACCGCAGCGGGTCGGGGAAGTACTTGGCGCGGCGCTGCATCGCGATGACCGACACCATGAACAGATCGCCCGGCACGTAGGCGCGGCCCCCGATGGTGACGGGACGGTCGACGGCGCGCACGACGGCGTGGGCCGGTGGCCACAGCCGCAGCGTCTCCTCGAGGATCGCCATCGTCACGGGCAGCTGGGGCAGGTCGGCGTAGGTGGGCGGCCGGCCCGCCAGCACCTCGTCGAGCTCGGTCGACAGCTGCGCGCGCGCGTCGGGATTGGTGGCGAGCGCGTAGAACGTCCAGGCCAGCAGGTTCGCGGTCGTCTCGTGACCGGCCAGCATGAGCGTCATGATCTCGTCGCGGAGCTGGCGATCGCTGAAGCCACCCTCGTCGTCGCGGGCGTCGAGGAGGATCGACAGCACGTCGCCACGATCGTCGCCAGCGGCGGCGCGCCGGTCGGCGATGATGCGCAGCACGATCTGATCGAGCGTGGCGATCGCGGCCAGGCCGCGGCGGGTGCGCGGGAGCGGCCACGACGGCGGCACCGGCGACAGCACCGCGCGGGTCACGAACTCCATCGCGACGGTGAGCGCGTCGCCGACGGCGCGGGCCTCGCCGGCGAGGTCGGCGTCAAACAGCGTGCGCCCGACGATGTCGAGCGTGGTCGCGTTCATGACCTCGGCGAGATCCACCATGTGCGCGGGGCGAAGCCGCGCCGCGTGCGCGGCCGCGCGCTCGGCCATGACCGCCCCGTAGCCGGCCATGCGCTTGGGCGTGAACGCCGGCGCCAGCAGCTTGCGCGATCGCCGATGAAATTCCTTCTCCGCGGTGAGCAGCCCCTCGCCGAGGAGCGGCTTGGCCACCACCGCCAACCCAGGCCCCTTGTTGAAGGCGTCGGCCTGCTCGACCAGCACCTCGTGGGCCAGCTCGTGATCGGTGATGACGTACAGCGATCGCCACCCCAGCTTCACCTTGATGAGCCCGTGCTCGGCGACCCGGAACTGAAACCCCAGCCGATCGCGCCGGAAGTCCAAGAAGTTCCCCAGCAGGGGCAAGCCCGGCACCACGTACGCCTCGAGTGAGCTCATGCCCGACAGTATGCCCGCCCCGGCCGCGCACGGGTGACCAGGGCTGGCCCGGCTGCCAGCGGGCACCGGGTCAGTGGTTCAGCACGGGCCAGATCGAGTTCAGCTTCTTGTTGGCACCCTTGTAGTTGCCGTCGACGAAGAGCTCGGTGGCGCTGGCCAGGAGATCGGAGACTTGCTTGGTGTCGCCGTCGGAGAGCGACTTGCGCTTGGCGACGGCGGACATGCGGGCGCTCTTGGCCTGGACGAACTCGCGGTCCACGGTCATGGCGGCGATCTGCTTGTAGAGCTGTGTGGCGGTGACGAAGGCGGTGCCGACGTCGTTCTCCTTGAGGCCGTCGCCAGTGTCCTTGTAGAGCTCGCGCAGGCCGCCGTTGAGATCGTCGACGAGGATGCCCTTGTCGCTCATGAGCGCCTTGGCCTTGCCAAAGACGCTCTCGACCTCTTGCCGCGTGTGCTTGCCGGCCTTGGGGTCGGTGGTCTGGATGATCGTCGTCGTCCCGCCGCCGCTGCAGGTCTCCTTCTCGCGCAACGCCTGGTCGCGCTCGCGGATCGCCAGCGCCGCCTCGCGCTGGGCCACCCGGTCTTCGCGCGTCCCCAGCCCCTTCTCGCGCGAGCCGACGCCGGCCTCGCGCACCGCGATCTGCGCCGTCGCGTCGGCGCCGCCCTGGGCCGCCGCCAGCAGCGTCTTGCGCTCGTCCATGAGCTGCTCGACGATGTCCGACTCCTGCGTCGAGAGCGCCTGCTCCTGGCTGCGCAGCTCCTCGACCCGCTGGTCGACCTCGGCAGTGTCGCCACCGGCCTGGGCGATCTTGTTGCGCTCGTCGGCCAGCTTGGCCTTCTGCTCGGCCAGCGACGCCCGGCTCTTCATGAGCGCGTCGCGCCGCGCGATGAGCTGGGCCTCGGCCGCGGCGTTGTCGACCGCGACCGCCGCGGACGGCTGGTCTTTGCCCTTGCAGGCGGCGAGCGAGCCGGTGAGCGGGACGGCGAGCGAGAGACACAGCGACAAGGCAACCCAGCGCATAGACCTCGAGTGTATCCGCGCGCGCCAGCCGTGCGCGCACTAACGCGATGCGTTATCGTCGTTGTGATGCCTGGGCTGTACCTGCCGTCTACTGAACGCGACGCTTGCGGCGTGGGGTTCGTCGCCCACGTGAAGGGCGAGAAGTCGCGCGGCATCGTCGAGGATGCCCTCGCGGTGCTCGGTCGACTGGCCCACCGCGGCGCCTGCGGCGCCGATCCTGACACCGGCGATGGCGCCGGGATCACGCTCCAGCTCGCGCACCGCTTCTTCAAGGCCGAAGCCCTGCGCCTCGGCTTCGACCTGCCGCGCCGTCGTCGCTACGGCATCGGTCAGGTGTTCCTGCCGGCCGACGCCGGGGCCCGCGCCGCGTGCGAGCGCGTCCTCGAGGAGGCCGTCGTCGAGGAGGGCCACCGGGTCCTGGGGTGGCGTGACGTCCCCCATCGCCCCGAGGCGGTCGGGGTCACCGCGCGCAACGTCATGCCGGTGTTCCGCCAGCTCTACGTCGGGCTGCGCCGGGTCCCGCCCTCGGCCTACGAGCGCACGCTGTACGTCATCCGCAAGCTCGCCGAGAACCGCGTGCGCGAGGGCGCGCTCGATCCCAGCGGCACGTTCCACGTCGTCTCGCTGTCGACGGAGACCATCGTCTACAAGGGCCTGCTGCTGCCCCACCAGCTCGCCGCGTTCTATCCCGACCTGTCGGCGCCGACGATGGTGTCGGCGATCGCGGTCGTCCACTCGCGCTTCTCGACGAACACGTTCCCGACCTGGGACCTCGCCCAGCCGTTTCGCTACGTCGCGCACAACGGCGAGATCAACACGCTGCGCGGCAACGTCGGCTGGATCGACGCCCGTCGCAGCCAGCTGCGCTCGGCCAAGTTCCGCGGCGGCCTCGAGCGACTGGCGCCGATCATCGTCCCCGACAAGAGCGACTCGGCGCAGTTCGACAACCTGCTCGAGCTGCTGACGCTGGGCGGGCGCTCGCTGCCCCACGCGATCATGATGATGATCCCCGAGGCCTGGGAGGGCAACCTCGCGATGGACGAGGAGCGCAAGAGCTTCTATCGCTACGCCGCGTCGCTGGTGGAGCCGTGGGACGGTCCGGCCGCCATCGTCTTCACCGACGGCTCGCTGGTCGGCGCCACCCTCGACCGCAACGGCCTGCGCCCGGCCCGCTGGTGGCAGACCTCCGACGATCGCGTGATCCTGGCGTCGGAGTCTGGCGTGCTCGACCTGCCCGCCGACAAGATCGTCGCCAAGGGTCGGCTCCAGCCCGGCCGCATGTTCGTCGTCGACACCAGCGAAGGCCGCATCGTCGCCGACGACGAGATCAAGCGCGACGTCGCCGGCCGCTTCCCCTACGGCAAGTGGCTCGACAAGAACGTCTTCGAGATGGACGAGCTCGACGCCGCGCCGCCGGCGCCGGCGATCGGTGGCGACGAGCTGCATCGTCAGCTGCGCGGGTTCGGGTACTCCGACGAGGACGTCGGGCTGCTGATCGCGCCGATGGCCGACACCGGCAAGGAGCCCACCGGCTCGATGGGCACCGACACCCCGCTCGCCGTGCTGTCGCGCGAGGCGCCGACCTTGCCGCAGTACTTCCACCAGCTGTTCGCGCAGGTCACCAACCCGCCGATCGATCCGATCCGGGAAGCGCTGGTGATGACGCTCGAGACCAACATCGGCCCCGACGGCAACACCTTCGACGAGACCCCCGAGAGCTGCCACCAGATCCGCCTGCCCGGGCCGTTCCTCGACAACACCCAGCTCGCGCAGATCGCCGCGATCGGCGAGGGCGCGTTCGAGACCCGCCGCCTGTCGACCTTGTTCGCGGTCGCCGACGGACCGTCCGGTTTGCGGACAGCCCTCGACCGCCTGTGCGCCGCCGCCAGCGCCGCGATCGAGGACGGCTGCAACGTGCTCATCCTGTCGGACCGCGGCGTCGACGCCAAGCGGGCGCCGCTGCCGGCCCTGCTCGCGCTGGGCGCGGTGCAGCAGCACCTGGTCGCCACCGGCACCCGCATGGAGGCCGGGCTCCTGGTCGAGACCGGCGACGCCCGCGAGGTCCACGACCTCGCCGTGCTGATCGGCTACGGCGCCGCCGCGGTGAACCCCTACCTCGCCCTCGACGCGGTGGCCGAGCTGGTCGAGCGCGGCGACGTCCGCGGCCCGACCGCCGACGCGATCGCGCGCTACCTGCACGCCTGCGACGACGGCCTGCTCAAGATCATGTCGAAGATGGGCATCTCGACGGTGCAGAGCTACCGCGGCGCCCAGATCTTCGAGGCGCTGGGGCTGGCCGACGAGGTCATCGCGCGCGGGTTCGCCGGCACGCCGTCGCGCCTCGGCGGCCTCGATCTGGCCGCGCTCGCGGTCGAGGCGCTCGACCGCCACGACCGCGGCTTCGGACGCCAAGCCATCGCGATCACCGACGAGCTGCCGGTCGGCGGCCGCTACCAGTGGCGCCGCCGTGGCGAGCGTCACGCCTGGAATCCCGCCTCGATCGCCGCGCTGCAAGACGCCGTCGAGCGCGACGACCGCGTCCGCTTCGGCGAGTACCAGCGTCTGTGCGACGAGCCCGACGACGCGCTGGTGCTGCGCGACCTGCTGCAGGTGGTGCCCGGCACCGCGATCGGGCTCGACGAGGTCGAGCCGGTCAGCGCGATCGTGAAGCGCTTCGTCACCGGCGCGATGTCGTTCGGGTCGATCAGCGCCGAGGCCCACGAGACGCTCGCGATCGCGATGAACCGGCTGGGCGCGCGCTCCAACTCGGGCGAGGGTGGCGAGGAGCCTCACCGCTTCGAGCCCGAGGCCGACGGCACCTGGCGCCGCAGCGCCGTGAAGCAGATCGCGTCCGGCCGATTCGGCGTCACGACCCATTATCTGGTCAACGCGGATGATCTGCAGATCAAGATCGCGCAGGGCGCCAAGCCAGGCGAAGGTGGTCAATTGCCCGGCCCCAAGGTCGACGAGCGCATCGCCAAGGTGCGCTGCTCGACGCCGGGGGTGTCGCTGATCTCGCCGCCGCCGCACCACGACATCTACTCGATCGAGGATCTGGCCCAGTTGATCTACGATCTGACGGCCGTGCATCCGCGGGCGCGGGTCTCGGTGAAGCTGGTCAGTGAGGTCGGCGTCGGCACCATCGCGGCCGGCGTCGCCAAGGCCCGGGCCGGCGCCATCGTCATCGCCGGCTACGAGGGCGGCACCGGCGCCTCGCCGCTGTCGAGCCTGCGCCACGCCGGCATCCCGTGGGAGCTCGGCCTGGCCGAGGCCCATCAGGTGCTGGTGCTCCACCAGCTGCGGGGTCGCGTCCGCCTGCAGGTCGACGGCGGCCTGCGCACCGCGCGCGACGTGATCGTCGCGACCCTGCTGGGCGCCGAGGAGTACGGCCTGGCCACCGCGTCGCTGATCGCGACGGGCTGCGTGATGCTGCGCAAGTGCCACCTCAACACCTGCTCGGTCGGCATCGCGACCCAGGACCCGGTGCTGCGGGCGCGCTACCGGGGCAAGCCCGAGCAGGTCGTGGCGTTCTTCACGATGATCGCCGAGGAAGTGCGCGTGCTCATGGCCGCGCTGGGCGCCCGCTCGCTCGACGAGCTGGTCGGGCGCACCGAGCTCCTGGCGCCCCGCGCCGACCGCACCGGCAAGGCGGCGTCGATCGATCTGACGCGGCTGCTCCACAAGCCCGCGGGCGTCGCGCGCTTCGTCGCGGCCGAGCCGTGGAGCGTCGCCGACCATCTCGACCACGCGATCATGGCCGCGGCCGGCGACGCGCTCGACGGTGGCAAGGCCGCGCTGGTCACGCTGCCCATCGACAACACCCGGCGCGCGGTCGGCACCCTCCTGTCAGGCGAGATCGCGCGCCGCCATGGTGCGCGCGGCCTGCCCGACGGCACGCTGCGGGTCAAGCTCACCGGCTCGGCCGGCCAGAGCTTCGGCGCATTCCTGGCGCCCGGCGTCGAGCTGTCCCTCGAGGGCGACGCCAATGACTACGTCGGCAAGGGCCTGTCGGGCGGGCGGATCGCGGTGTTCCCGCCCCGCGACGCCCGCTTCGCCGCCGAGGACAACGCGCTGCTCGGCAACACCGTGCTCTACGGCGCGACCTCGGGTGAGCTGTTCGCCGCCGGTCAGGCCGGTGAGCGGTTCGCGGTGCGCAACAGCGGCGCCCGCGCGGTCGTCGAGGGGGTCGGCGACCACGGCTGCGAGTACATGACCGGCGGCGTCGTCGTCGTGCTGGGCGCCACCGGACGCAACTTCGCGGCCGGCATGAGCGGCGGCACCGCGTACGTGTTCGACAAGGACCAGCGCTTCGCCGCCAAGGTCAACCGCGAGCTGGTCGAGCTCGAGTCACTCGTCGACGAGAGCGACCTGTGGCTGGTCCTCGGCCTGGTCGAGGATCACGTGCGACTCACCGGCAGCGCGGTCGGCCGACGCATCCTCGACAACTGGGAGCTGATGGTCGCGCGCTTCGTGAAGGTGATGCCCGTCGAGTACCGGCGGGTCTTGCAGGCGCGCCGCGCCGCCGCCCGCCCGCGCGCGACGATCCTGCCGATGGCGGTGAGCTGATGGGCAAGCCCACCGGGTTCGTCGAGTGGCCGCGGGTGGCCGCGCCCCGTCGCGAGAGAGAGGCGCGCGTCGCCGACTGGCGCGAGGTCGAGGGCCACCACGACGCCGCCACGCTCGCCCAGCAGGCCGGCCGCTGTATGGACTGCGGCGTGCCGTTCTGCATGCAGGGTTGTCCGCTCGGCAATCCGATCCCCGACTTCAACGATCGGGTGTGGCGCGACCAGTGGCAGACCGCGTGGCGTCGCCTCGACGCGACCAACAACTTCCCCGAGCTGACCGGTCGGCTGTGCCCGGCGCCGTGCGAGGCGGCGTGCGTGCTTGCCCTCGACGGCGCGCCGGTGACCATCGAGCACCTCGAGAAGGAGCTCGCCGAGCGGGCCTGGCGCGAGGGCTGGGTCGAGCCGCAGCCGGCCAGCGCGCGCCTGCGCACCGGCAAGCGGGTCGCGATCGTCGGCTCGGGACCGGCCGGCCTGGCCTGCGCGCAGCAGCTCGCGCGCGCCGGCCACCTCGCGATCGTGTACGAGGCCGCCGACCGCGCCGGCGGGCTGCTGCGCTACGGGATCCCCGACTTCAAGCTCGAGAAGACCGTGATCGATCGCCGGCTCGCCCAGCTGGTGGCCGAGGGCGTCGAGCTGCGCTGCGGCGTGCGGGTCGGCACCGAGCCGACCTGGGATCGCCTGCGCGCCGAGCACGACGCGGTGGTGATCGCGATCGGCGCGGGCCGGCCCCGCGAGCTCGAGGTGCCGGGCCGCGACCTCGACGGCGTGATGCTGGCGATGGAGTTCCTCGAGGACGGCAACCGCGCGGTCGCCACCGGCGGCGCGGCCCGCCACGACGTGCGCGGTCAGCGCGTCATCATCCTGGGCGGCGGCGACACCGGCTCGGATTGCCTGGGCACCTCGCTGCGCCAGGGCGCGGCGTCGGTCGCGCAGCTCGAGCTCATGCCGCAGCCGCCGACAGTGCGCGGCGCCGGCAACCCGTGGCCGACCTGGCCGCTGGTGTTGCGCACCTCGTCGTCGCAGGAGGAAGGCGGCGAGCGCGGCTTCGCGCTGCGGACCACCGGGCTGGTCGGCGCGGACCGACGGCTCACCGCGCTGGTGGCCGAGCGGCTCGACCCGGCGCTCCAGCCGACCGGCGAGCAGGTCGAGCTGCCCTGCGACCGGCTGATCCTCGCGCTGGGCTTCGTCGGCCCGGTGACGGGCGATCTGGTCGGGCAGCTCGGCATCACCTTGGACGGCCGAGGCAACGTCGCGATCGATCGCACCTCGGCGACGAGCGCGCCCGGCGTGTTCGCGTGCGGCGACGCCCACAAGGGCGCCAGCCTGATCGTCTGGGCGATCGCGCTCGGGCGCGAGACCGCGCGCCACGTCGACGGCTTCCTGCGCGGCGGCCCGTCGTGGCTGCCGGCCCGCGGCGTCGACCAGCCGTTCTGACCGGGTCAGGGCGTGCAGTTGCACGCGGTCTTCGCGTGCACCACGAACCAGACCGCGACCGGCTGGGCGTCGGTGTTGCACGAGATGTTGCCACCCTGAAACGAGGTCGGTATGCCGCCGCCGCCGCCGTTGCGCGTGCAGTGCGCGATCGGGGCGCCGAGCTGCTGGTGGCCGAGCATCGCGTTGGCCGACGTGCGAACCGCGAGGAAGACCGCGGGCGCGCGGGCGCACAGCTCGAGGCCGATGAACGTGTACGTGTTGAGCCCGGGCGCGAGCACGCGCGACGCCGAGTCGAGCACGCGAACGTTGGGCTCGCCGTTTCCGTCCGGCGTGTACAGGCCGACCTGCACGGTCTCGGTCGAGGTGACCTCGCTGACGGCGTACATCTTGTCGATCTCGACGCAGGCCGGCAGCGCGACCGGGCCGTCGTGATCGACGTTGGGCGCCAGCCACGCGTGCAGTGACGGCACCGCGCGAGCCCGGGCATCGGCGACCGGCACCGGGAAGCCGGTGATGATCGTGAAGTCGACGGTCTCGGTCACCGTCGCGCTCGCGGCGACGCCGGTCGGGCTCGGCGTGAACGTCACCACCTTGGCGTCGAGGATCACGTCGTCGTCGCGCTCGGCGGTGAGGACGACCGGATGCGGCGAATTCCAGTCGGTGGCGTTGAACGCCAGCGACGCGGTCGACGCCATGATGCCGGCGGGCGCGGCGACCGTGACGGTGGTGTTCGCGACCGGCGCCGCCGACAGAGTCACGTTGACGGTCGCGCTGCCGGTCTCGGGCACGCGGACGTCGGTCGTCGACAGCACGACCTGTAGCACGTCGTCGTCGATCACGTGGACCGTCGTCGAGCGCGTCGCGGCGCCGGTGGCGAACGTGATCGTCGCGGTGTCGTCGGTGATGTTGGCGTCGGGCACGCCGGTCACCACGACCGTGATGCCGGTGTTCCAATTCGCGCCGTCGAGCACGAACGTGCTCCGATTCACTGTGGCGATCGTGGCGTCGCTGGTCATGACCGTGCCGTTTATCGGCGCGCTCGGCTGGGCGGTGAGCGTCACGACGAACGTCGTGGTGCCGCCCTCGGCGACAGTCCGCATCGACGGCGATACCGCCAGCTCAGTGACCGAGCGGTCGATGATCCTGACCGGCACCACCGTCGGCTGCGGCGCCGCGGCCCCGCTGAGCGTCGCCATCGTCAAGAGATCGAGGGTGTCGACGTCGGTGCTGGCGGTGACCGTGACGGTGCGCGGCGTGCTCCAAGTAGTGGCGTCGAACGGCAGCGACGACGGCATCAGCTGCAGCCGCGAGTCCCCGGCGGCGACCGCGACGCTGACCGAGCCCGACGGCACGAAGCCGAGGTTGACCGTGAACGTGGTCTGGGCCCCCTCGTCGACGTTGAGGCTGGTCGGCGTCGCGACCAGGGTCTGGCGATCGGCGTCGGCGATCGAGACGGTGACGCCGACGTTGGAGGGCGCGTCGGGCGTCGACAGCGTGATCGCGACGTTGTTGATGGCCAGGTCGTTGTCGGTGAGCGGCGTGATCGTGACCCGCTGATCGGTCGCGTAGTTGCCCGCGGTGAAGGTGAGCTGGGTGCGATCGAGGCTGATGCGGGTCGAGCCCAGCGTCGCCAGCACGACCACCGCGGAGGCCACGGGCTGGTACGCGAGGTGGACGTCGAGCGTGACTGGCGCGCCGCGCTCGGTGGCCGATAGCGAGGTCGCCGACACCACGATGGCCGGGATGTCGACGTCGGTGACCGCGACCGCGACCAACCGATCCTCGACGTTCGGCAAGCTGCCGCGCAGGGTGACGGTGACCGCCTCGTCGGCGTAGTCGGGATCGGGCACGCCGTTGATGGTGACCGGCTGCGCGGTCGCGGTCGTGAAGGTGAGGGTCGACGGCGACACCGTGACCGCCGGGTCCGACGAGGTGAGCTGCACCGTCATCGGGCTCGGCGGCGGCTGGGTCAGCGCGACGGAGAACCCCATCGAGGTGCCGCCCTCGCGGATCGTGAGCGTGGTCGTCGACGGCACGATGGCGAGCACGTCGTCGTCAGCGACCGCGACCGTGACCTCTGCGGAATTCATGCCCGGCGCGGCGACCGTCACCACGGCCGTACCCGACGCGATGTCGGGGTCGTCGACGCCGGTCACCGTCGCGCTCTGCACGGTCGACCAATTGGCGCTGGTGAACGTGAGCGACGGCGGCGCGACCGTGGCCACGCCAGGGGCCGACGAGCTCAGCGTCACCGTCGTCATCGTCGCCGGCGCGGCAGTCAGGCTGATCTGCAGCATCCCGGTGCGGCCCTCGGTGACGTCGAGCGCGGGCGGCGTGACGAACAGCGCGAGAACGTCGTTGTCGGTGATGGAGATCGGCACCATCGCGGCGGCGTATCCGGGTGCGCTGAAGACTATGACCTTGCGGCTGTCGGAGGCGTCGTCGTCCTCGACGGCGTCGATGAAGATCGCCTGCTCGGCGCTCCAGTTGGCGGGCGTGAACTCGAGCGAGGACGGCGTGAAAGCGAGGCCGCTGGCGGCACCGCCGGCCGAAACCGACACGGTGACCGCGGCGCTCGGGGGCATCGACAGCCGTACACCAGCGGCGGTGGCGCTGCCCTCCTGGACCGTGAGATCGGTCGGCGCCGCGAGGATGGTCCCGGTGCCGGGCGTGGCGTCGATGGCGTCGACCGCGTCGACCGCGTCGGCGCCACCGTCGCCGTCGGGGTTGAGGTAGCGCACGTCGTCGATGCGGCAGCCGACCAGGACCAGCGCTCCGATCGCCGCGACCACAAGCCCGCGCATCAGAAGCGCCCCACGACGGCCGCGCCCCGTGCGGTCGGCACGAACGCGATGTCGGCCTCGCGCACGCGCTTGCCACCGACGATCCACAGCACCGCGCCGGTCACGACCGCGACGCCTCCGGCACCGTACGCGACGTTCGAAAGGAGCGCGCGGTTGCGCGCCCGATCGAGCGTGGTGTTGGCCTCGTCGGCGCGCGTGCAGGTGATCGCGGGGCATATGCCGGCGGCCTCGTCCTCGAGCCCGCGCGCGTCGAGGCCGAGGGCGACTCCGCCGCCGATCGCGAGCACGCCGACCACACCGAAGCCGATCGCGGCCTTGCGCTTGCCCGACATGCCGGTGGCACCGGCCCGCGGACGCGGCGTGCGGTCGTTGGCGCCGACGGTCGGTCGCGCGGCCCGGGGCACCGCGACCAGCGCGGGCACGTCGACCGTGACGGCGCCGGCTTCTTCCGGCACGGTGATCTTGGTCTCCCACGCCTCGTACCCGTCGGCGCTGGCGCGGATGGCGTAGGTGCCGCCGTCGGTAGGTACCGCACGGCCCAACAGCGCGCCGTCGATCGCGGTCCCGTCGCGCGTGATGGCGAGCGCGTCGACCGGGCCGTGGACGACGATGGTCAGCTTCGACAATCGCGGCTCGAGCGCGCGCACCTTGCTGGTGGCGATCTGCGCCTTGCCGGGATCCTTTACGCGGGCCACCGCATCGACGTAGGCGGACCACGCCGAGGCGAGCTGATGGTTCTTCTCCCGGCAGTCGCCGAGCCGGATCAGCGTCCCGGCGCGCGGCTCGATGCGGTTCGACGCCTGGAAGGCGGCGCAGGCCTCGGCGAGGTTGCCCTCGCCCATCAGCTGGTCACCGTCGCGAAACAGCAACTCGGCTGCGGCGTTCTGCGCGCGGGCGTCGCCGCTCGCGAAGATGACTCCGCCGAGCGCGAGCACGGCGGCGATGGCGATGCGTGCGCGCACTGGTCAGTCGCCGCGATCCATGTCAGCAGCGCCGCGGGAACCGATCGAGCCGGCGGCCGCGCGCAGGCCCGGGACCTCGGCGGGCGACTTGGGGGCGGCGACTACGGCGGCCGGGGTGGGGACCGGCCGAGCCGGACGATGCGCGCGACCGCGCCGCGCCGGCTTGGCCAAGACGGGTGCAGTCGCGAGCGCTTCCGCCGCGATCTCGACTTCCGCCGCCACCGGCGTCGGCTCAGCTGCCACTTCGATCGGCGCAGGCACCGGGGTCGCGATCAGCAGCGGCGCGGGCTGCGGCGCCGCCTGCGGACGGATCGCCGCGGTCGGGGTGCGCCGGTCGGAGTGCTCCTCGGCCGAGACGCGCATTATGCCGGCACCGGCGGCCGCTGCGATCAGCAGGCCCCCGATCGCCATGAGCAACCGGCGCGGCTTGCGCACCGGCTGGGCGGCCGTCAGCCCGACCGCCGTCGACAGCGTGGTCGGCCGCGCGAACTGGGTCGGGAGGCGGGTCGGGAGGCGGGTCGGGAGGCGGGTCGGGCCGCTCTCGATCGAATCGATCCGGGCGAACCGCTGCGAACCAAGACCGGGCCGAGAGCCGTTCGGACCATCGCCGAGGACCGCGGTGATCTCGCTCGACATCTCGTTCATCGACTGGTACCGGGCCGCGGGATCCTTGGCCAGGCAGCGCGCCATGATGCGGTCGAAGTCGGCGCTCAGCGTCTCGAGCTTCTGGCTCGGGATCGGCGGCTCCTCGCGGAGGTGCGCGGCGATGAGCTCGCCGGCCGACCCGTAGTCGAAGGGCGGGCGGCCGAGCACGGTGCAGTAGAGCAGGCAGCCGAGCGAGTAAAGGTCGGAGCGCTCGTCGACGTCGTGGGCGCCCTTGCATTGCTCGGGCGACATGTAGATCGGCGTACCCATGATGGCGCCGGTGCGGGTCTTCGAGCGGCTGGGCTCGGCGCGCGACAGCTTGGCCAGGCCGAAGTCGAGGATCTTGGGCCGCTCGCCCCCGGTCACCGCGGGGTCGGCGACCATGAAGACGTTCTCGAGCTTGAGGTCACGGTGGATGACGCCGGCGCGGTGCGCCGCGTGGAGCGAGTTGGCCAGGTGCCGCGCGATGTGCAGCGCGATGTCCTCGTCGAAGAGGCCGGCCGCGAGCCGGCTGTCGAGCGCCTCGCCCTCGAGGAACTCCATGACGATGTAGGCGGCGCCGTCGGTGTGATAGCCGAAGTCGAAGATCTGGACGATGCCGGGGTCGTTGACCGAAGTGGTCGCCTTGGCCTCGGTGAAGAAGCGCTCGACCAGCTCCTCGTCGGCCGACAGCGAGGGCAGCAGGAACTTGATGGCGACCTTGCGCCCGAGCAGCGTGTGCTCGGCCATGTAGACCTCGCCCATACCACCCTTCCCCACGAGGCTCTTGACCTCGTACGCCCCGACGGTGGCTCCCTCCCTGGTCTCCATGGCTATTCTGTGCAAGCAAGGCTGCAATCCACGAGCCACGAAGATCAAGCGTTTCGGCGCGAATCATGCCGTGCACCGTGCGACCTTGACGCTGCGAGCGCCCCCGCCACACTACCTCCCCATGCAACTGCGCTCGGCCGGCCTCGCTGGCCTCGTCCTCACGCTCTCGGCGTCGGCCGCCGCGGCCGATCCGGTCACGGGCAACGTGCTCGACGGCATCTCGCTCAAGCCGGTGGTCGGCGCCACGGTGGTCGCGCCCGACGGCACCACGGCGACCACCGACCAGGCCGGCGGATGGAAGCTCGACCTCCCGCCCGGCGTCGCCAGCTCGGTCGCCGTCGAGGCCCGCGGCTACGATCCGACCGCCGAGGACGTCACGCCACCGGAGGGCGGCATCACCGACTACATCGTCCTGATCTTCAAGCCGGGGGCCGCCTTCGAGACCGTCGTGATCGAGGACACCGCGCCGGTCCCGCCGCCGCCGGGCCGCCAGGACCTGTCGCGCGAACAGATCACGCGCATCCCCGGCTCACGGGGCGACGCGCTCACCGCGGTGCGCAGCCTGCCTGGCGTCGGCAACGCCATGGGCGGCGGCTCGGGCCCGGGCCTGGTCGTCATCCGTGGCGCCGCGCCCGAGGACTCCAAGATCACCATCGACGGGATCGAGATCCCGGTCCTGTATCACTTCTTCGGCCTGCAGAGCGTGCTGCCTTCGGAGTTCATCGAGAACATCGAGTTCCTGCCCGGCGGCTTTGGCGTGGAGGAGGGCCGGGCCACGGGCGGCGTCATCAACGTCGTCACGCGCAACGAGGCCGCGCCCAACACCACCGGCTTCGCCGAGCTGTCGTTCATCAACATCGCCGGCTTCGTGCAGACGCCGCTGTCCAAGAAGCACGGCGTCACGCTCACCGTCGCCGGACGCCGCTCGCTCATCGACTTCATCCTGCCCGCCGTCGTCGGTGACGCGGTCAACTTCACGACCGCGCCGCAGTACTACGACGGCCAGCTGCGCGTCGACTGGCGGCGCGGCGAGGGCGACCGGGTCTCGCTGCTCGCGCTCACGAGCTTCGATCTGCTGTCGCTGATCTCGAACGACTTCGACCCCAACGAGCCGTCGTTCACCGGCGGCTTCGAGAACGAGACCAGCTTCTCGCGCGCGATCTTGCAGTGGAGCAAGTCGTCGGGCGCGTGGAGCAACCGCATCGTCGGGTCGGCTGGCAACGCCGGGTTCCGCATCGAGATCGGCGAGGACCGCTACATCAAGGCCTCGCAGAAGACCGCCGAGGTCCGTGACGACGTGTCGTGGACGCCCAACAAGAAGTTCAAGCTGCGCGCCGGCGCCGAGCTGCGCTTCAACCCGCGCGAGATCCAGGTGAAGTTTCCGCAGCAGCCGGCCGAGGGGCAGCCGCCGCCGTCGAACTTCTCGACGCTGCCGCTGGTGGTGCAGGACCTCGCGATCGACAACAACGTCGCGGGCGCCTACCTCGCGACCGACCTGCGGCCGACCAAGAAGACCACGCTCACGCTCGGCCTGCGCTACGACTTCTTCGATCACATCCGGCAGTCGACGCTGGGCCCGCGCGTGCAGCTCACCCAGCAGATCGACAAGCAGCTCACGGTGCGCGCCGCCGGTGGCCTCTACACCCGCGGCTTCGAGCAGGGCGAGAGCATCCCCGACTACGTCGTGCCCGAGCGCGCGTGGCAGTACGTCGCCGGCGCCGACGTGAAGCTGTCGCCGGTGCTGACCGCCAGCGCGTCGGCGTTCTACACGTCGCGCTCGAAGCTGCTGGTGGTCGACCCGCTCCTGGCCCAGACCATGCCCGAGCGGTCGTACACCAACGCTGGCAGCGGTCGCTCGTTCGGCATCGAGTATCTGCTCAAGGCCAAGGCCGACAACTTCTTCGGCTGGCTCGCGTACACCTACTCGCGCTCGGATCGCGTCGACGGGCCCGACCAGGATCGCCGGCTGTTCGACTTCGACCAGACCCACAACATCATCGCGGTCGCGAGCTGGACCAAGGGCAACTGGGAGCTCGGCGCGCGCTGGCAGTACGCGACCGGCCAGCCCGAGACGCCGGTCATCGGCTCGGTCTATCTCGCCGACGTCAACGCGTACATTGCGCAGTACGGTCAGGTGAACTCGTCGCGCGTCGAGACCTTCCACGCCGCCGACCTGCGCATCGACCGCAAGTGGAAGTGGAAGACCTGGGCGCTCTCGGCGTACCTCGACGTCACCAACGTCTACGCTCACGCCCGCGTGCTCGGCTACAGCTACAACTTCGACTTCAGCCAGCGCGAGCAGATCACCGAGCTGCCGTTCCTGCCGGCCCTCGGCGTCCGCGGCAGCTTCTAGCTCGCAACTCATGACGCCGGCGCGACCCACGTCCTCGTCGAGGTCGACTGACCCGGGCGCAACCGTCCTGGCACGCGAGGTGCTTGTTGGGGACGCATGACCAAGCGCCAGATCGTCGTCGCCTACGACTTCACCGCCGTCTCGGAGGCCGCCCTCGACCACGCGATCGCCCTGCTGAAACGCGATCCCGCGCAGATCTTGCACTTCGTGATGGCGCTCAACGACCACCAGACGTATCTGAGCGCCGATAGCACCCGCGCCGAACTGATCGTCCGCATCCAGCGCTTGTTTGCGGCCCACGCGCTCGGCCGCGACGCCGAGTTCTTCGTCCATACCCGGATCGGGCGGCCCGAGGAGGAGATCGTCCAGCTCGCCCAAGAGATCGGCGCCGATCTCGTGATCGTGGGCTCGCACTCGCGCACCACGGTCGGACGCCTGTTCCTCGGCTCGGTGTCCGAAGCCGTCGTGCGGGCCGCCCGCTGTCCGGTGCTGGTGGCCCGCCCCAAGGAGTACGCCGACGTCGAGCTGCAGAAGATCGTCGAGGTGCCGCACACCAAGCTACGGCCCTTGGCGCACCGCTACTCGTACTCGAACGACATCGCGCTGGTCCGCCCGATCGACTGGCCGATCAGCTGAGTAGAGCCGCCCGAGCTGCGCGTCTCGCGGTTGTGGCGACGCGCGCAGGCGACCCGGGGCCCGCTTCGTGCATTCTCGGGCGCCATGGACAATCCAGTCAGACCCTTCACCAAGATCGTCGCTGGCGTCGATCTCTCGCCGGCTTCCTTGGTGGCGGTGGGGCAAGCGATGAGCTTGGCTCGTCACAGCGGCGCGGCGCTGGTGCTGATGATGGTCGGCCCGATCCCCGACGCCGCCGAAGGCATCCCCTCGTCGATGAAGCAGGCCGCCGATCGAATGTACCGAGTGCTGCTCGAGCGGTTCGACGTCGAGCGCGCGCAGCTCGAGGCGTTGCGCCAGCGGCTGCTCGGGCAAGGCGTCGAGGTCTCGCACTCCATGGTCAACGGCTTTCCCGACAGCGGGCTCATCGAGGGAGCGGAGCGCGTCGCAGCCGATCTGGTCGCGGTCGGGACCCACGGGCGCACCGGCCTGCGCCGCCTCCTGCTCGGCTCGGTGGCCGAGAAGACGGTGCGGCTGGCGTCGTCGAGCGTGCTGGTCGCGCGCGGCGAAGCCACCGCGGCCGAAGGCGGTTTCCAGCGCATCGTGGTCGGCACCGACTTCTCCCCGCTGGCCGACCTCGCGATCGAACGCAGCGTCGCGGTGGCCGCGCCCGGTGCGTCCATCGAGCTCGTCCACGCGTGGCACGTTCCATCGGACTACACGATGGACGGCAGCATGGCGTTGGCCCAGGTCGATCTGCGCGAGTCGTTGACCGCCGACGCCGCGCGCGCAGGCCTCGAGCTGTGCGCGACCTGGAAGGCGCGCGGCGTGGAGCTGAGCTTCAAGGCGCTCGAGGGAGCGGAACGCGGCGCGCTCTGCGACCGCGCTGACGCCATCGGCGCCGACCTGATCGTGGTTGGAAGCCACGGCCGTCGCGGCCTCAAGCGGATGGTGCTCGGCAGCGTCGCCGAGGCGACGGTTCGCCACGCGTCGTGCTCGGTGCTGGTCGCCCGCTGACCCCGCGCCCAGGCCGCCACGCCCGAGATTTCGGCAAGGGGTGCGCACGGCGCAGGGCTCCGCGCAGATCGTGCGCGGTTCTCGCCCGTCGGGGCGGGCCGCACGCCGGCCCGGCGCTTGCTTCGAGCTCGGGCATGAAAGCGTTCGACCTCGTTCATTGGGGACAGCCCGCTCAGCTGCGGCACAGCCCGCTGGGCAGCCGCGCCGTCGTGGGGCCGTCATGAGTCTCGCTCGCCATCCCATCGCCGCGTACATGACCACCGGGCTCGAGACCGCGCGCCCGACCACCTCGCTCGCCGACGTCACGCGGGAGCTCGCGAGCCGCCGGATCTCGGCGGTGCCCATCGTCGACGACCACGGCTCGATCATCGGCGTGGTGTCGCGTTCCGATTTGCTGCACCACCGGCGGGTGCACCCGCACCAGCACGACGCCACCTGCGCGACGATCATGACCGCGGGTCCGGTGATCGCCGAGGCCCAGGCCCCGTTGCGCGAGGCTGCCCAGCTGATGATCGAGCACGGCATCCACCGGGTGTTCGCCGTCGAGGCCGGCCGCTTGGTCGGCGTGATCTCCACGACCGACCTGACGCGTGCCGTCGAGGTGGCCGAGGTCGCCGCGTCGATCGACACCATCATGTCCTCGCCGGTGTCGACCGTCCGCGTCGATCAAGGGCTCGCGCTCGCGATGGAGTGGCTCGACCGCGCCCACATCACCGGGCTGATCGTGACCGAGGACGACTGGCCGATCGGGGTGTTCACGCAGGAAGACGCCCTCGCGGCGCGCGATCTGCCGCCCACCACTGCCGTCGGCAAGCTCTACGACCCCGCGCTCATCTGTCTGCCGCGCGAGACCGCGATCCACCGCGCGGCGGCGCAGTGCGCTCGCATGGGCGTGCGCCGCATCGTCGTGAGTCATCAGCGCGACTTCGTCGGCGTGGTGTCCGGCCTCGACTTCGCCCGGGTGGTCGCCAACGCGTGACCGTAGCCCGTGACCTGCGCGCAAAGCTCACGCCGCGCGTCGCGGGTCGCGTGCGGGTCGGCTGGGACCCGGGAAACCGAACTCTCGGAGCGAGATGTGCATTCGTTCCGGAAGCCGTTACTGTGCTGCTGTCCCCATGGCTCCGCCTGAAATCATCCATGGAATCGAAACCGATCGGCCGCCAGCGGCTCCAAGCCCGGTGGACCGCTTCGATCTCGTCCTCGCAGGCGGTGGCCTCCAGAATGCGTTGATCACCCTCGCGGTCACGGCGGCGCACCCGCGGGCCCGGATCGCGGTGGTCGAGCGCGCCGAAACCCTGGGCGGCAATCACACCTGGTGCTTCCATGCCGGCGACGTGTCGGCGCGCGCGGCCTCGTGGATCGAGCCGCTGGTCGTCCATCGCTGGCCCGGGTACCGGGTCGCGTTCCCGCGCTTCACGCGCACGCTGCCCACCGGGTACGCCGCGATCACCTCGACGCGCCTGGACGAGGTGGTGCGGGCGTTGCCGACGGTGACCGTGGTGCGCGGCGAGATCGCCGAGGTCGCGCCGCGGCGGGTGGTCCTGCGTGACGGCGCGGTGATCGAGGGCCGACTGGTGGTCGACGCCCGCGGGCCTGACCGCGCCGAGGTCGTGGGCGGCTACCAGAAGTTCGTCGGGGTCGAGCTGGTGACCGACGCGCCGCACGGCCTCACGACGCCCATGTTGATGGACGCGACCGTGCCGCAGCTCGACGGGTTCCGCTTCCTGTACGTGCTGCCGCTCGCCGCCGACCGCCTGCTGGTCGAGGACACCTACTTCAGCGACGGCGGGTTCCTCGACGTCGACGCGGTGCGGAGCGAGGCGATCGCCTACGCCGCGGCCCAGGGATGGCGCGGCTCCGTCGCCCGCACCGAGACCGGCGTGCTCCCGCTGCCGTGGCAGGCCGAGGTCGCCCTGCCCAGCCCCGGGCTGGTGGTCGGCGGCTACCAGGGCGGCTGGTTCCACCCGGTCACCGGGTACTCGCTGCCGGTGGCCGCGCGCCTGGCCGAGGCCATCGCCGACGGCTTCGAGGACGACGAGCTGACCACCCGCGCCCGCGCCGCCGCGGCGACCCAGGCCGACCAGCTCATCTTCGCGTGCCGGCTGGTGTGGATGATGTTCCGATGGTTCCCGCCAGCGCAGCGCCGCGGCGTGCTCGAGCACTTCTATAGGCTGCCCGAGGACACCGTCGCGCGGTTCTACGCGCTGGCGATGACGCGGCGCGATCGCGCGCGGTTCTTCCTCCGCACACCGCCGCGCGGGCTGTCATGGCGCGCGGTCATGACGGGCGGGGTGTCGTGAGCCTGCGCGCACCGCTTCCGTCCGACGCCGGGCCTCGCTTGGCCCGGGCCCTCGACGACGCCTGGCAGGCGCTCGGTGACGACGACGGCGTGCCGCGCGCGCTGTGGGACGCCGCGCTCATCGAGCCCCTCGCCGAGTTTACGCGCCGGCCCGGCAAGGAGCTGCGCGCGATCCTGTGCGAGGTCGGCTGGGCGCTCGGCGACGGTGACGGCCCGCTCCCCGACGCGGTGCCGCTGGTCGTCGACGCGCTCCACGCCGGCTCGCTCATCATCGACGACATCGAGGACCGCGCCGTCGAGCGTCGCGGCGCGCCCGCGCTCCACCTGCTGCACGGCGATGCCACCGCGCTCAACGCCGGCAACTGGCTCTACTTCTGGGCCCTCGCCCAGATCGGCGAGATCGGCGGCAGTGCCGAGCGCCAGCTCGCGATGCACCGCCGCGTGATCGCCACGCTGGTGTCGTGTCACGAGGGCCAGGCCCTCGACCTGCGAGCCCGGGTCGATCGGCTCGAGACCGCGCGCCTGGCGCCGGTGTGCGCGGCGATCACTCGCGGCAAGACCGCTTGCCTGGCCGCGCTGGCGATGGAGCTGGGCGCGCTGGCCGCCGGCGCCACCGTCGAGTGCGCCACCGAGATCGGCGCCCTGGGCGCGGCGGTTGGCACCGCGCTGCAGATGCTCGACGATCTGGGCAGCCTCGGCGTCGAGCGCCGCAACAAGGGCCACGAAGACCTGCGGGCCCGCCGCGTGACCTGGCCTTGGGCGTGGCTGCCCGACATCACCCACCCGCTCGCGGTAGCGCGGCTCCAGGCCCGGATCCGCGGCGCGGTGACCGACGACGAGCTCGACGAGCTGGCCGACGATCTGCGCGGCCTCGTGCTCGCGACCGGACGCCGCCGCATCCGCGCCACGATCGAAGAAGGCCTCGCCCGCGCTCAAGCCGCCCACGGTGATCGCGCGGCGCTGCGCGGCGTCGCCGCGATGGTCGCCCGCATGGAGGAAAGTTATGGCTGACTCGACCCAACGCGCCGCGGTGATCGGTTCGGGCTTCGGCGGCCTCGCCGCCGCCATCCGGCTCCAGACTGCCGGCGTCGCGACCACGATCTACGAGGCCCGCGACCAGCCCGGCGGCCGCGCCTACGTCTACCGCGACGGCGGCTACACCTTCGACGCCGGCCCGACCGTGATCACCGCGCCCCAGTGCCTCGAGGAGCTGTGGAGCGAGGCCGGCCGCAGCATGAAGGACGCGATCGAGCTGATGCCGGTGGCGCCGTTTTACCGGCTGCACTGGCTCGAAGATGGCGACAGCTTCGACTACGACGGCGACCTCGAGCACATGCTGGCGCAGATCCGCACTCGCGATCCCCGCGACGCCGACGGCTACCAGCGCTTCGCCGCGTACTCGCGCAAGGTCTTCGAGACCGGCTACACCGAGCTGGCCCACACGCCGTTCCTGCGCTTCTGGGACATGGTGAAGGTCGCGCCCCACCTGGCCGCGCTGCGCGCCGACCGCTCGGTCTACGCCACCGTCGCGCGCTTCGTCAAAGACGAGCACCTGCGGCAGGCGCTGTCGTTCCATTCGCTGCTGGTCGGCGGCAACCCGTTCGAGACCTCGTCGATCTACACGCTCATCCACCACCTCGAGCGGACCTGGGGCGTGTGGTTTCCGCGCGGCGGCACCGGCGCGCTGGTCGCCGCGATGGTGAAGCTGTTCACCGACCTGGGCGGCGAGCTGCGGCTCGACACGCCGGTCGACCGCATCACCGTCGACGATCACGGCAAGCACCACATCGGCGCCGATCGCTACGACCTGGTGGTGTCCAACGCCGACGTCCACGCGACCTACGCCAAGCTGTACCGCGACGACGACCGGGCCCGGCCCATGGTGAAGAAGCTCGAGCGAGCCGACTGGTCGATGTCGCTGTTCGTCCTCTACTTCGGCACCGACTGCACCTACGCCGAAAACGTGAAGCACCACACCGTGGTGTTCGGCACGCGCTATCGTGAGCTGCTCGCCGAGATCTTCCATGGCGACAAGCTGCCCGACGACATGAGCCTCTACTTGCACGCCCCCCACCTCACCGATCCGTCGCTGGCGCCCGACGGCCACGGGGCGTTTTACGTGCTGTCGCCGGTGCCGCACCTGGGCCACGCGCCGATCGACTGGGACGCGGTCGCGCCCGAGTACGCCGAGCGGGTGATGAAGACCCTCGAGCCGCTGCTCCCGGGGCTGCGCGGTCACGTCACGACCAAGCGGTGGATCACGCCCAACACGTTCCGCGACGAGCTGGCGGCCCACCACGGCTCGGCGTTCAGCGTCGCGCCCACGCTCACCCAGAGCGCGTACTTTCGGCCCCACAACAAGTGCGACCGCATCCCCAACCTGTACTTGGTCGGCGCGGGCACCCATCCCGGCGCGGGTGTGCCGGGCGTGGTCAACAGCGCCAAGGCCACCCTGGCGGTCATCGCGCGCGACTTCGGGCTGCCGGCGGCGGTCGCGCCGGCGGTGAGCGAGCTGGCGGAGGCGTCGTGAACCAGACCGCGCTGATCGTCGCGCCCGATCTGGTCGCGTGCCGCGCGTCGATCGCCAAGCATTCGCGCTCCTTCGCGCTGGCCTCGACGCTGCTGGGCCCGACCGCGCGCGATCACGCGGCGGCGGTGTATGCGTGGTGCCGCGCCGCCGACGACGCGATCGATCTGGCGCCGCTCGCTGAGCAAGCCGCCGCGCTCGTCGAGGAGCGCGCCGAGCTCGACCGCATCTACGGCGGCGCCCCCCACACCGCGGCCGGTCGCGCCTTCGCGATCGTCGTCGCCGAGCGCCGCATCCCCATCGCCTACCCGCGGGCGCTGCTCGACGGCATGGCGATGGACGTCGACGGCACCACCTACCGCACCGACGACGACCTGTTGGCGTACTGCTACCGCGTCGCCGGCGTGGTCGGGCTCATCATGTGCCACGTGCTCGGGGTCGCCGACGATCGCGCGCTGGCTCCTGCGGTGCATCTGGGCATCGCCATGCAGCTCACCAACGTGTGCCGCGACGTCGGTGAAGACTGGGCGCTGGGCCGGCTCTACCTCCCCGACGAGCTCCTCGCTCAGCAAGGGCTGGCCGGGCTGCACCGCAAGCTCGGCGGCAAGCTGCCGGCCCACGCGCGCGAGGGCCTGCACGCCGCGCAGCGCGTGCTGCTCGACCGCGCCGATCGTTACTACGCCTCGGCGCGCCGCGGCTACCGCGACCTGCCGGCCCGCGCCGCGCTGGCCATCCGCACCGCCGCGCGCGTCTACCGCGCGATCGGCGCTCGGGTGCGCTCGCTGGGCCCGACCTCCCTCGAGCGCCGGGCCGTCGTCGGCCCCATCGCCAAGAGCGGCCACGTGGGCGCCGCCCTGTTCGCCGCGCTGGGCGGCCTGCGCCGTCGCCAGACCCACATCCCCACCACGATCTTGGAGCTGACGGATGTCCCACAACCGCGCTGATCGGCCGGGGCTGTCGCTGGCCCGCCCACCCTCGGAGCCCAGCTCCGACGGAGCCTCCCAACCCCGACGGAACCCGTTCCTGGTCTACGTGGGGCGGGTCAGCGAGTTCGATCGCTCCGACTGGTACGTCTACCTGAGCTGGGTCGGCACCATGCTCGGGCTCGTGCTGTCGACGGGCGGCTTCGTCGTGTTCGGGCGCCTGCACGGCGCGCCGCTGCCGACCGAGGCGTGGCTGGTGCCGATCGGCGCGCTGATCTTCGCGATCGCGATCTCGATCGACACCATCGGCCACCGCACGATCTACAAGGAGGCGCTCAAGGGCGGCGAGCGGCTGGTCCACCACATCACGATCGCCAACGGCGTCGCCAGCAACGTGCTGCTGGTGCTGGCTTACAGCTACCGGGCCTGCGCGATCCCGGCGATGGTGCTGACCGGGCTGTCGCTGCTGTACAGCCTCATCGACGAGGGCTTCCACTGGCGGCGCTACGTCTCGTCGAAGTCGGACCCGGTCGAGATGTGGTCGCACGTCGCCATCTTCGTCGGGCACGGCATCATGATGACCGGCTGGTGGTGGTGCTGGGCGCTCGGCTATCCCGGGGTTCGCGAGACCCTCGCGGCGCTGCGGTGATCCTCGCGATCGTGTTCCTCGCGTTCGCGCCGCTCGGCTTGGCGGTGTGGCGATGGCGACTCGGACAGCTCGCGCGCCTCCACCCGCGCGGCGCCGCGCGCACCGGCAACGTCTCGCTGGTGGTGCCGGCTCGCGACGAAGCCCACAACCTGCCGCGGCTGCTGGCCTCGATCGCGCGCCTCGATCCGGCGCCGCGCGAGGTCATCGTCGTCGATGATCACTCGACCGACGGCACCGGCGACCTGGCCCGCGCGGCCGGCGCGATCGTGGTGACGCCGCCGCCGTTGCCGTCGGGCTGGCTCGGCAAGTCGTGGGCCTGTCACGCCGGCGCCGCGATCGCGACCGGCGATCATCTGCTGTTCACCGACGCCGACACCGAGCACGGCGTCGCGTCGCTCGGGCTCGCGCTGGCGCGGGCGACCGACGCCGAGCTGGTGTCGATCGTGCCGTCGCATCGCGCGGTCGCCGCCTGGGAGCGGCTGCAAGGGCCGTTTCAGCTGATGCTGCTGGTGGCCGGACGTGCCGGCGCGACCGCCAACCACGGCGCGCGCCGCTACAGCATCGGCCAGTACCTGCTGTTCGAGCGCACCGCTTACCTGCGGGCCGGCGGCCACGCGGCGGTGCGCGGCGAGATCGCCGAGGATCTGCGGCTGGCCGAGGCGATCGTCGACGGTGGCGGCCGGTTCGCGCTGCTCCACGCGCCGGGCGCGCTGGCGGTGCGCATGTATCCCGAGGGCGTGGCCGCCTTCGCGCGGGGCTGGCGACGCAGCTTCCGCGCCGGCCTGCGCGCGGCTGGTGGCGGCGGCGCGGTCGAGATGATCGCGGTGATCGGCTGGCTGGGCGGCGTGCCGCTCGGGCTCGCGGTCGCGCTGGCCGCTGGCGCTACCACGGTCGCGCTGGTGGCCGCGGGGCTCTACCTCGCCACCGCCGCGATCCTGGCTCGCGATCAGCGCGCGATCGGCGCGCTGCCATGGTGGAGCGCGCTGGCGTTCCCGCTGCCGGCCCTGGCCTTCGTCGCGATCAGCACCGCCGCGGCGATCGACCACCTGCGCGGGGCGCCGGTGCGCTGGCGCGGCCGGGCCATCGACGTGGAGCGCGCGTCGTGAGCTGGTGGACGCCGTGGACCTGGGGCGCGACGCTGCAAGCCGAGCACCTGGCCTGGAACCTGGCGTCGGTGGCACCGGCGATCCGCCCGGGCGACCGCGTCCTCGATCTCGGCGCGTGGGACTGCAAGCTGGGCGCGGCCATCCGCGATCAGCTCGGCGCTCACGTGGTCGGCGCCGACGTGGTCGACCGCAACCAGACCGACCTCGAGCTGCGGCTCCTCGAGGACGGCCACGTCCCGACCGCGCCCGGCGAGACGTTCGACGTCGTGCTCGTGCTCTACGTGCTGCACCACGCCAAGGACGACCGCGCGGTCCTGGCCGAGGCCCAGCGCGTGCTCGCGCCCGGCGGCACGATCGTCGTCGGCGAAGATCGCGCCGACAGCTTCGGCGCTCGGGTCCGCGCCATCGGCTTCCACGTCTGGCTGTTGCTGTTCACGTTCATGGGCTGGCGCGGCGAGTTCCGCACCGACGCGGCGTGGCGAGCCCGCTTCGCCTCGTGCGGCCTGCGGGTGTCGAGCCACCGGACCCTAGGCGCTAGTCGCTGGTGGTTCCCGGTCAACGACCTCTACACGCTGACGGCGGCGGCGCCAGCGCGCGAGCAGCCAGTCGATGGGCCGCTCGCACCGGTACAGCGGCGCGTAGGCGATGAAGACCAGCGGATACGGGAACACGATGGCCATGAGCGCGACCACGCCGACGTGGAAGCCCCAGGCCGCGACTGACCACACCAGCGCGAGACGACGATGCAGCAGCGCGAGCGGCGCGCCCAGCTCGACCGCCAAGCTCATGAGGGCCAGCCCCTCGAAGATTCCGGCGTGCGACAGCAGCGGCGTCGCGATCGGGCTCATCGGCGAGCCCATCAAGTGCTTGCGCAGGTTGTCGATCGCGACCTGATCGCGCAGGGCCTCGCCCGAGGTCCAGTCCAGGCCGCCCAACCGCAGCTTGGCGACACCGGCGACCAGGTAGGTGAGCACCGTGATCGCCGCGCACAGCCGCAGCGGCCAGCCGTAGCGCTCGCTGTCGGGCGCCGGCCGACCGCGCCGCGCGTCCCACGACCACGCCTCGGCCGCGGGCACGATCGACAGCACCAGGACGTGGAGCACCAGCAGGTTCTCGGTGTGAAACAGCATGCCCCACGAGTTGCGGTACGTGATCGTCCACAGCAGCGCGACGGCGAACAGCGGCGCCACCACGCGGTAGCACGCACCGACGAGGAACCCGAGCGCCAGCCCGATCGTCGCCACCAGGATCGCGGCCTGCACCGCGTCGGGCAGCGGGGTGTCGCGCAGGAGCTTCACGAGGCCGTAGGGCCGGAAGTCCTTGCGGTGGAAGTGCGCGAACGACACCCAGAACGGAAACTGCCCGAGCAGGTACACCACCGCGAACGTGCCGACGTAGAGCCGCAGCGCGGCCAGGCGACGCGCCGGCACCACCGGGAACCACCGCGCCATCATCGCGAGCCTCGCGGGATCGGGCAGCTCACCAGCGTGCGCTCGGGGCCGTGGACGTGGCGCACCAAGTAGTCGACCGCGGCGTGGTTGCCGGCGATCACCGCCAGCGTGTCCAGGCGATCGAAGCCGCGATCGCGCGCCAGCTTGGCGGCGGTGCGGGTGCACAGGCCCTTGGCGTCGCCGCGGCCGATCGCCTGCTTCACCGTCATGATCGCCTGCATCACCTCGGCCTTGGTGATGAGCCGCGGCGGCACGTGACGGCGCGCGCCGTCGGGACCAGTCGCCACCAGGTACTCGAGGTAGAGCTTGGCGCCGGGGCCGCGCGCCGCGAACATCGGGTAGGTCGACAGCGGGAAGCTGTCGTCGAGCACCGGATCGCGGCGCAGCGGCCACGCCACCGCCGCCAGCGTCACGATCGTGACGATCAGGCCGAACCAGCGCGTCGCGTTCACCGCGCCCGTTGTACCGCTCATTTCGGCAGCCCGGCCGCGCGCAGCTCGCCGAGGTATTCGCCCAGCGCGCGCCGGTAGGGCTCGAACGCGGTCGGCGCCACCGCCAGCGCGGTCTCGAGCAACGTCGCCATCGCCAGCGCGTGATGCCCCGCGCTGTGCAGCGCCAGCGCGAGGAACGCTCGCAGCGCGGCGTGACCGGGATAGGCCAGCACCGCCTCGCCGAGGATGCCGAGGGCGTCGTCGGCGCGCCCGAGGTTGCGCAAGGTCGAGCCGTAGCCGAGCAGGAAGCCGGCGCGGTCGTCGGTGGGCCCGCCCAGCTCCCAGGCGCGCGTGTAGTAGCCGACCGCGTCGTGCTCGCGGCCGAGGCGGTCGCAGGCGTAGGCGGCGGCGCACTGCGCGGCCACGTCGTCGCGATGCCGATCGGCGTGAGCGACCGCGGCTCGGTGGGCATCCGTCATCGGGCGAGCATCGACGATTTCCGGACATCGATGTCGCGACCTCGGCGCGCGCCGCCACCGATCTCGACGACTTCGCGCTGGCGCGGCGGGTGCAAAGGCTGCGGCGATGCGTCGCTTGGAGCTGGTCGTGTTGGGTCTGCTGGTGCTGCCGGCCTGCCTGTTGCCGGACGACGGCATCGTCCAGTGGAGTGACGACTTCGAGACCTGCGACGACCTGTGCGGGTGGAGCTTCGACGGCGCGGCGAGCCGGGTGACGACCTACCACCCGGGCGAGCACGCGCTGCGCCTCGGCCCACGCACCGTCGCGCGCCACGACCTCATGGTGCCGCGCTACGGGTTCGATGGCGCGGGCATGAATTTCGACGACGGCAACTGGCTCGAGCTCACCACCGACTGCGCCGGGCCCGGGATGCTCACGCTGCGCGAGGAGGGTGACGACCGGCTGGCGATCGCGGTCACGCTCGACGACCGCGCCCTCGAGCCGTTCCACCGTCACCGGGTAACCTTGCCGCCGATCGATCCGACTCGCACGCTGACGTTCGATCGGATCGACCTGAAGACAACGGCGCTGGCGTGCCGCGTCGACAATCTCCAGCTGCGCATCTCGGGGGGCGACGATGGCTACTAGGGCGCGCGTCATCGCGGCGATCGGCGCGATCGGCGCGATCGGCGCGCCGGTGGCGACGGCGCGGGCCGACACCCCGCCCGGCCTGACGGCCCCGATCAGCGTGGCCCCGCCGTCGACGACGTCACCGGCGCGCTGGCAGCTCGGCCTCCACGCCGGGCTGCGCGCCACCGTCCTCGACCCCCGCGGCGCGCGCTTCCGCGAAGACGCCCGCGACTACGGCTGGCGGTTCAGCGCGGCCCGGCCGCTCGTGGGCGGCTCGCTCGTCGTCAGCTACTTGCTGACGCCCATCGTCGACGTCGGCCTCGCCGCGAGCTGGATGACCGCGACCTACGCCACCGGGATCGATCCCGCCGATCAGCTGAAGGCCCGCACACGCGCGCTCGCGCTGACGACGCGGCTGCGCTGGCGTCAGGGCCGGCCCTTCGTGCCCGAGCCTCGCGTCGACGTCGGGGTCCTCGACGAGCGGGTCACCGTCCACGGCACGCCCTCGTCGCGCGCGGCGCCGTTCGTGCGCGGCGGAGTCGATCTGCGGCTGGGCACGCCGCGAGCCGGCGTCACCGTCGAGGTGGGCTACACGATGGTCGATCGCGGCGCGGCCGAGCTGGCGCCGCCCATCGGCGGCCTCGACCTCGCGATCGGGCCCTACTTTCGTTTCTGAGCCTTGGCGGCCGGCGGCTTCTTCACCGACGCGGCTGGCGGCTTCTTCACCGGCGCGGCCGCCTTCTTCCGCGCAGGCTTCGCCTCGGCGATCGGCGCCGCTGGTCGCCGCGCGATCGCCACGATCACGTCGTAGTGCGCCGCGCTCACCGGCTGCACCGACAGCCGCGCGCCCCGCTGCAAGAGCATCATCCCGTCGAGCGCGGGCGTCGCGCGCAGCTCGCTCAGCGCCACCAGCCGCGGCAATTTCTCGACCAGCTCGACGTCGACGCAGATCCAGCGCGGCGCGTCGCGCTTGCTGTCGGGATCGTAGTACTTGCTCGACGGCTCGAACTGGGTGGCGTCGACCACGCCGGTGGTCTTGATCCGCGCCAGCCCGGCCACGCCCGACGGGTCCGCGCTCGAGTGATAGAACAGCACCGGGTCGCCGACCTGCATCTGGTCGCGCATCAGGTTGCGCGCCATGTAGTTGCGCACCCCGGTCCACGGCTCGACCTTCACGCGCACCAGGTCGTCGATGCCGAAGCCGTCGGGTTCCGTCTTCATCAGCCAGTGGCTCGGCACCGCGCGACCCTACCAGCGCTGCTGGTCGCGCGTCAGCTTCACGCCGAGCGCGACCGCGCCGCGTCTGACCGGCGCTGACCGGCGCTGACCGGCGCTGACCCGCGCTGACCGCACCGCGGCGCCCGGTGCGCTGGGGAAAGCTGCACCGATCCGGGGGCCAAGACTCCGCGATCGCGACGAAACGGCGCAGCACGCCGCGCCAACCCTGCGCAATCGCTGGCTCCGCCTCTGGCATCGTCCTTGTAACAGCAAGGCGTCATGCTCAAGAGCTCGCGCCTCGTGTGTGGCCTCGGTCTCGTCGGTGCGCTCGTGACCGGCTGCGTCGAGAGCCCTGAGCTGGGCACCACGGCCGGCCTGAGCTTCGAGGATTGGAAGGGCAGCCTCTATCGCGAGCCGAGCGGCCTCTACGTGCTCGACGGTGACACCGCGATCCGCGACGAGGCCCGCCTGTTCGAGATCTGGAAGGGCACCTCGCCGGGCCAGCTCGCGGTCTACACCCAGGGCGGCGTCGACGTGAAGTGGACCGCGACCCAGCGGCTGCAGCTCACCTACTGCATCTCGAATGGCTTTGGCGCCAACAAGGCCGCCGTGGTCGCCGCCATCGCCGGCGCCGCCGAGGGCGGCTGGGAGATGATGGCCGACGTCGACTTCAAGTATGTCGCCGCCCAGGACGCGACCTGCACCGCGGCGAACCCCAACGTGCTGTTCGACGTCAGCCCGGTCAACGCCCAGGGCCAGTACCTCGCGCGCGCCTTCTTCCCCGACAGCCAGCGCGGCGACCGCAACATCCTCATCGACGCGTCGTCCTTCGACCCCCAGCTCGACTGGCCGCTGCGCAACATCTTGGCGCACGAGATGGGCCACATCCTCGGCTTCCGCCACGAGCACATCCGGCCCGAGGCCCGCGCCACCGAGTGCCTCGAGGACAACGACTTCCGCCCGCTCACGGCTTACGACGCCGCGTCGGTCATGCATTACCCGCAGTGCAACGGCACCTCGACCGACCTGTCGTTCACCGCGGTCGACCGCACCGGCGTCGTGGCGCTCTACGGCGCGCCCGCGCCCAACCCGGAGCCGATGGCGCAGTTCAACGCGCCCGCGAACGGCGCGATCGTGCCGCCGACCTTCATCGTGCGGACCCAGGTGGTCGACTCCGACCTCGCCCGCGTCGAGCTGTGGCTCGACGGCGTCCTGGCCCAGACCATGACCGCCGGGCCCTTCGACTTCACCGTGACCGATCACGCCGAGGGCGCGGTCGCGATCGAGGTCAAGGCCTACGACGCCCGCGAGCAGCTCACCAGCCGGAGCATCGCGGTGACCGTGCGCCTGACGCCGCCCGACCAGGACAACCCCGACCGGGACGGTGACGGCGTGGCCGACGACATCACCGGCGGCTGTGCGACCGGCGGCGCGACCGGCTCGGCCGGCGGCGCGGCGTTTTTGGGCCTGGCCCTCGGCGCGCTCCTGATCCGTCGCCGCCGTTAGGGCCCGCGAGTGGACAAGTCGATCGAGGATCGCGGTCGATGATCGCGGTCGAGGCGCCCGGAGGGCAAGGCGACGGTGAGGACCGCAGGGAAGCATCCTCGACGGATGTGACCCGAGGACCGGAACCGGCAACGCAGCCAGCCGGGATGGATCGGCCGCGAG